>JAAUXT010086754.1_pt1 | contig 30051 bp, 33 predicted proteins | sample 7278171 | NCBI WGS metagenome assembly JAAUXT01 (sample SAMN14350112, study PRJNA611818) | marine sediment metagenome | isolation source: surface marine sediment (1.8m) | place: French Polynesia: Moorea | collected 2018-08
AGGGAAAAAAGACAGAAAAACTTACGAGTTGTTGATGCCGCCATTTTTTGCTCCTGACTGAAGAATCGGACAAGCGCTCATGGTGAAACCAGTCAAATTCTGCGCCGGAGCATCGGGCAAGAGAAGCGCGGTACGTTACGTCTCAGTACTAGGTTCATTCCTTCGCCGAACAACTTTTGCGGGCATCATGTACATGTAGACGTGAGCATAGAAAAGCTACAGCTACGTCTACGTCCACGCGTACGTCCACGCAACTGTTTGCCGAACCTATCTATTAGGGTGTTGAAGCACGTGCGCCTTCGCGTTGAAGTGTGCCTTCAGCACGTCTTGGACTCAGTGAGTGAACTCGGAGCGGAGAATCTCGGAGCGGGTTTCTGTAAGTTGAATGTTCGGAAACCTGAGAGTCCCACATACTGTGAAACGAGTCAACAACGACACTTGTGGCTTCTGGAGTCACTGAAAGAATTGGCATTAATTCTAGTGCCCAATCAATTGTTCTCTCACTCTGTCTCTCTCTCTGTCTCTCTCTGTCTCTGTCACACACACACACACACATGTACACCTTGGCTACCAACGTCAGTTTCTGATCAAACTCCGCGCCCAACGTTGGCGCTTTGGTTCGCCAACCCCTCCCAGCGCGATGCTCACCACGCCGAAGATTTCACTGCCTCGTCCACATCTGCGTCGGCCATTAACTACAGCTGAAGCAACACGAGGCCGCACGCTCTCGGAAACTTCAAGGTTCAGCACACCTGGGGATACATCAGTGTCTGTCCACAAGAACGCGTGGAGCGTTGGCACAATCCAGACACCATTGAGGCCCACTCTAGTGGTCGTTGCTCTGGGGCAACAGGGCCCTGCGAGAAGAATGTCGCACTGTGTGTGTGTGTGTGTGTGTGTGTGTGTGTGTGTGTGTGTGTTTGTGTTTGTGTTTGTGCGTGCATGTGCGAGCCAGCGAGCGTGGGTGTGGTGGCACAAGACGTGTGTCGGACAGGATGCAATGACTGCAGAGCCGGCAAAATTGTTGTTCTCTGTGCGGAAGACACCAGTACACAACCGTTCAGCTTGTTCTATGCCGTGCGGTTTGTGAAGTAAAACCGGGGGAATGGAAAGATGTTTGGACCTGTGGGGCTCTGAGGAGGGTTGGAACTCGAACCGTTCAGGAGGCTGAGTGAAGTCGCTGAACCCGACACCACCGCCAGGTGGGACACGTTACTCGGGTTGGGCGGGGGCGGATCCGAGAGGGAGTGGAGGGAGGCCAGCTCCACCGGGTACCCAAGGTTTGTCGTGTTGAACGAGGTGAAATTTGAAACGCGGTGCGAAATCGGTGGGTGCAAAATGCTTTCCTTTAGTTTTGTGGGGGATGTCAGGTACCCAGGTGTCTGCTTCCTGTGATCCACCCTTGAGGCACAGGTACACACACACAGGCATTTAAACTCTCAGTTTACGTTTCAAAGTGCAGTTCTGTGAGTCTCTCGTTAATCAGCGTTGGCGTCGCTGCTGACTTCGCGTTCGCCGTTCAGTGCACTGGCAAACGATCCAAAATGCTTGGACGCAAAATCGGACACGGCCAGTGTTGTGCAGTTCAGCAGGAACCACGCCTCTTCCCAAGGTGGCGCTAGACACTGAAGTCCGTCAGAATTAGATTGGTCCCCAACGCCATGTTATCCACGTTGTGTTTCAGCTGTTTCAGTGCTGACGATGGGTGTGTTCGATTTGCGCACCACAGCCCCTTCATGTCCTGGCCCCTCCAATCGAGCAGCGCGATGAGAGGTTTTGAGCTCTGCCTGCGCAGCCCCATTCGACACGCGGACCACCTGTGTGATTGATGAGTCGGGAGCGATCGCGTGACGCCATCGCGATGTTCTGCGCGCGCATTGCGCAGATAGCGCGCCGCCTTTGATGCGCAGGTTCAGAGGTGCACGTGGCTGTGGGGCACACACGTTCTTGCTGCGCCCTGCAGGTGCAGGGAGGAGAGGCACGGATCATTCAATGCCCATTTCACACAGAATGCGCCACGCGTTCCGTCCCTTGTGGAAGCGCTGCGTCGTAGAACTGACGCAGCGCTTCTTTGATTTACAAGACTGTCATGCGTGACGTGACGCATTGAGAGACATCGGAAGTTTGCAGATGAAGCATGGTCCTTCAGGCTTAATTTCCACAGTCACCAGGAGTTGCGTCATCACTTGTGACATGGCAACCTTTGTTAGTGGGTACAGCGCATGACGTGTTCAGTGTGACCATGCCAAACAGGTCACAGGAAGTCATTCTTCCCGTGTTCCAAAAGACACAACCTGGTTGCAGGAAAAACACAAAGGAGGCTTTGCTTGGCCCAGATAGACCCTGCATCAGGCCTGAGGTATTTGCGCTGTTGTTTTGGCTGCAGATCGTGGCTTTGTTTGAAAGGTCGTGCCTCCCATTCCGCCACGGATGCGGGGAGCGTGTTGAATGTTTGTACTGCAGGTGTCAGATGCAGCGCGGTCTGTTCCACGCTTGATGCGTCGTGCGCAGCGTCCCAGAACAAGTCATTGGGCGCTGCGTCAGAAGCGAAAACGCAGCACCCATCACTTTGGACAGGTGAGCAACACGTGATTCGTAAACAGGCTTGAGCCTGCGGCTCCAGTGTCAAATGGTGCGTGCGGCTGTGCGAGCCACGCAGTCACGTTCACACGTCAGACGTCGACCCACGTTTTCTGACACAAAGTCGCTGTCAGCAGTTTGTGTTTGTCTTGGTTTGAGAATGAAAGAGTTTGCGGTGGCCTTGCCAGGGCCGACGCCAATCACGATGAAATTTCACTTCCAATTCAAACTTCGAACCTTGGCGTTTCCCTGCAGGTTTTCGTGCTGCGGAGAATCATTCAGGCCTGTTGCAACTGGTTGTGAAGTCTCCTTCCTTGAACACTGTCAAAGTTCGGAAAGATAGAACGTGCGCATCAAGCAGAGATGATTGCGTTTCTAAATATGACCTGTAGACCACAAAAATGTTACTGTGCAGCTGTTGAAACTCCAGGAGATCCAGAATTGGGGATGTGGGAACAAACCCTGACTGGAACCTGACCAGGGCCGTTGAAAGCGTAAAATCACGGTGGTCAATCAGGAAATAACACATTGTGGGGCTCATTGTGGGTCCCGACTTCACGGGGCCACAGGATGAGGGGCCCGAGCTCCCGCTCTGGATCGGGGTGGGGGCGAAGGCCTGCCCCTGGATCTTCAACGGGAATCAAACTCGGCTGCGACTGGTGAACGTCAGTCGTCGGGAGAGCGACCTGTTGGCTGCTGCAGGGGCCGCGGGGCTTCGTGTTCAGGGCTCTGCGTTTCCTAACCGTCTGATGAACGAGTCCGCTGAAACACACCGAGAGCTCGGCTGCTTCACTCCAGACGCAAAACTTTTTCCAGAGTCTGAAAAAGGCGTTGGGTTTCTCCGGTTGATCCAGAGAGCCGCACCACGGACCGTGTTGTCCCGAAAAATCAATGTGCCACCGCAGGCACCAGTGTTATCCTTTGTTCAGGCCAAAAGAAGTCCCCGCCGCCGTGGTTGGACCGCAGTCAGAACCTCCTGGGCCCCCCTTCGCCAATGCTAGATCCACTTGATGTTTGCGTCTGTTGTATCTTGGCGTGATGGGTCGTCACTGTAAACCTGTCAGTTGTCGTTTTCACTGAGAATATTTTTGTTTATGAACTGGGCTAATGGAAAAGATGTATTTTTGTACAGGAAACTATTTTCTAATTGACACTGGTGTCAAGTTCAATTCACACAACCAACTGAATGGGAAATGTGTATCATCGCAAAAAGTAGGTCTGGGCTACGGTCCACAACATGGCGAATGTAGACGTCCGGTCTCAGTGACTTCCGGTAGGACTTGGTCTTTGATGTTTGCTCTTCAGTACGGGCGTGAAGGAAACGTTTGGTCCTTCGGCTCTGTCATTTGGATTGTTATGTGGGACGCAACGAACCATCATTCCCGGCACCGAACGTCACAAAAGGTCTCCGCCATTGACCGTTGAAGTTGAGCAGATTCTCAAGCCACAAACTTTTCAAACAGAACCTGCACCTTGAACACAACAGAGGCCCACGGTTTGTGAGTTTGTTTGTTTGTGGTCGGAAGCGCCGCGGCCCCGACCTTTGCAGGGTGCAGGCTCCTCTGTGTTTCGCGGCTATAATTAGGACTCGCGGGGTATTTATACAGCCCGCTCCGGGGCGTTTACCCGCGCAGACGTACGGGATCGTCCATCATCATCATCATCATCGTCAGAAGCGTTTCACACCGGACGCTTCGTGCGTTCCGTCCCTGCACAACTACGAAACAGGTCCGAAACGTGTCGGATACACTGCAGGTTGAAACAGGTGCCCGATCCCGAGGGAATAAAGGAAGACCCCACAGTGGTCGCGGTTTCTGCCCCTGGAAGCGCGTGGGTTGAGTCCTCGCACCTTGCGCAGCGTCCGTTGACTTTGTGATGATAGGAGGCGCTGAGCCCGGGAGGAGCTCCAGCTCCGGCCTCTGCCCCGCTTCCTCTCTCCCGTGTGCCGCGGCAGACCACAGTCAAGCGGGCCCAACACAGCGGCGAGTGCTCTGGCGCTTTTCCCAGTGAAACAATGCAGCGATCTCGCGTGCGTTTCAAGGATCTTGCGCGATAGACTTGGACCTTTGTGTTTGCGCAGCTGCGTCGACGCAGCGCCCATTGGGTTGTGTAGGACCACTTCGCATGATGCGTCCAGCGTGAAACTCTGGGAGTTTGTACGCTTGGAATCATTGACAAAGAGCCTGGCCTTTCCGACGCAGTTCGGTGTGGTTCAAACGGAGACAGGCAGGGCTCGCACCACGATGACCGCCTGAACCTGCACAACTCCACTCAGAGGTGCTTGATGCGGAAGCAAACAACCCACTTTGTCGAGAATAACAGGATGGTCATTGGTGTTGACAAGTTGGAAAATTTAGGATCTGCCCCTTTGGGTGTTGATGAGGAGAGAAGGCGTGAACTTACAGAAGCATGTTAGAGAATCCGGAGGCTACGGGTCCGTATCCATCCGCCCGCCGCGGGTGTCCGGTGCGAAGCGCCTTCGCGCGTTCCAGTCCAAAAGGCGTTGTATTTCTGAAACTCGTTGTTCAGGACGGACCACCTTGTGATGGATTTAGTGGTCGGATGCGCGGCTCCTTGTGCGGGATCGTTTCCAAAAGACGCTTTGTGTTTGTGTTGAAACAAGAACTGCGCACTGAAGACCAGGTGTTTTTGAGCAAATCGTGGAAACCAATTTCGCTCAAAAACGGTGTTCCTTCCACTCCCGTTAGATTTTGTTCGCTGACATGACAGAAACATAAACAGATCCCGGTCCTCATCGATTGCGTGAGAAATGCTTTGCGTCAAACTGTGGTTCTGGTTCTCCAGTCGTCGCCCTGAATGGACAACTTCTCAGAAGTCTGTTTCCCATCCGGAGCATGAAGAAGTCCGGATTTGTATCTCATCCAGGCGTCGCAATCCACTCAGATCCGGACGACGCTCCCCGTATTGAAATCCATATCTCGCGCCGGGTGGTGCTCATCCAGTTGTGTAAATCCGTGAGGATGTGGACGGTGTGTGCGTGCGCTGGGTGCGGCCTGGGCGGGATCAGCTCGTGTGGATAGAGTCCGCTCGGCTCGGCTCGGCTCTGTTCGGCTCGCTCCCTCCGCGCCGGTGCCTCATCCACAGTGCGAGCCGGAGCCGCGCTCCGGAGCACCAACTCCACTCGGCGCTGCGCCGCTCGCCCCGTTCACACTGGACTTTTCAACACAAGTCGGTGGGTGCTGTGTCCCTGTGGGTTTCATTCGGTGGTATGACCCTGCAAAGTCATTGGGCGGTGTGTCCCTATGGAAGTGTGCACAGCGTCCCTTAGTCAATGTGGTACTGTGTCGCAACAATTGAATTGCACATGAGCACAACGTGCAACGCATCCGGTGTGAAGAGCAGATTCATACAGATGTAGCGGCTCCCTATCCTGACCAGCGGACTTTAGTGGAGCCGGACCCACCGAAGAGCGAGGCAAATCTGGGCGCGTCCCTCCGTCCCTCCGTCCGTCCGTCCGCAGAAGCAGTTCATTTCGCAGTCCCGCAGCAGGCCAATGGAATCATTGAAGGCTCCCGCTCTCCGCTCACTCACTCCCGGCTGGGGGCTGGATTTTCGTGAAGGGTCGTCGGGGGGAGCGGGGTTAGGATGCACTGAAGCACATGTGCGCCCAATTTAGGCCCCACTTCAATTTTGGAGCCTGGCCTTGTTCGGACCGAGTCTTCTCCAACTTCTTCCCCCTCTCCCCAAAAAACCGTTGCACACTTCATCTCGTATCTGGTCACTTTGACACAACAGACATCATAGTACCCTCCAAAAGAGGGTTTTGAAGTTGCTGCAGTTCGCACAGGGCCGTTGTGGATCAATAGCTCTGATAGATCCTTACCTCAAAGGGTCCGCGGTGGGCGCGAGAAAAAAATCAATGCGCCAAATTCATTTATTGCAGTGATACAGGGCCGGGCCGACGCTGGGGCCCCTCGTTTTCAGTCTTTATGTCGTTTGTACCTCGCTGTCGGAGAGGTTTGGATTCACACCGCGTGCGTCACGCGTTACGTCTTGGTGTCGGAGTCAGTGACGCAAGGTCCATTGAGGTTTCTTTCAGCACGGGAGGCGCCGCATATTGGGCACTGCACGATGCGCTGTTTGTTGTGTCGTGCTGCCTCTCTACAAGTCTGTGGGCGTTGTGTTTATCAATGCAGAGGTTATGTGGGAACAATGTTATGAACGCAAGGAGTGTGAAAGAGGCGGCGGGGGAGGGGAGACACGAGCACGCTTTACGGGAGCATAGATTTCGGCAGATACGACGAATGCTTCTCCGTGAAGGATGGTAGATCGTGAAACATCGGGCGACTTCAGTGTGGTCTCTCATTGGTCTGGATCCGTTCAGTTCAGCACACTCCCGGTTCCGATGTTCTTCAACAATTCAGATTTCATTCCGTTGGAATTGAATTTTCACTGCTTGAAAATGGCACCATTACCAAGTTTTGGACAGCAGAAATGAAATGCCCCTCATATCCAGGAATTTTCACTGCTTGAAAATAGCACCATTACCAAGTTTTGGACAGCAGAAATGAAATGCCCCTCATATCCAGACAACACACGGACGAATGCCAGCTTGGCAATTGACAGAGAATGTCGCTGAGAGAAGCGCGGGGCATTGGCGAGAAGTGCGCGCCGGTTTTGCAGCGCTTGCTGATATCGACAAATCTGTGCCCCGAGTCCAATGGGCCTGAAAATATAATGGCATTGGCCACTAATGGAAAGATCCGCCGCGGTGGCCTTTTGTTTTTAACGCGAAAGCTTTTTTCGATATTGCCCCAATTCGAGGCGGAGATTTTTCCTCGGATTTTGTGGGTGTCTCCTGGGTGTTCTTGTCTGACGCGTCACACGGAGTTCTCGTATGCGCTGCGTCTCCGTGCAAGCCGCGTCGTCGCCGCTTGTATTCGTGACTCATACAGAGAAACACAGGGTTCCCACCGCACCTGGAAAACCTGGAAAAACAGGGCCAGACCTGGAAAACCTGGAAAAACAGGGGGTTGGGGGGCAAAAACCTGGAAAAATATTGTAAAACCTGGAAAAAAATTTGACCTAACCCTAAAAAATACCAAAAACCTCAACAGAAAAAGTATCTGAAAAAAATTTAGCTCAAGAAAGAGGTCCCAAATTTTTCTTTCAAAATTTTGTTCTGTATAATTAAAAAACAATACGTTCCCAAAATAAGAAAGAATTCAAACATATTTTGTTACTTTTCAAATTTTATGCTACAGAAGTAAAAATGTCAATTTGTAGATTCCTTTGAACAATTTTTTAATTTTTGCCAAAAGTTTTGTTGTTTTGGTTTTTCAAGCAAAAAATTATTTTATGTTACTTTATTTATTTGGAAAAAGGGTACACAAAGGCTGCATAAAAAGACAAAAAAAACAACCTGGGAAAAACTTTGAAAACCTGGAAAAATCATGGAATTTTGTTGGTCAGCCGCAGTGGGAACCCTGGAAACATAACCAGGCAGCATCGCATGTTTTCTGGATGTGTCACCCAGCGATGTAACAGTCATTGTACAGAGGCACAACGCATGACGCATCCTGCGTGAAGCTGGTCTCAGCTCCGATTTGCCTGACGCGACGATTTGAGTTTTTCTGTTGTGTTGTGCTGACAGAACGCAGGAAACAGGGAGGATGACATCTTCGTGTGGAAGACATTGAAGAAGTCTGAAGCTTTTTCGTTTGCATTCCGAAACTACTAACAGGCGGTGTCTGCTCAAAAGACAGGAAAACGTCCAAATTTTCACACGTGGTCCCACCAGATCGTGTGGCAGATCGAGTCAAGTTGCGTGGGAAATTAAAGGAAACTTATGGAATGGATTCCAAACAATCCTCACTGTTGAGATGCTCATGTGTTCGGCTGTCCCCGCTGCCCTTATTTGCCGGTGGATACAAGAATCCCTGTGTACCCGAGGCTCCCTGGCCTGAGGCCCCGGTGCACCTGACGGCGGTCTGCGAGCGAAGACTCGATCTCCCTGCAGAACTTGCTTTCCGGTGCTGACGGTGATCGGTGTTGTCAGGAATCAGGGCGCGCAGGGTACAGGCGGGCGGGGCGCTCGTACGAGCGAGGTGCGGGTCTGAACACTGCATGACCGACGTGTTGCGTCTCAGCGCAAGTCTGGTGGCTGCGTCGTCGCTTGCAATATCACTCCAGTTGACTAAACGAAACGCGTGCCGCGTTCAGTGTGAAACAGGCCACAGGGCGGGCCGTGGGAGGACGCGGGTTGATTGGAGGAATCCTGGGCATGCGCAGAGCGCGCGGCGCCACGTGTCTCGATCCTCATTAGTCGAGCACCTGCCCCGGGGGTGGAACCCGAGCGTCCGTCTCGGGAACTCGCAGAGATACGAGCTCGTTCGGTTCTGTTGGACCTGCACAAGGCACCGGGCCGACCCGCGCTGAGCGATCGCAGATGTCAGGCGCACTGAAATCTTCTCTGCAAGAATTCTGGTTGCCACTCCTCATTTTTGCACCCGACCATCAAGGTGAAGATTTGCTTGACGAGCTCTGAGCTTCGCACGCTTGGTGGACCTGCAGAGTCCCCGTTCTACTCGACAGCGTGCGGGCGTTGAACAGAACCTTATGCCAACGAGACGGGGGAAAGTGGATGCGAATATGGCCCCTGACCTCAACAGGACAAAGAACGTTTCTGACTTGGGAGGCGACCTGAAACTGTTGTTGTTAGTCTGCCTCAACTTTGAGCGATATTATCAGAACCTGGGCGAACTTCCGTGTTCCGAGGTCAGCACTGGGATGTTTCTCTGTTGGCGCGTTCAATCTGCTCCGGATCCCGGAGAACGTTTCCAGCGTTCAGTGCATCGACTGCAGTGCGCATCGTCCGTGGTGAGTTTCCGGGTGAGCGCGCCCGCAGCGATGTCAGGCTCCACCACACTGAATACATCAGGCGTTGCACAGGTGAACAAGTCGTAGGGGACGCTGCGTCTGTAACGCCCACTGGCGTGTACGTCGCTGCTACGCTTGAAGCAGACTGAGCAAAACGTCTTGCAGCGAGTCTCGCATGGGTGGACAGCTCGACTTGGAACCGATCTGCTCGGCAGGGCAATGCGTACACCGCACATCGCAGGTGGAAACGCTGCAGAATCAATTACCTGCTTCACGCTGCACGTATCGTGCGTTGTGCTGCTGTTCGTTACCAACGGGCGGTGCATTGTCGTTTGCGACACAGCAGCCACTGACGCGAACAGGGACGCAATCCACAACGTATCCAACGTGCCACGAGACACATCAGATCGAGTTTCTGCTGGGCTGTTGGATCTCTCAGTACTCGTACAGAAGAAGGATGTCAACGTGCGGAAAGCCAGACGCGGCGCTGCGCTCATCAGGTCATCTCAGTGTTGGGCGGACGCGGGTTCACACTGCACGCGTCACGCCGCGTCTTCTTGCGCCAATCAACACGGCGACGTCCAAAGCTACGAGTCGTACAGAGGAGCAATTCTTGCCTCATCTCGTGTACGAGACTACGCAGCGCTCATTGCCTGAAGCGTCTGGTGCGAAACCAACGGAGTCTTTCCAGACTGGTTCGGTGTCCAGAGCCAGGCCATCTGGCGGCGTCTGTTTCATTGTGAGGGAGTCTGGAAACATCCCGACAGATGGACACGCGCAAAGGTCGAGACGTTTGTCTTGATTTGCGCTGAAATGAGCAGGAGCGTGTTCACACTGTCAAGCCTCCTAGTTTACTCCCCATTTCATTTCCACTCTTCAACAGCCTGCACACTGGATGCGTCATGCGTTGTGTTTCAGCACACGCTAAGCGACAACGCAGCACTTTCTGCAGGAACGCAACTCGTGACGCATCTGGCGTGGGACAGAACAAAAAGGACCGTGAAATGAAAAGTGATGGAATTTTCATCGCGGTTGTTCACCTCGCGAACAGTGCTCCTCCTCTCGAGCAGATCCGTCGCTGCGACTTCGTATTTGACCCGGAAGCGTGAAGGATGTGAGCCCTGCGTCTGTCAGCGGCGTAATGGGCTGGTAAAACTGCTGAAATATCCGCCCTTCGTGGATCGAAACCCTCCATAGTCAATAGCAAATTGATCACAGGGCGGGCGCTGTGAAGAAATTGCCTCTTTTCCATCTCGTCCACGCTGGTGGAAATGCATTTCAAAGTCACGCACGCGCGCACACACACACGCGCGCGGGCGCACAGTGCATCACGTGCTCCTGCGAGTTTGTGTAGTTTCGTCGATATTCCTCACCACTTTCTGCAGAACTCGAAGGTTTCTCAAGACTGGTGGCGCCACGTTCTGAGAGTGCAGCGGTGATGTTCTCACAGTGCAGCAGTGAATAGAGATGATCAGACGAGACGCAGTCTGCGACTGATTGCGACTCCTTCGGCGTGGACGGCGACGCTCTCAAAACTGACCAACGAAAACGGTGTTTTCAGCCTCTACTTTGTGTTTTCGACATTGGAGAGTGTCAGGTTCCTGTTTGAACAGAACACTCCTGCTGAGGGAAACAGACGCTCTTTCCCCAAGTGTTCCCCTCCCACCCAGCCGCCGCCGGCTCGTGTCCCTCCACATGCACAACGCCCCACACGTGGTGCCAGGACCAAGTCGGGAGAATGGAAGTGGAACTCACTCCCCTCACAGATGAACACAAACGAAAATTTTTGAATCAGAATTGAGGCGTGACAGATCTTGTTGGATTGTGTTACTTTTTTCTTCGGGAACGTGTTTCCACGTTGTGTACTCCTCGTTTGGAGGCTATCCGGGCAACCGGGTGTCGAAATCTCGGACTCGCTGGTCAACTATAACTCCGGGACTCGAAGGATTTGCTCTTCATGAGGGGTACGGCAGAACGAAGGATTCAGCCAAAAGATCAACACTGAGAGAGGCGGGAGAGGTACTGCGATGAAGAGATCAATGGGAGTCACCATCACGAGCAGCCACTCACCAGTACAACTTCGCACAGAGAAATGGCCGAAATCTTGTGTTCCTGCAGAAATCACCCAGTGCCGCATTTTGTTCCACACAGCCAATGGGGGCCGAGGTACAAACAAGAAACGTCCTCGGTTCCAACAAAGTTACTCTGGCTGGTCCAAAACAGTGGTTGATTCGACCGCCAACTTCAGCCACCACATCAGCTGGTTTTACTTGCAACTCAACCAAATCTTCCATTTCAGTCTGCAAAAATGTCTTCACGACACCTTCAAAGGAACTTGTGGAATGGGCACGAATTGCACCCAAGCCCCCTACCCCACTTATAGATCCACCAGAGACTTAGTTGTCAATCAAATGTGGCACGAGAGCTGAATACACAGTGGACTGAGGAATCCACTCGAGATTCGTGTTCTCAGCCCCAGCCTGGAGTATATACGTGAAGTCTGTTTGAAAGTGATGGCAAAGCAGCATCCTGTTGCGTTTTCAGGCCAGTGTTCGATTGTGCAGGATGCGACATGCAAAGCGTCTTTTGTTCCAGTAAACAAGGCTGCGTCGTAAGCGCTGACGCAGGGCGCGTCGCCTCCTGTGAGAGTCCGGCCTGAGACGGACGGAGATGCTGTCAGATAGAGGGAGAGGGGCTCGTGCCCTAATCCCGGACTCAACCCAAATCCCCCGGGACCCGGGAAGGGTGTCAAACATCGATCCAGGCTCCCTATCTGATGGTGCTGCAGTCTTGGGACCTGCTTCACACTGCGTGAGTTGTGCGTTCCGTCCTTCTGAAAGAATAGGTGCTGCGTCGGCAATGCTGGAAGGGTCGGGCATGCATGAGGAGGTTGACATTTTGAGCAACGCCCAAACGTGTCCATCCAGATGAAGCGCTCAGAGACTCCGCGCGATGACGCAATGGATAACGCACCAAGTGTGAGCATGGCCTGCAGAAAGACAGTCGTGCAGCATTCTGAGTGGTGGATGGGCGATTGTTATGGATGGACGTGATGGTCGCGGTGGAGTCTGGACCCGAGGTGTGAGGCTCCACCGGATCCCCGCCCGTCACAGCCAGATCCACATCCACATCCCCCGCAGTAAATTAAACAGGGACCAAAAATAGAAACTTTGTATCTGGTAAATTCTGTGAACAACTGGCTTTCAAACATGAGGCAGGTTGAGCTTTGCTGTCCGTATCTGGTCTCCGCAGAACGTGGCAGTTCCACTCCAGGAGAGACTTGGATGAGAACAAAGTGCCCTGTGCAGTGGTTGCCACGTGAACCAGGCACGAGCCTGGTACGAGCAAGAGATACTGATGCTCAATGTGCTTATCGCCATCGATGCGCACGGCACGCGGTCCAGGCACGTCAAGATCTCCATCTCACGTGCAGATCTTATTCAAGGTCTCAACTTGAGACTTTCAAACTTTTTCTTCGCTTGGGGCATCAATTTTACAGTTCTGCATTTTGGTTCTGGTTTTAACATGCGCGTCAATTTGTGAAAACTCAGGAACCATCCTTTTTGCGAAGAAACCTTGTCAAACGGCGTGTCATCTGAAATAGTGAGGAGCTGGAGGTGGTGGGCGATGATGAGGGATGCACGTGGAGGCGGCGGGGCCCAGAGAGCGCCATCCCTCACAGTCGCTACACTGACCCAATTTGCAGCGACAAGGAGAGAGGCTGAGTTCACACTGCGTGCGCGTCATGCACTGTGTCTTCTGTACAGGTCAATGCACGCCGAGGCTTCTCTTTCACGCTGGATGTAAGAGTTCGTTGTGTCTGGTTCGAAGGTCAACGGGCACTGTCGCCAACACAGAGGCTCAGGTCTGTTTCACGTTGAATGCATCGTATACTGCGCCACTCAGCAAGTCAGCGTTGGTGTGTTGCAAAATCAATGTGGCGCCCACTGGTGGGTGCAAAGGTGCAACGTATGGGGGTGCGGTGCAGCGCATGACGCCTCCAGTGCGACACAGGCGTCGAGCGGGAGGAGGCGTGTGAGCAGGAGATGCGCGGTTACCGCGCTGCTAATCCTCGCGCCGATGTGTATTAATGAAGCGAAAGCGTTCAGCACACCGGAAACGGCGAGGGGATTGTGCGCGATTAGAGGAGCGAGACGGCAGCAGCTGAAGTCCCGGTCTGTGGCGTTTCACAAACCTGAGTCGTGCGCGCATCATGACCAACATCTCAAGTTTTGAATTTCAACGTTTGGTTTTGTTTTTCGCTCAGACATGGGGGGGAACAAGACAAAGGAACCCGAAGTTTTGTCATCGTCAGTGGAAGTGGCGTTCCTGTCACGTCCACGATGAACAATGAAAAGTGCGAGACACGTTGTCACGCTACGTGTGGGTCTGTGGATCTGACTGAGACTTGTCACAAGCGCAAGAATCTCCGCTCAGAACCAAGTGCGCTTTGCATGCGTTTTCTGGATCCTTTGGAGCCGTCTTGTTCGGCACGGTTGCTCGGCACCTTCCTCCGGTGCATCAGAAGCCCCTCTGCTCCCTCAGTGATTGAACACCGCGGCTCCAGGCCCGGGAATGACATGGTTCCCGCAGCTGTGGGGCCGAGTTCCTCCAGGGACGCGTCATGCGGTGCGTCTCCGAACGAGCCTGTGGTGCTGCATCTCGGTGCAAGTTCCTGTCTCTGTGCCGGTCCGTGTGCGCTGGGTCACCGCTTGCGACGCTTCTCCTGTTCGTACGTGACTGAGATGCACAGGTTTGACGCATCCTGCGTAAAACACGTTTCTCAGGCGACGCGCTACGGCTCCGTCAACAGAAACGTTGCTGCTGAGCAACGAACAGACGGCTTTACCAAGGGGCGGACATCAGCCCAACAAAGGCAGGGTTCACGTTGGGCCGCGTCATCCCTGTTGGGCCTGTCGTGCACGAACCCAATATGACCCGTACAAGTCCATAGGGTGCTACGTCGAGTGGGGCACGCCCATGTTTCCAGAGACACGATGTATGACGCACCCACTGTGACCCTGGCCCAATACCCCGCCCAAATAGCCCATCTCTCTTTGTCTTCAACTCCCATACACGCTTTTGCCAATTTGCTGGAAATATCTGTCTTGTGCGCTTTATGGTGCTGTGGATATTGACGAGGACGATTTGTGAGATTCTCATTGTCGCAGCACAGCAACTAGCGCGCAAGTTTATGGGGGCTGAGTTCGCCTGGAGAGACTTCTCAACCTCTCCTTCACTCGTTGCAAAGTGCCGATTGTTTTTCTTGGGGAGCGCGTCTGGGGTTCGATTGAGAAATTCAAGACTGTTTTCTGGGTTCTGTGCCTCATTTGTAACGTGTTCAGTCGGGAGAAGAACGTGAAACTTTGCCTGCCATCTGCGTGCCGCAGTGGATCCAGTGTAGGGAGCGACAAGGCCTGACTGGGGCCCACCATGGGGGCAGCTGAAGGACGGGTCTTGTTGTCAAGCGGTGGGGCTGAAATTCTGAGCTTGAACAATCAAATCATCGGAGCTTCACAAGAAAGACACAAAGCAAGGGTTGGTTGTGGCTGAGACGCAGCGCACGACGCACCCAGTGTGAACGCTTTCGTGACGCGTGGCGCACGCGATGTGAACCTGTCTGCACACCTGGCTGCAGTTCTGGGAGTGCAGACAGAACCTCCTGCCAACAGCAACACGCTGGAAGCCTACAGCAGACTCGTGTGTTCAACACGTTCCCGCAGCGCGGCGGCTGGAGGAGGAACGGGCGCCGCACTCCTGCGGATGGAGGGAGGGGACACGGAGCCCCGCCCGGCCCTGAGTGCGCTCCAACCCGGGAGATGCGAGCAAAACTGCAGGAACATTCCGAACTTCAGGGCTCACAGCGCAAAATTACACGGAAAATTGATTGAATCCGTGGGGTGCCTCGGCCGCTGGATCCTCCACAGCCATGCAACCTGGTTCACACATGTGAGGATCTGAGTCAGATCTCGCAGATTACCTGATTCAATCTTTGTGAGCAGAAGGTGCTGCTCTCTCGGTGGGTGTGTTCTGTTTGATGAAGATCCGGGTTTTGTATTTTCGCAAATGTACCGTGCCAGTCGAACCTGCGCGCTTTTCACCCGTGGTACGTAGTCCGTCCAGTAACAAACCGCTTCTCTTTGATCCCACAGTCACCAGCAGCATTCTTTTCAAAATTGCACAACATCAACAGGAGGCAATTTTCCATCATTTCCAAACATCAATACCACAGTTCTTTGGACACAAAAAAAAAATTTTTTGTATCATGCCATCAGAAGAACAATTGAGCCCAACAGAGGTATTTGATTTACTTTGCCACAAGAATAATACCAATCAAAATGAAAGACCTCCGTTGTGTTAAATACATGGCAAAAGGTTTGGAAATACAATGAATGATGTCCTTGTTGTTCCTCTTTCCTTTTGGTTGTTGTTCGGTGAGTATTTTGGATGTCGGGAAGGAGAAGCGGTTACTTCGTGGACGGACCTCGTACATTGGAGGGTGGAGCGTTGTTTTCGCGTTTGGTTATACTGCATCGCGACGTCAACAGACACCAAACCAGCAACAAGGGAAAGAGACGCCAAGACAACACAGTGAACTTGATGTTTGCCAACGCTCCACAGGTGTTGGATTGGTTCAGTGCGGACGTCGTGGCTTCACTTCTCGCTGAATTCCGTGTGAAGCCCACGGAATCGTACGTGTTCTCTGGGCTCGTTTCACAACAAAACATCTGGCTGTGGACACGGAGTCCGATCTGTGTCCGTCGGACCCGTGCTCAAGGGGTGGTCGCCTCTTGAATTTGCTGGACACACGTTGTGCGGACTTGCTCGTGTGTTCCTCTTCCTACCAACGACCTCGCCACTCTGTACCATCGAAGGGCGTGTGCGATTCAGGCGCCGAACTCATCGCCGCCAACATTGTGTTCGACGCTGAAATAGACTTGCCAACTCACACAAAAGGCCAAACCAAGCGACAGTCCAGTGCCTATTGGAACTGTTCAGTTCACGCTCCAAGACCGCCAATTGGTGGGGCCTTCCATGGTCTCAAGTTCCTCCACCCTGTTGTCTCAAGGACAACCAGCTGGAGAGAAACGTTTTGGTGTGAAACCTGGCTGACTGTTCAAGGAAGACCGTGGTGATCAAGGATACAGGTCCATTCATTGACTTCAGCAACGAACCCTGATCAAGGAGGGTCGTCTCCTGCGATAGTTGAAATTGACCTCTGGTTGTGTCGGCTCTGATTTGTCCTCTCTTCACCTGCGGCCCCACACGTCAAGGTGATCCCCGCGCTGCGTCTGCGCAGGCGCGCTCGGGTTCCCCGGGTGACGAGCCCCGAGCCTCGTGCGCGTCGGAGCAGTGCGCCGAGGGCACCTGAAGATCACAGGGGCGGATCCAGGGGACCTGATCCTGGGGATATGAACTTGTCGTCACTTGATACTGCGCCATCAGAAGGGTTGTTTTCGGCTGTGAACGTTGATGTTCACTCGGTCCTGGGTCCGCACCTGGCAGCGCAAATAAATGTACTTGAGGATGAACTTTGTTGCGCCAGGAATGCAAACTATCTCACTGAAACACTTTGCTCCTTTGTATTTTCGTCACACTGTGCACTTTTCCTTTGTTTCACACACGTGTCTTCTGGTACGCAAACACAAGCACAGTCTCCCACTCTCCTCCCTCTCTCCCACTCTCCTCCCTCTCTGCCCTCCTCCGCTTGCTTCAATGCTGCTCTCCCTTCCTTCCTTCCCTTTCCCTTCCCTCACCGATCCCTCCGCCCGCTGCCTCTCCCCCCGTCCAACTCCCTCTCCCACCCTCCTTCCCTCCCCATCCCTCCGCTGCTCCCCACGCTCGCTTGTTTGATTTGATTTACGTGTTGTTGAGGTGCTTTTCCATTGGATTAAATCGGCGGTGCGCTGATTAGTCGGACCAATCAGTCAGACACTCTATCAAATTTGATAATTCCGCCGCAGCGTCAAAAACAACCCACCGTTTCAAGAAAATTTGACAGAAAACGTGCGAGAACACAGAAGCCAGGCTTCGACTCTCGCAGCTCCGCGGCTGAGCAGGCCTTGGGCCCCACGAACTGAGGTCCATGAGAGTCAAGCATCTCCACAACCAGAAGTCTTTTGGATTGAAATCCTGTCGTGTCACACGGGACTTCTTGGAGGAAAATTTGCGAGCAGGAAACGCCCGAAAATATCTTTTCATTGACGAGCAAGACATGGAAAGAAATCTTTCAAGGGGACTTCCAACAACTGAATGTTTCCTTTCGTCCCGGGGATCGCGCAAATTTCTGCTACGAGCTCGTATTAATCAGCCAAGGTACAAGTACGGCCTTGTTGTGCCTTCTTCTCTTGGTCTGCAAAGGTGACGTAGGGCTGAAGCCAACCCTCGAAACTCGAAACTGTGAGAGATCTCGTGCGTGTTTCTGTGTCCCAGAATGTCAAGTCGCGATCTCGTGTCGTTCTTTTACCGTCCGGTTTCAAGTCACGTCACATGACGTCAAGATACGCGCAACAGGCCTCGGGTCACGTGGCAGAAACGTTGCGCGAAAAGTTGCGCGAGAGACTCTTGTTCGCACAGTGCTGACGCGCGCTTTGAGCAGAGAGGCCACTGTATCATTTGGAAAACCTCGCCAAGCATCTCGGGAGCCCTCAGCTTCCATCCGGCTCCCTCTTGAAGAGACTGCTAATTTTATTGCGCTTGTTCCTCCGTCAAGCTGCAGGATTGCAGACGCAACTTTTCCCAAACAGGAACAGGGATTGAACCTGACAGAGAATAGCTGGAGTTTCAGCTCAGGTTGTTTTGTGACGTTCAAAACGAGATCCCCATGTCGTGGTTCCTCTGCATCATTTAGTGCTCGTCTCCCAAAACGTTGGTTTAATTTTGAACGAGTCAAATTCCTTCCAACAAGTTGCTCACCTGCCTCCTGCTTCTCTTTCAAAATCACCAAGTAGGTAGAGGGGAGAGTGTTTTCTTCCCCTCCTTCTGCTCACAACTTTGCGCAAAGATCCACCTCACGACGCTGACACCCTTCAATGGTCTATTGTTTCTCGGCACAGGCCTCGCCTGACGGAAGGGAGAGAGCTCACACTGAGGCGCGCATTCAGGCTTCTAAGTGGGAGGCAAGTCCTTCAATACTTGAGCAGATTTCAGAGAAAGTGCTTCTTTTGTTTCCGCGAGTTGAGCACAATTGAAATGCGAAAGATTTGTAGGTCAGGCTCACACTGGGTGCGCCAAACGTTGCACCCTTGAGCAGCGTCCAATGCGCACGTGACCTCTTCGCTTGTGACGGAACGTGGGGGTTGTGAAGGGATGCGACACTGGACGTATCCTGTGTGAGGCGTCTCGTAGAAAAGTGCAGGGACGCAAGGCGCGACGCATCCAGTGCGAACCCAGCCCCACACAGCAAATGGAATCTCAAAACTTTTGCTCGAGCTGCTGTGATGCGGCTTTTTCTTGTCGAAGAAAAGAGTCTCTTGTTCTGCTCGCACTGAAGGAACCTGAATTTTAATTGAATGCCCCGAATTGCAGTAAAGTGAATTGGGTGACGCGAGCAAAGCGTCTCCTGCGGGGTTCAGTTGCGTGCCGCATTCACACTGAAACTTAACACAGTGCAACAGCTGTTGCCGGGGACGTTTGCAGATCCAGAACTTGGTCAAGGGGACCCCGACCCTTGGGAGGGGAGCCAACTGGCGAAGTGAAGAAAATTGGGGTCTGGATGCGCCCTTTGCTTTGTCGTGAAACTTTTCTTGGCCGAATCTTGTTTTGCATGTCATTCTGAAGCTGGTACGTAACAATTGAAGAAATGGTCTGGTTTGTGTGCCTGTGTAGTGACAGTGTGAGCGTGTGTGTGTGTGTGTGTGTGTGTGTGTGTGCCCAGATTGGATCTGATGTAGAGTTTCACCAGATCTTCCTCACGCACACAACACACTGAGTCTGTCTCCGATCCAGATCTAGATCCAGATTTCCCAGCCGGATGCGCCGGGGCGGTGACAGAGGTGACGCCGGTGCATCTGTCCACCAGAGATACGTGGGACGGAGATGATAGATCCACACCGGGGGATCGCCGTCCACATCTACCACAAACCAGGATTTTCCAAAAACCACAAACATCATGAGGCTGGGTTCACATTCGACGCGTCTTGTGTTGACTCCTTCGCTGCGTTGTCACTGCAGCCAATTCCAAACTTGCGTCCATGTGGTTCTCGGTAAGCGATGCAACCGCCGACTCACTCAACGCGTGCTCTTCCAAAGAGAACCCGACGGACTCCGGGTGCCCCGCGCCTCCACCGTCTCTCTCGCCGTGTCTGCGCGGCGATGCCACCCGGACTGACAGCGAATGGTCGATACAAACATGCTGTCAGGACGGAATTAGATTCTGGGGTGTGAGATGGATAAACCTCTCCCAATCACAGCGCTGTGAAGCGGAGACGGTCCCGGGAAGAGCGCTGCTGGGGTCGGAACGCGTCGCGTCACGAAGTTGTGACGCCAGCTGTTGTGTTGGCGTCGTACACGCGTGTTGTAACCCCTGCTTTCAACAGTTGCGTTTGCAAACGCTTGTGGAGACCGCGCGTCTCTGTATTGCTGTGTTCTTGTTTGAAATATTTCTGGCCCCAATGCTTGAATTTGTCCAAAGTCAGTGAAAATTCAGACTGAATTTTAGTTGAAGCCTACGCGCCCTGGAAATCTCTCAAGTGACCGCACCCAGTCTTCCACTCTCTGAAAAGCAAACGTTTCCAACATGTCCAAAAATCGCCTTCAGGTCTTTCTTCGACCGTTACAGTGGGCGCCACTCAGGCCACGCGCGTGTCCGCACTGACGAGTGCCTTTGTTGAAGCATGCGGTGGAATTCTGGGGTGGATTTGTGAGAGTGTGGCGGCCGTGGCGGCAGCGCTTGATTGAGCGATCACTCAGACGCCTCGCGCAGAGACGCTGTCGATGTGTAAATTGAACAAACAGGCGAATCAGCCTCCTCCTCTCCCCATCGAACTCGCGCTGCTTCCGGTTGAGGAGAAGTTTCCAGGACGGATGGAGTGTGTGGTCGCATCCCTGTACAAGTCAATGGGTACTGCGTCGCGGGTACCGGTACAGGACACAGTGACGTAAAAACCAGGCGTGGACCCACATTGAAGCTGCGGGTCATGGTTTACCGCGCCAGAAATTCAAAGTAGAACTTGCCCCCTCCCCCCCCCCGCTTCACGGGTCGGGCCCAGCACGCGATGCATCCACTGTGACACGGGTCACTCGTTCTGAGCCCATCTCTGTGCAGAGTGGTTGTGGCGGCACGTGTGTGATTCTCAGCGGCTTGGGCGGAGCCCTGCATCTCCGTGCGCAGTGCGTGTTGCATCTCCGTATGAAACATCACAGTGCGATTTTCCGCTCTGCAATCTTAGGGCGGGTCCGACGTGTGGCCGAGCGGGGGGGGGGGCGAATAATGGAGAGGCCCGTCAGGAAGCCAAACCTGGAAAGTATACAGCTGTAGTGTCCAACATAAAACGTGCGAACGTTTTCTGCCTGTGACACCAGGTCGTTCGCGCCAACCTGTTTTGTACAGGAGCTTGGTCAAGAGTGAGCCCTCTGGCTCCGATCGTTGGTCCCTGCGCCCCAGATCCTTTGACACGATTTCATTACGCTGATTCCCATTGACGTTTCTCGTGCGCAACGTTTCTCGTTGTGTTGATTGGTATTGGCAGCGCGCACGCTCCCTGTATTTGATGCACAAACGAGGCTTTGGCGCAGGATTTGGGGATTTCGTGTTTCCAGGGGCGGCTTCAAGTGCCCTTGCGGACCCGAACAAAAATCGTTTTGGGGGGTTCCCGTGTCATTTTCCACAAGCCGACCGCCTTGAGAACCGACCCTTGTGTTGAAAGTCCTACTTTCCTGTACAGAATCTGAACACCCACTCGCGTGCGTGCGTGTGTGTGTGTGCGTGCGCAGGAATTCCAAGGTGTGGTCACAGCCAGCATCTCAGACGCGAGTTTCGACACGATCCCCCCTGTGACGGAGCCCTGTACGAATCCGCGCCCGGTTCCCCCGCGGGAGTTCGCATCTGTGGCAGCGTTTCCATTTCGGGGCTGAACAGGGAGAAACACGGCAACAGATCGCGTGTGGGGATCGGGGGAGAACGTGTGGTTTGAATTGAGCATTTTGTTCACAATGCGAAAGCAATTCCGTCTCTATCAGCTCCAATATCTGCGGTTCGGGTCTGACGCGTGTGCCTCGCATGCGAGCGACGGCGCGAGATGGGAATCCAGGGGAGATGCGGGAAAAGGAAAGTTTGGGGTCTGTCACACTGGATGTGTCATGAGTGCTGCGTCCCTGTACAAGCTTCTGACGCAGCGCGTAGGGACGCTACGCGTGACGCATCTAGCGTGAAGGATGCCTCCATGGCGTTTTGCTTCATTCCCTTTGCATCGCATTCGGTACAGTTTGCTGTTTGCCCACTTCCTGTGGCAGAGAACTGCAGTGTTTTGCTGTCAAACTTGCGATTGTTTGCCTGTGTCCGTGTGTGCGTGCGTCCCTGCATGTGTGTTTCTGCTGTTTGAAGGCCTTCAGTGTTGACCTCAAAACCCTCAGCGTCTTGCCTGAATCATGATTCCCTCAAGAAGAACCAGGACCTGAGTATGCAGGGGAGAGAGGGCTACGGCTGGGGTTCAAGGTTGTATGAAGGGATACCCCGACAGAAGCCCCGTGCCCCCTCCTGTGCCCCTGGATCCGCCGAAGATTCTTGCTCCCCGAACCGTCGCGTGCGTGTCGCCCACTCTCAGACCTGCCGCTGCTATCGCGCCTCGAGCATGCAGTGCGCGCTGTTTGTCCTGCAGATCAGTTCATTTGTCTCTGTAAATACTGCAGGAGTAGGAGGAGCAGGAAGTAGGGCGCGGCTGCAGCGGATCCACTCGGGCGGGGCTGGAGCAGATCCAGGGCTTCATCCATGTTGTGACGACTCCCATCGGTGCCGTGTCACGGAGATGTGCATCTCGCGGTGCTCGCACAGTTGGGTTTGTCGTGCGAACTCTAGACTTCCACGAATGAGCAATGTGACAACGTGAACTCTGAATGAAATCTAGTCCGTGCAAAGAGAAACCTGAATCTGAGAGAATTTCTTCTCGCATTCAAACAACACAGGACTCGAATAAAACCTTCCAACGAAGGGGACGTGCAAAAAGGCAATACCGCGATAGTTCCTGAATATGCTCCAGCGGCGACTTATTGGTGCGAGTCTTTCCTTCAAGACTTCGTTCGATTTGCCAACCCAAGGAACCCTGCTGCAGGGTTGTGCGATGTTGGTCTTCTGTTGGGTTGGAGGGCCAGTCAGCTGCTGGGATTACTCAACCCGAGTCGTGTTCATTGGGTTGGAAAATCGAACGAAGCCTGAGAAGAATGGTGCGTTTCGTCGCGCAGAGAAAATACGAAAAAGTATGAATGAAATGAGACAAAGAGTGAAAGAGAGGTTGGGTTGAATGAAGAAGGTGGTCTGTTCCACTACGGGTCCGGGGCTCACCTCGAAGTTAATGAAATCCATGGTTCTTCGTCTGCTTCCGGTCACGTGGGAAGGTCACGTGGTTGGAGTCTGCGGAGGGAGAAGGACAGCGAAGGGTTAGAACAGCAGAAAGAGACAAGATGATGATGATGATTATGATTGAGGTCACAATGAGGCCCGACTCAATGCAGGTGCGTCATCCACTGCGTCGCAAGGAACGACGCACGCAGCGCGCAGTGACCTGCACTGAGACGCAAGAACACGACGCTGTGGGTGCGAGTCCGAGCTGATCAAATACAAATAGATTGGAACAGCGGGCGCGCGCGCATCTCCGTCCAAAAACGACGTGTGAATGTAAGACCAAGCTACAAGCATGCGCAGATCGACAGAGCGTAAGAAAAATGCGCGAAGAGGCCCTCAAGCTATGATCCACATTTCAAACACAAGAAGCACCTACCCACGCAACTCAGCCCTGCGGAAGCAACAATGCGGCTGTTTGTAGGACCACCCGAGCATGTTTATGAATCCTCGAGAAGAGTGTATCCAGTAAAACAAAGCCGAGAGTATCCGGAGGAAGAGCAGAGTCCTTCAACTCCTTCACACTGCGCTGTCAGCAGAGAGCCGCCCGCTGCGGCCGCTTTCTGGTGTCGTCACGAGGTGTATGCGTGTGTGTTCGTGTGCGTGTACGTACGTGTGGTCCGGGTGGTTAGGGCCTGACCCAAGACTTGACCTCTCCCCGGGGAAGACGCAAAAAAAGTTTCGTAGGTCTGTGGGCCAGGTTTACGGGTTCGTTCAAGGTGTGTGTGTGTGTGTGTGTGTGTGTGTGTGTGTGCGCGTGTGTGTGTGTGTGAGTCTGTCTCACTCACACATTGATGTATCTGTGATTTCTGTACTTGCGGTTTGTGACAGGCGTCTGCAGGGAAGCAACGCCTGGCAAACCAGAGGAAACGGAGCTGGAAGCCCCTGGTTGAGCAGCGACGTTCTCAGAGTTCGCCCGACAGAACGAGCTGGACGGGGACGGGCATCGCGCGGCTTCACTGTGTCAACAAGACAAACACTGCGCAAACGTCGCGTCCTTTGCGCGTCCGACGCAGCGCCCTGTGGCCAATCAGCTGCAGTGTTAAAACTGGTGTGCGTGAGGTTGATGAGGTTGGTGGAATGTGTCTGTGTGTGCGTGGGTTGGTGATTATCCACGGTGTCGGTCTGTTTGAAAACATGTGCGAGTGCGTGCGTGCGAGGTTGTGATGGACGCGAGGGCTCCTTGGCTTCACTGATGGAGAAGGAGACTGGGTCTTTCCAGTCAGAGAGAAACCACATCAAACATGAAGAAAACATTCGTGGAAGGAAGCTGCTTAGAGCAGCCACGTTCTCACAATATCACCTAATCAAGGAGTGTACAAGGGCCGTGCTTTTTCAACACACACTGGAGACGTAGAGACGGGGAGTGGGAGGGAGCGAGGCGAGGGGAGGACGGGAAGATGTTTGGATGGTGTAATATTTTGACTGCTGCATGTGTCAGTGCATGGTGTGGGTAATATCCATATTTCATCCGTGGGTAAATCCCGCTTTTCACTGGAAGCGTCAAGCGTTGCGTCCCTGTACAAATCAACGTGTGCTGCAGGACTGGGAGACGCAACGCCCATTGACGGCGCAGCGCCCGTTGGCATGTGTAGTACGCCAAGCATAAAATATTGTGCAGGGACACAACGCACGACGCGGCGCGACGCATCCAGTCCAAATCCAGACTCGGCTACTACAGCGCCCGTTGCGCGGGGGACGCAGCGCACGGCGCACCCGGTGTGAACTCGCGCAGATATCCATATTTCATGGCGCCCCGGGCGGCTGCACCGAGGCAGAAAACAAGAAAAGCCGGCGCGCGGATTGCGGAGCCGACACGACCTTGCGGGCGGCGCGCGCGCAGCGGAACAGCCCCATTGTTTCCCGACCAACAGGCGAACATGGCCTCGGTGTGAACCGGGTTCACGATGGAGTCGCCAGAGCCGCGCCATCATCGCCACCAGGTTCTGACTTCAATTTCAACTCCACATCCGGGTCTCTGTCCTGAACATCTCACAGTCTCAGCGCTTGTCTCATGGTCATGGGATGGCAAGACCGAGTGACGCGCACGCTCACGTGGATTGTGTAGCGAGGCAACACTTGAACGTTGCAACAGTGTCGCAATGTCGCAAGGCAGATATTCAGTGGCAAGATACTCAAGATGCTGACTGAGGGAATCCTGGTTCCGCGAGGCCTGTTTCACGCCGTTTGCGTTGCGCGCCACGTAAGAAGTGAATGGGCCCTGTGTTCAACTTGTGGTGCACAGCCCGTTGAGTTGTACGGCGACGCAACCCATGACGCACCCTCTGTGAACCCGGCATGAGGAACTTCATGTTGCCCGGTGCTGCAGTCCGGTCAGTTGCGCAGAGACAAGCGCCGTGAGCCGCCCCGCGCGTGCCGCCACATACCAACACGGCGCCGCCGCCCAGGGGCGTCGGGTTACAGGCTCAAAGCGTAACCGGCACATCCACGAACGAGTCAACTGGCGGGCGGGGCGTCGCGTACTGGGTGTGTGACGCGTTGCGTCGTTGCACGAGTCAGTGGCGTCTGAGACTGAACTTCTTGAGTTCTGGTTGAGTGAGGCCATGCAGCCCTCCGAAACACTTGACGTGACACGACGAGAGACCACGATTCTAACAACGTGCTTGTGCCTTTTGCCTGGGAACGCGAAAAGAATGACTCCTTCTTGCCTCCCTGCCTTTGGACGAATTGCACAAAAGGACATGCAGTTAAAAGTCACGTTCCATCACACATCACAGGCGTCGGCCGCTCGGCAAGAGAAAAAGCAGAAAATGCACAAACATTCGCATCACTGGTGTGTGCGCGACACAAAAGGTGCACGCACTCCAAATCGAGCACGCCCTGTCTGCACCTCCCTCCTTCCCCTCCTCTTCCTCCCTCCCTCCCAACCGCACTTGTCGGGTTTATCAACAAGAAAAGCTTTCCCATTAGTTCACAGCCAGTCGACAAAGTTGCATCAAAGTGCCAGTTATGATTTATGAGTCGGAGCGATGGAATTGGCTGCGCTGTGGAACCTGCTGCCGCCGAAGCGCCTTCCAACTGCAGGTTCAATCTGCACGTTCTTTGTGCGCGTGCTTTTCTGAAGGTCCCAGAACACGCGTTGTGTGCTGAACCACCAGCGCATCACTATTTCGGCTTTCGTCCACAGACAAGACCATCTCTGTTGGCAAGAAAAAAATTCAGGACAGATGGAATTCAAGATGGCCGCCTCTCAGACTACAGGTTGCCCTAGGCGCGTGGCAACATTGATACGTCTTCTTGTTGCAGCGAGCATTCATTGTCGAACGTCAGAGTCGTGTCAAGTGCATAAAACACCACTGCCTCTGGCCAGCGTTTGTGCTGCTTTCAATTGAGCGCAACATGAGTCTGAATCTTTGGTGCAATCACCATGCAGTGTTGGCGCTGCCTCACTGTGCCGGAGACACACAGTACATTTTGGTGCTTGCTTCTCGCCGCCTTGGGTTCAGTGTGTCGCTTCAGCATTGGAGCCAACGAGGGGTGCGTACCACAAGCATCTGAACCCGCTCTGCTCTGCGTGTCCCTGGCCTTGGAATTACAAGAGAAACTTGCACCAGAAGCGCCCGTTGTGGATCTCCCCGGGAGCGCCGTGTTCTCGGAGTGCGCGGCTGTGGAGCGGCGGTACCGCGTCCCTCCCCCTCGGAGCCGGGTTCGGATCCCGGATTGCTCCCCGGGGAGCCCGGCTCCGCGCCGCAGACATGGAAACGCTGTACGGGAGGGAGGGGTGCAGTCTCGGGCTGGGCTCACACAGCGCTACAGACATGGCTGTACGGGAGGGAGGGGTGCAGTCTCGGGCTGGGCTCACACGGCACTGCAGACATGGCTGTACAGGAGGGAGGGGCGCAGTCTCAACGGCGCTACAGACATGGCTGTACAGGAGGGAGGGGCGCAGTCTCGGGCTGGGCTCACACAGCGCTACAGACATGGCTGTACAGGAGGGAGGGGTGCAGTCTCGGGCTGGGCTCACACGGCGCTGCAGACATGGAAGTGTTGTACGGGGTGGGTGCGCTTTGCGCTGAGTTGGCAATGCGTCCCTGTACACACGTGTGGGTGTTGTTTCCTTGTGCATCCTTGCACAAAGTCCACACAAGTCTGGAAGCCCAGTCGACAAGTCGCTTGCGACAAAGCAGCGCCCGTTGAGGAGAATACGAACGTACCTCGCAAACAAAGAAGCAACACACGACACAACCAGCATGAAACCGGCCCGGGGGTGGGATGAAAGCATCACACAGTGTTCTTGTGAAATCTAACTCAGTGGCGCAGCGCCCACGGACTGGAATGGGAAAACATTGCATGGTTGCACCACGGGACAGTGACGCCCACAGAAAGTGTCGCAGTGTGACAAAAGGTTCGTGAAGCCAACACATTCGTGAAGCCAACACACGCAGTTTCCACGTCGCGTGCGCTTTGTTTCACGCAGGAACCGGGGCTGTGGAACTCGCACGGAGCTTACGGTGCGGCGCGTTATCCACTGCAGGATTTGCGGTCTCCAACCGTATCTCGGACCGTATCTCGCGTCGGCTTTGGGTGCGTTCGCTCTCCGGGGGATGCGTGAAGTGCAGGCGTGCACAGCATGAGGAGAGGTCGAGCTGGTTTCACACTGGGTGTGTCCTATGTTGCGTCCTGCACCGCTCATTTTGCGCATTTTATGCCTTTGGTGATAGAACTTGGCTCGGTCAAGGTTCCCCCGACCCAGGATCCGCGGTGGTACCTGGAGTGGCATGCCCCTAGTTCCCGCGTGTTTTTAATTTGCCTGGTTCCCGGCGCTTGATGAGCCTGAGGTTGACACACCTGCGCCTGCGCCGCCGCTCGGTGCAGATTCCTCCGCCCTCGTTACGCGGCCAATTAACCGCCTCATCACGGAAAGTAGAGCGGAGCGTGGAGTTGTTCACGCTGGGGAAGACAAGTCGCGCGGGCGCCGCGCTGCAGGGGTCAAGGCTGGGCAGGTCCGACCGACACGTGGGCGCCAGGGCGTGGCGCCGCCAAACGACTGCTTGAGCGTCGGCGCTTTTGTTTCGACCAGTTTCTTCGACTTTCGAAACACAGGTGCAAAAACAGTACGGAAGGTGATCCCACGGTCTGCGAGGGATCTTTTGACTCCCCAACCCCACCCCACTCGGAATGCACAAGCCCGTAAACTTGAGCAGAGACGCAGTGTGACGCTTCCAATGTGAAGCAGGTTTCATTCAATGCAGCGCCTATCAACCTGTGGGAGAGACGGAACGCATGTGACGTCGGGTGTGATGCAGCGCCCGAGGAGGGACAGCTGTGAAGAGAACGTGACGGAGACGCTCCGACGGGACGGCTGAGAATACCCGACGCAGCCCGGGGGCGTTTCCGTTAAGGCTCGAGAGTCGGTGTGGGTCGCAGGGATGTCGAGGTGCGAAGGACTACACGGCCTCAGCTGTGCTGAGTCGGATCCAGGGGTGAGGGGCACGACTCCGAGTTTTACCCAATGGTTGCAAGTTTGTTCAATTTCCTGCACGAAGAAAGCCACGTGCGCTTGCACGCAAGGTTTTCAGGCTGCCCCTGCCCCTCTCGACTTGAAGCCCAGATCCATCCCAAACGGTCAGCCGTTTTCAAGAGAACAAGCACGAGCGCGGAAAACAATCATTGCTTTTGGCGTTCAAAGGTCTAACATTGTACGAGAAAAGTGTCATTGGCAAAGGACACTTGTCCTTTCGCAGCGTCAAAATCGTGCGCAGTCAGCCAACACTTGAGGCTTGTTTTCCTCGCTGCCGCAGCAACCCTCAATGTGTTCGGGGACGCACCGCCTGACGCATCGAGTTGGGCACGTACCCTTGGGGGGCTGCCGTACCCCAAACAGGCAGAAGGGTTTGCACCTGGTGGCACCTGGTGCCAGACCGAACATGGACAGAAAGGATCTTCCCCAACGCCATACACTGAAGGTCACTTTGGAGGCAGGGGCGGTGAGTGGAATCGTTCGGTCTCAAGGCCCTTTCGAACCAGGGCCCTGAAGACGGCATCGGGTGGTGTCTGACCCTCCCTGTTGTCTGCGGCTCGGGAGCGACGTACGTCCCCGAAGCTCCCCCGCTGTCCCACTGTCCCGCGCGCCCAGCTGGGTGAGATAGGCAATTAAGTGCCGATCAGTGCGCCGGCGTGCGCGAACTGCTGATGGGAGCTGAGGGTGATGGGAATAGGGACGAGACCCGACGCCTGGGTGGGAGTGGCGACGAGTTCCGACAAAGCGGTTCGAGTTGTCCAACACCGAAGCTCCCAGCTGAGTCAAAATTCCCCAGCCACGGATAAATACGAAACAGAAAAGGACACGCACAAGATGTAACCATATTCATTGGTCCCACGTGGGCAGACAGAGCACCTGTAGGCTATCTCCGTGCATCCACATGCAGGGCCAACGAGCGGAGAACCTCTGCACAAGCTGCCTGCCGAGACAGCCCATCTTCAAACGTGTTTGTTGTGGAGTCCTCTTGTTGATTCAAGGAGAACTAAGCTTGGCGTATGTTGTGTGACCTACGAGCAGCTTGGTGTGGAAAGAAATATCAGCGGTCCGAGGCCACACCAGAGTAAATAGGCTGCCGAGGAAAAAGAACAACACGAGACGGGGCAGCGTCGAGTGAGAAATGGGGCTCCTCGGCGGCTGAGGCCGGGTTCACGCTGAGGGCGTGGCGCCTACGTGCAGGTCCACAGGCGCTGCGTCGCCACCGAGGCAGGAGTGCGGAAAGGACGGCGACGCAACGCACGATGTATCCGGTGTGAACAAGCGACGGCGCTTCTCCCTTTGACGCGTGGTGCATCCAGCGTGCACCCTCCCTGAGGAACGAAGTTCCTCGTACCACTGAGCGAGTTTGAGCCCAGACTCACTGCGAAGCTGATGCCCCGTTCACAGCTCAAGCACTATCCAGCGTGAACCTGGGCTTGTGACGAGCAGGTGGAAAAGGTCAACCGAGGAGGTTGCGAGCCAACCCAATTCAGCTGTGAATTGACTGGTTGGGGGGGGGGGGGGGGGGGGGGGGGGGGGGGGGGGGGGGGCGGGGGGGGGGGGGGGGGGGGGGGGGGGGGGGGGGGGGGGGGGGGGG
>JAAUXT010027329.1_pt1 | contig 30021 bp, 26 predicted proteins | sample 7278171 | NCBI WGS metagenome assembly JAAUXT01 (sample SAMN14350112, study PRJNA611818) | marine sediment metagenome | isolation source: surface marine sediment (1.8m) | place: French Polynesia: Moorea | collected 2018-08
AGGCCTTACCATTGCACTCCGGTTTGGCTGACCTCTGCGATCACCCCAAATGTGGGTGACTCGGGTGCGTAATTTATGGTAGTGGGGGACTGCGTTCGCGCTATCCCCTGAAAACGAAAGTGTCTATGTCAAGTATTCTGAACTGGTTTCTCTTGGTTAACTTAATCTGGCGAGGAACATTTGTCTTCTGTCGTTTCGTGTTGTTCAAAGCTTGGAGTTTCCCCCCTCCCAAGGCTTCAGCTCCCCAAACCTGACTTCCTTGGGATTGCACAAGAACGAAAAGTCAACCAAAATGTTCACAACTTCAACTTCACCTGCCTCCTCGCAAACATTGTGCCCTGCCCAGGGCGCAGTCTCAGCACGATGAATTTTTACCGTCATTTCTCTCCAGCATGGAATCATAAGAAATAGGCGTGGACAAGGTCTACTTGGGGTTGAGGGCTCTTGGGGCCTCTGGAGCAGGGGCAAGGAGGAGGCAGCCGACGGTACAGAGCGATTCGGACAACAAAGCAGTGACATTTGGTCCCAAGTATCCAGCAAGGGCCTTTTCACAATGCGGAAAACCAAACGCCAAAATGCAGAAGTCGAATTTGTGCGCGGCTGTTCCGCGACGACGGCGGCGCCATCTCGTCCGAAGCATCTGATGCCGCAGGTTTTCAATGTGGCACCGGGGAAGACGGCTGGGCTACGTTTCACCGCATTTCCTCCAGTAAATCGACATGTTTCGGCGGAAACTGACGGCTCTAGACTACCACAATGCCGACAACTTCAAACATGAAGGTATTTTGAGAAGAGTGATGAACATTCTTGAAAGCTAAATGACCACATCTGCAAACACCCTGCGTGTGACCTACCACAACAGAGGTCAAATGTGCAGTGATTGCAAAGGGTGTTGTCACTTTTGCACGTCTACTCGCAGCAAATCTTGCACAGTGTAGGCAATTCGCCCATGGTGCAACGAATCGATAAATTTGCCCAGCAAACAGCGTCAGATTTGAACAACTTCCCAACACATCTTGTCACCAAGAGTGATTTTCGATGGACCAGTCTGATCACAGGTTTGAAATTGTCCAGATTCATGCCTGACGTCTGTCTTGGATTGATCAGAAAGCGTGCATGAAATCTTGACGGAATCCCAAGAGACATGACGTTTCGTGTTCTTGTTCGGTTGCAGAGGAGCTCGATTTCCGCAACTTGATCGTGTGGCTGGAGGATCAGAAGATCCGACACCTCAAGATCGAGGACCGCGCGGCGCTGCGCAACACGTCGGCTGGAGACTGGGCAAACGCGCTCAAAACTGTGAGTACCTACTGACCACGGAGTTGAAACGGATGAAGAATCGCAGACCTGTGGATCCGAAACATGCAAGACAAATCTGCAATGATGCACACGTGTCCAAATACAGGTGCGACTCCCCAGACCGGTCCACTCAAATCTTGAAAACAATGTTGGTAAATGCTGCCTCGGTGACACAACGTGTGCTCACTTTGCAGTACTTGGATGACTTGGGATACGAGGGCGACACAACGCAGCGAGCGTCCATGCTCGACTGGCTGCTCGGATACGCAGTGCGACTCGAGTACGGCGACAATGGTCAGTTGCACATCTTCATTTGATCAAAAGATGGTGGGGTAAGGGGACAGTTTGGTGTCGTGTGGATGTCAAACAAGCATTCCAGTGTCAGTCTCCAAGTGTTCTGGCTGAGTGACCGGTTTCAGGCCACCGAAATGACCTCAAATGTTGTCGTTTGAATGAGTAATTCACACATAATCACGCGTGAGAAGGACCACTCAGTTGCACGTCACACGCACTCAATTCTCAGCAATCTGTGTGAGCGATTTCCCTTTAACTTGTCGCTTTTCAATGGTTCCAGACGCCACTCAGGTGTCATTGTGTAACATTGGTGATTATGTTTGCAGCGGAGAAGTATAAACACATCTCTGGCGCGCAAGGAACCACAGCAGCTGCGAAAAGTGACAATCCACTTGATGCACTGGATTGTAAGTGCCACTCCGTTTTTTTTTCAACTGGATTTGCAAGTGACTGAAAGGAATTGGTGATGCTGGGTGAGTGTGGAAGACACGAGTATGATTCCACTCTTCCTACCAGTCACGACTTGGTCTTGATACTTGTGTACCTTTTGTACCATTATCAAGTGATGAAAGACATCTTGGTGGCAAATGTCTTCAAATATGTGCCAAAGTTGAACGTGTTCTTGGCGAGCGTCTGTCCTGGCAAGGTGGTCCTCCCTTTGACGACGCTGGTGTGTCCGTGCGCGTTTCAGATGACAGCGCGGACTTCAAGGCGGGCGTCGCGTCGCTGGCGCAGCTGCTGCAGATCCCGCCGCACGCCGACCACCGCGTCGTCCTCAAGGTCAGGCGCCCCGTGCTGTTCCTTGACTGTCTTCTGTATCTCGAACTGTGATCTGAAGGCTGAAGATATCGTTGTTGGAGGCTTTGGCTTACGTGGCACAAACTCGAATTGCAGGCGGTGTGTTTGTTGGTGAAGGAGAAGTTGAACAAACAAGCAGTGGAACAAGCTCAGAGTGCCAAATCCTCCCAGAACGGCCACAAAATCCCCATCGAGAAGGTGGAAGTGGGGTTCGAGACGGGAGGTGAGTGTGTGTTGTGTGGTTATTGTTTCCCTCAAGAATCCAGTCGACAGTACCAAGCAGTCGCAATGGTTTCCGTACTTCTTTCACTGGTCCCCTTCCCTTTCAGACTACATCAGCGCCGAGGCGGCCAAGATCCTGCGGCTGCTGCACGTGCGCGAGCTGCGCGAACTGCAGGACCAGATCAACATGGCGATTGTGCGCGTCCAGGAGCTCATCGCCAACCCGAAGACGGACACCAAGCTGGGCAAGGTCGGCATCGGCAAGTAGCGCTCCAGTGCTGCGCAAGACGTTTGCTATAGACACTGTCGATACATGCCAGGATGCAACTTGGGGGTTGCCACCACGAACGATTCCTTCTTCGAACTTGTTCCACTCGTGGAAAGACGTCTCTTTGTTTGGTAGGATTTTTTCAGACAGGTGTTTGTGGATGGCAAGAGTCAAAGGGGCTGTGTGTTGTCCGCGAGTTGTACGGCATGACATGACAAGGGCTTCGGTGTCACTTTTTTTTGTGACTCCCCAAGTTTACATTCTTCTTTGTTGGAGACCCGATGCGTTGAGGGTCAGAGTTGTTTGTCAAAATAAGACCAAGGTGTTGTTCGCCTTGTTGGGCCATTTGGGGGTCACGTACTTGTTCATGATTTCATGTGTTCAGTGACAGAAAAGTATTCAGTTGTTTACGGAAGTTTAGTTGTCTTGGCGCGATTGTGTCTCCCAGTGAGTCTCTTCACAACGATGAGAAATGTTTTTGTACAGTGACATCAACCATCAATTTATTGCAATTTCAAACCAGTCTTTCATTCAGTCTCGCAATGTGCATTTGAAAATCAGATCCACACAATACAGTTGAGAAAGTCCGTTGTGTTTACGTACTCATGTACATATGCAAATAATAAATTATTTTACATGACATTTTACGCACATTGTAATTGTACGAAGCAAACGACATCGTTTGAAAACTTGAGGAAATTTTCGCAAACCAAGAAAACGCAACTACGGAAAAACACGTGTTCAAAGGTATGTGTTCATTTTTTCTTTTCACAACACATTCACCAGAATTTCCCTGACATGTTGCAGCAATTGGAAATATTTACAAGGGTTGACACAAGTACTCGACTGGATTTGGGCCTGTGCCCCACTTCATGAAACAACTGTACAAGGCACTGCGTTTTGACTGCAGGTGAAGACCGCTGAATCCGACTCCCGCGCACGAAGAAATGAAGCAACAACGGAGGGACAACCAGCCGAATGTTCTTGGTGGGTTGTTCCTGTACGTACGCTGCAGGCTCTGTAACGTGCGCGTTGCGAACGAAGTGTCGGATTAGGCAGGCTTCACTTGCTCGCACAAGACACGTGTTGGCAGTTTGATCCCTTTGGTTGTGTTTTCAATGCTCGGCAGACTGACTGATTGGATGATGCTGTGACGCGCTGCGTGAGCGTGAGCTGAGGAATCGCGACGAGGCGAAGGCGCCTGCAAAAGAAGACCGCAGTCAGGTGAACCACGCACTGACGGAATTTTTGGGTACCAGTATCTGTATCCAACAAGGAATAGGATTTTGCCAGATGTTTTTCTGTTCTGCCTGTGCTTTGAGCACACAGACGAATCCTTCACAAAAAAAATGTGATCGCATCCTACGTATACACCGCAGCTGACAGCCGGCGTGTCGGTAGCAACTCACAGGACTAGAGGAAGGCGATGCGGTTGCACTCCTCTTCGGGCATGTCGGTCGGGCATGCGCACGCGCGGCCACCGTTCGGCGACGGGAGGCATAGGAAGCGACACCCACCGTTGTTGATCGAGCACGCGTTGGACCCTGCAATGCGCGGTGAGTTCAGAAGATCTTACTCAGATTTCAGTTTTATTGGTCCGTTTGGCCATGTTGCTTTCGGCTTTGATTTCCATCACAACTGACAAACAAATGAGTTGAGCCTTGCTCAGATTTGAGGACAGTGACAGTGTACAAAACGGCATGGAGGCTACACAGAGACAACGCACCGACGGGGCACTGCGCCTTGACGGCCGTGATGCCGTACAGACGTCCGTTGCCGCCGGTCGGCAGCGTCATGGGCTCGCGCAGCCCGCCGCCGAACTTGTCCGTGCTCGGGAGCGTCTTCCTGCAGTGCGAATTGCACATCCAAGTTAATTAAAGTGGATTGGAGTCTTGAGAAACAACGGATCCTCTGATGAGTGTGTCTGGTGTGTTCGAGCAAGAAATTCGTGTCGCGAATTCAGTGTGGGTGTGTGCAAGATCGCTGCATGCTGTCCACTGGAACGCCAGCTTCGTGCTGCTCTCTCAGTGAAGTGAGATGTGCTCATGTGAACGCCACACAAGAGCACACATGAAACATCTGTTGTGCAAGAGGGTGCTGTGAACAATTCAAACGAACACGTTCTCGTGTGTGTTCTCATCTTGATGAAAGAGCTTGTCTTGAAATTGGTAGCGTGTCATATCTTGCTGTTGCAGTTGCAAGGATGTAAAACGGCTGACATTCAAATTTAAGAAGCCTGTCGCGAAAGTCACTCAGAAGATTCAATCTTTGACCGCATCCTGAGTAATACAGGCCTGAAACATCAATCCCAAGGCTTGCGCCTGGTAAAGAACTGGCTCTGGGTGATAGAAGCGAAGGTGTGCACAAGATTGTGAAAAAGTGTGTGATCAACAGAGAAAACACAAGACTTTTCCACAATTGATATTCGCACAATTGAATGTGGTGCAGACGGACGGCCACGCGGGCGGCGTCGTGCTCGTGGCACGCTCGCGCCTTTACCGCACACGGAACAAGCTGCTGGCGCGCGAGCGCTGATTCTCCGTCGCGTTGCTCTTTATGTTCTGCAGGTGTCTGGGAACATGTTGACGACAATGTGAAATTTCCACTTTGACCGTTTGCAGGTCTGTGATGGTGGGCATGAAGTCAGTGTATCAGTGAGAAAGTCAATGTTGTGGAGAGGTGGGCAGATAGGAGTACGCACATGTCCCAGTCGGTCCAGTAGAAGATGTTCTCGTGGAAGGCGAGGCCGAACGGGTAGGACGCGAGTGCGTACACCGTGCGCCGGTTCCGACCCTGGTAGTTGCAGCACTCGATGTGCATCGTGCCTGTGTGAGGAAGTACATGCGGTCAGTGAAAATCGCGAAGCCGAAACGTGTTCCCCACTCTTCTTGACGGTGCATGTGAAGACTGACCTGCGTCCGCCCAGCAGACGCTGTGCGCCTGCGGGTCAATGACGATGGCGTTCGGGAGGCCGAGGTTCTGCTGCACGAGGACGGCGCGGTTCGTGCCGTCCATGTACGCCTTCTCGATGCGCGGGTCGGCGCGATTCCAGTCCGTCCAGAACATCATCCTGAAACAAGGCGCAGCGACGGCGTTACAGAGTGACGCTGAGTTTGTGTTGGTCACACGAAAGCCTGAACAAATTGAGCAGATTTGCTGCTGGGGCCGAAAAGTAATTTTGTGGCTGTGCAGAGCACCAGTTAGAACCTGATTTGAGTGAACCGGAGAAGTTGGGCAATTTTGCCAGTGGAACCCAAAGGCCCTTGGTTTGTGTGACTGAAACGCTGTGACAATGAATATCACAGGTTTCTCTGGAAACCATCTGCTCAACATTTCCTCCAGTTGCTCAAGACGGGATCATTGGGGACAGGAACACGCTGCTCGATTCGAGCCCGGCCCGGCGGCCTCCTCCTCACCCGTTGGGCGCGTCGAGCGCGAGGCCGCGCGGGTTGACGAGGTCCGTGTCGAACAGCGTCTTCCGGTTCTCTCCGTCGAGACGCGACACCTCGATCCGGTCGAGCCCCGAGTCCGTCCAGTAGAGGTTCCGCGACAACCAGTCGACGGCCACGCCCTCGGGGGAGCCGAGGCCTGCGAAGAGTGAACCACGTGTGAAGTGGTGCTGGTCACATTGAAGGCAATTCTGAAAGGGCGCGCACGGGGTACCTGCCACTTGATTTATTCGTGGTCATGAACAAATAACGCATCTGCGTGGATATGGATACGCACCCCGCACGATGACTTCATCACCAGTGCCGTCCAGACGCGCGCGGCTGATTGTTTTTCCCGAGATGTCCGTCCAGTAGAACCAGCGCTCGTAGCAGTCCGAGTCAACTCCAATTGCTGTCTGGCCTGAAACAGAAGCAGGTTGTTGCGAAGGTGCCTGTCTGGTTGATGTCTTTGCTGGAATCGTTCCGTTCAAATAGGCAGAAACATCGAAAGCTTTTTCAGCCCTTCTTGGATTGCCTCGTTCCTAGTGCTGATACCTCTTTTCGGGTGAAGATTTACCTGGCAGGGCGAGTGTCTGCTGTCCCGGGTTGTTGGGTGTCGGGTGGAACGGCATTTGCAGGATGGCGGTGCCTTGTGCGAACAGCAAGTAGCTCTCGCCCACTCCCTCCACTGAAAGAGGGCGAAGCTTGGTTGTTGCTTGAGCAGTGAAGACACTTTTGGTGACGAAAATTTCAGAGTGCAGTTGACGGAGCATGGAAACTCACCGACGCATCGCGTGCCGTCGCCCCTGTAGCCCGGGTTGCACTCACACACGAGGTCGTGTCCGCGCCGCACACACTGCGCGTTCAGGTCGCACACGGACCGGTCACGGCTACAGTCGCCTGAAACAGGTGCAGTTTTGCGGGGGAAGTCGTAGAGTTGGAAATGTTGGGAAATGGGCAAGTGTTGGTGGTAGATCTACGCAAAGTGTGGGTGCACAATTCTGTTGCAGAATCAGAGAAACTTCAGTGATTTGAAAACGTTTGGAAGAGATGGCCATCCAAATGTTGTGCTTGTCTGCACGTGTGTGTGTGTGTGTGTGTGTGTGTGTGTGTGTGTGTGTGTGTGTGTGTGCTTGTGCCTGTGCTTGTGCTTGTGCTTGTGTTGGTGTGAGAGAGGCAGAGCGCACAAACCGAAGAGTTGGCAGTTGTATCCGTCGCCGTGATACCCGGGTCTGCAGCGACACACGTGCGCGCCGGTGGCCGGGTCGTAGATGCACTCCGCGTTCACGTTGCAGTTGTTCACCTGGTTACAGCTCGTCCCGCCTGAAGTGAATTGAGTTCCTTTCTCCAAAATGGACCACGCAGGGAACTCCATTTTCATCTTGCTGCAGGATGCTGGACAGGAAACTGACACTTCATTCTGGAATCACGAAGCCCTTTGCCGTTCTGACATGGTTCTTTTGCGTAGTACCTTCGACATGCCATCACTCCACCTGTCAGTGTCGCATTATGGGTGAGACTCACAAAGACAGTTTCAAAAAGGTTTTGAACTTGCCAGTGCTGGTGGCCTTCTCGCAGATCCTTCCGTCGCCGACGTAGCCGTCGTTGCAGCGACACACGTGCGCCAGCAGCAGATCGTCGTAGACGCAGCGCGCCTGGAAGGCACAGAAGTTGGCGACGTCGCAGCCGGCTCGTTCGCAGCGGTAACCGTCACCTGCAGCGGGAGGAGGGAGGACTGACCATCAGGCGTTGCGGTAAAGGTGAGAAAACTTTGGTGTTGGTGTGCCACGAGTATCCTTCTGACCGCGTCTCATCACAAAGTCACTGTGTTGGACCACCCGAACCCAACTTTCGCACTGACCCTTGAAGCCCTGGTTGCAGACGCAGCGGTGCTCGCTCGTGCGGCCGTCGAACAGACACTGCGCGTTGGAGTCGCAGTTGCGCATCACGTCGCAGCCCTGCTGCTCACAGCGGAACCCGTCGCCCGCGAACCCTTCGCTGCAGGGCAACGTCACACGTCAACGACACGGTGGAGGCGAGCGAGACAAGGTAAGAGGTTTCAAAAGGTTCAAACACTGACGGCAGTTGCAGCAAATCTGTTGTGCGCTACAAGCTGACATGCGAAACGGCCATCGGAGCAAACCGATTTGTCTGTAATTTTGTGGCAAGTTGCATCAGAACGTGGTTCTTCTGGGTTGTGTTTGCAACTGAACCTCATGCTGGACAGCTAGGTGTGGCCACGTACTTGCATCTGCAGGTGTAAGACGCGATCAGGTGGTCGTAGACGCACTGCGCGTTTCTGTCGCAGTCGTTCTCTGCGCGGCAGCCGTCGATCGCGCCGCCTGACAAACGTGCAGCCAAGTGTCAATGACATGACGAGCAGCAGGGAGAGAAAACGTGCAATTTCTGGTGTTGATTTTGACTCTTAGTTTCTGAATTCAAGTTCCAGCAGAAATTGTGCGTCTTCTGATATTTGGTTTGTTCTGCAGAAATATTAGTTGCGGGAACTGATGATGTTGAAATAACTTTCGTGTCAATCTGTTTTCGTACGAGTTTGTCGCCTAGTGAACAGTTTGCTATGTTTTGCGCTGTGATGGCACATTCAGCAAAAGAAATGAAACAGTGAAGGAAAGCACAAAGCAAAGCATGCAACTGTGCGCAGCTAGGAGAAGGGGAATCCTTCAAGAGGCTGAAAAACAAGAACGAAAAAATGTGATAATGCGTGATTGTCTGTGCTAACTCAACAGAATCGGAAGCGTCGAACAACGATGATGAAGGAATGATTGAATGCAAAGCGTTCTGGGTGGGAAAGCGATGCTGATTGGAAATTTGACCGAGCCTATCACCCGTCGATAAATCAGAAACGTTTTGTATTGATGTTCATTTTCTGTTGACGTTCTGGAGACAACAGCAGGTCTGGTTTGAGGTTTTGACAGATCTTGCGATTGTTTGGTCTGATGAACATTTTGATCCGTCAGTTCTTGCGCACGCCGCACCTGCTCCGGAGTGACGTCGTCCCTGCCCCCTGTTGCACTTGCAACTTCGTTGTCACATTCCGCCCGCTCCTCTTCATTGTGTCTCTCCACCCATCACAATGTCAGATATTGGCCACTTCCAACTTTGTGTCATTTCCCTGTTCAACTGGGTACAGAACTTGCCCCCAACGGTGCTTCCCTCCCTCCTTGTTCTCACTCCAAATGTGTGTGCCTCGGCTGAAGTGCACCCGTGAGCAGATGTAAACAGTACTCATCCCCCTGCCACCCCCCTCCCAGTTTTCCAGGCCAGATGTTCGCCCACTCCTTTCTTCCCATCGTGCTCCTCCGCCCTTCTCCCACCCACCTCCCTCCCTCCCCGAGCCTTGTACCTATCGGCGAGCAGCTGTATCCGTCTCCGGTGTAGCCGGGCCAGCACTGGCAGCGGTAGTAGAGACGGTCCACGTCGTACACGCAGCGTGCGTACGGGCTGCACCGCTCGCAGTTGATTTGCGCTGCGGAGAAACGCATCGTGTGCCAATCGTAGGGGCGATGTGTGACGAGAACGATCCTCAATCACGCGTGGTGCATTCAAAAAGCGATAGTAATTCGAATGAACAAAATATTTTGATTGGACATCTGATTTTGTCTGCACTTCGTAGAAGCGGGTAAATTTACTGATCATTTGGGTCGAAGATGATCATTGCATTCAATCAGATCGCAGGTGCTGCTTGACGGGGAATTCTCAACAGATCCAAGGACGCGCAGTGGTTCTCCCTCTGTGTGTCGGTTGCCGAGAACAGTTTTTCCGCAAGCCTTGCAGGGAAGCTGCCAGGTGCATTGAGGTCCGCAAACTTCAACTGGTTCAGTTGGCAGATTTTTTGTTTGTCTCAATTTCATCCTTGTATCTGTTGAGCCGTGTCAGGGTCACGGACGGTAACGCACGGTTGCCGCTGTCGGAGCACGAGTAGCCGTCCCCAGAGAAGCCGTCCATGCACTCGCACGTGAAGCGGTAGCCGTCCCAGATGCACTCGGCGTTCGGGTCGCAGTTGTTCACCTCGTTGCAGCTGAACTCTGCGGGCGGGCGCACGGCGACAGTTTTACTCACAGAAAGCGTGCGCTGGTGGGAACTTGTTTGCACAATGATTCTCTGCCAACAAGGATCATGGCAGAGTTTTTATCTGCTAAAGGTGCAATCATGATAAGTGTTGTGATTGTGTGGGGTTACGCACGTAAGTTTTTGACACGCTTCTGTGTGTTGATCAAGGATCTGTTTTGTACACAGATTGACTCAACTTGTCTAACTTTCAGCACTTCATTAATTATGCCCTTCCGCAAACGCGTGTTCAAAACTTATGTGGAATTCCACAAGGGAACTTCCCGCTGAACTGAACGAAAGCAGGAGCGGAACAAAGCGAGCGTCTTCACATTCTGTGAATTGTCTGAAAGCGGTAACGTAAAATGCGCGGGTGTTGTGGCGGCGTGTGGCGTGTACTTACCCACTGCATCGCACCTGACGCCGTTCCCAGTGAAGCCACTGTTGCACTCGCACATGGCCTTGCCCTGCTCGGCGTCGTAGACGCAGCGTGCATGCTCCGAGCAGACGAACTCCCCGCACGTGAGGTCCCCTGCAGCGGCGGCGGCGGCCGGGCGAAGAGGCGCGGGCGGGAGAAGAGACCGTGAGGCGGCGCACCGCGGGGCGGGCCGGGGCACGCATCGGCTCAGAGACTTTCATTTAGCCAAGTCAATGGCAAGGCTTGATAGTTCTGTTGGATTTGTTGTGACTGGGGACCTCATTTTGTTTGAAAACTCCCCGCCTTGGTTGGTCACACAAGGAGGAGCTCACAAGGAAATTGAGGTTGGTGTTGGAGTGTAACAGCACTGAGCCCAATGCGTACCCCGGAACAACGCGCTCCCGTGTGCGCTGCTGCGTACAGTGTGGACGCGTTAGGTGCGCGAACGTGAAACGTGACGCAGCGAACAGTAACGCACATTCACGTCACTACATCTACCCAACCCAAGCGACGCCTCGCAGTCGCAGCATCCAAGCAAAACATGTGGGAACTATTCTATAGAACTTGAAATGGCTCAACAACTTCCAGAATAGCCACAATGTTTTCTTGCTCAAGCAAGCACAACTCAGTGTGAAACGGTGTGAAACTTCGGGGCGACAGGATGTTGGACAACCACAGTAGAGTACAGTCCAGAAGAACACACACCCCGAGTGGTGCTCAGGTGAAATGTGGTGTTTGGCTGAGACCAGAGCCAGAAAGACAAACGGACAACGTGTGTGCCATCAACTTCGGTGGAAGAACCAAGCCGACAAGTTTTGCAAGAGAAACACTTCGAAAGCACGGTTGAGACAGCACTGTAACTCACACGTCAGGCTGCTGGAGGATGTCTGAGCTTTTTTCTTTACTGAATTTTTTCACCGAGACTATTTTTATCAGCAGGATAAAAGTGATTCAGCGCTGCTCTGGACCAGTTTGACGGTGTGAGGTGCTGCCTCGTCCGCCCCTTGCACCCGACCCGGTGTGCGAGACTCACTGCGACAGTCGCGCCCGTCTCCGGTGTAGCCGGGCAGACAGCGGCACTCGTGGCCTCCGGGGTAGTTGACGCACTGACCGTACTCCGAGCAGCCGTGCACAGTCGCGGAGAACATGCACTCATCGACGTCTGCAGGAGACAATCAGAAGTTGTGCTTTGAGCAACAACACTGAGTCGGGCAATGAATCAAACACGAAAAGTCGCTTGGGACTTTCTCGAAAATTGTCGATCATCCCCTTGGGTCTGTTTTGTTTCGTTTGAAGAAGACTGAGTCTCCACCGAGGTCGCAAGTCATACACACCTTCGCACGAGTACCCGTTTCCTTGGTAGCCGACCTTGCACTCGCAGCGGTAGCCGGTCGGGCCGCCGGGGACGCAGTTCGCGAGCTCATGGCAGTCGTGCCGCCCCTCGGAGCAGGGGTCGCCCGCTACAACACAACACACGTCACGCCCCCGCGGCCTGCTCGTCTGCAGATCTATCGACCTTCTGGTTATCTGTGTGTGCCTGTGTGTGTGTGTGTGTGTGGTGTACGTGTGTGTGGTCATAACACTCAGGAGATGGATCAACCACAGTCTGAAACACAGCATATTCTTTCCGAATCTGGTTTTGTGAAACATTTCTTTTCGTGTTGTGCCAGGGGACAGGTGGGCGTTGTTTTCACGCGCAGCAGAACACATTGGAACAAACCAACACGGCAGCAAGCAGAAGCACGCAGAGTGAAATGCACTTTGCCTTTCAGTCCTTTACCAAGAGGCTCTTGGAAAAATTAAGGGTTTGCGCGATGTTGACTGCAAGTTGAAGGTGGCGGACCCATTGACTTTGATACTCACCCAAGACGCCGTCACTTAACTTCTACAGGTGCGTGGTGTCAGCGCGCGGTGCGGCCGCCAATGAGGTGACCTGCTGATCTGAGCTGCTGATCGGGATTGGGAGGAAGCGGCAAACAGCCAGATCCACAGCACGTACACGACCAGTCGTACAACGCGACGCGGGGTACGTCACCAGACATGGCGGGCTGACCCGCCGCGCAGGAACGGGCTGGTGTCAAGCGAGTGTTATAGCACAGAGGGAGAAAACTTGCTGTTACAGGGAAAGCAAATCTTAACTCTGTTGGCGATTGAAATGAGTGAAACTGTGTGGTCAACAAAATGAGCAAATGCAACTTTGCTTTGCGCCGCTTTTCGAAGCAACAGAAATGTTCTGGACAAAATGATCGTCAGCCAGCTCTTCTCGACTGATTGTCGGAAAAGACGCGTGTCGTCTGACATCCGTGAGCTTCTGGTTTGGAAGAAGGTTGCCTGTGGAAGTGCTTATCTCTCGACAGTGATATGACAGTTTTGGATGTCCGCGTGCTTGCGCTCAGGAACTGATCGATGAGATTCACACTTGGTGGCAAGGAAGGGCGCTCTGACACAGGTTGACATCGCCAAACTTTCAACAAAAGGCAAAAGCACGATTTAAAGCGCACAGCTGAAGCCAACGTGACACAGGACGTGAAAAGCGTTCTCTCATACAGCAAATTCACTCGCCTTTCGTGTGCCTCTTTCACTCTTGACACAACAGACTCATTTCCTCACGGCGGACAATCGCCAGGCGCGGACGCCTGTGTCTGCGCGTACTCACCCCCCGCGGTTGATACCCTGTGTGTAGCTGCATATCTGACGATTTGCTCGGACTCTCCATAGATGAGGAAAGTTCGCGTCACGTGGAGTCGCATCGTTCCGAGCGCGTCGTCTGGACTTGCCGCGCACTCCTCGTACGCGATCGTCTGGTCGACGGTGAACTGAGAGGCGACGCCGTCAACACGGTACGTGTGCGTCGAGTACGCCTTGATCAAACCTGCGGGTCACACAAGTTTTGCAGCGAACTCTTTGGCAGCAAGCACGGCGAATTCAAATTTATTTCACAAGTCCAAACAGGAAAGATCACGTTGACGACCCAGCAGTGAGAGAGAGCTTTGGCGTTAGACCTGGTCCGGCACGGGTGAACTCCTCCTTGTAGTCGTCGACGGTGACCTTGGCTCCGGAGCGGATACTGGGAACGTCGCCGCTGAGGACCATGTTGGCGCGCATGTATCCCTCGGCGTCCTTGCCGACAAACTGCTGCTTGATGTTCACGCTCTCACCACCCGCCTGGAACCGCACCACCACCGTCCTGTTAAAGTTGCCGCCTGCAAAGGAAAAATGGTCAAGCAGATCAGTGTCTGCTTCTGATCAGCGTCACACCTTGTGCTTTTGCGCAAAAGACCCACCTTCGGCTTGTTGCACGTACCTGTGATGCCGTATCCATTCTTGCCCCCGGGCGCGGTTGGCGCGCCGAAGAGCCAGCCGAAGACAGAATTGATGGTGTAGAGCGACAGCATGGAGGTGCCGATGCGCGGGTCGATGCGCGAGATGGCGGTGTAGGCGCGGCCGTCGGTCGTCACGACGTACGTGTGCAGGTCAACGCTCTGCAGCGCCTGGCCGCTCAGCGACCCTGACACCTTCCCGTTCACCCTCTGCGGCACGCCTGCAGCGAAGATGAAATTCTTGTGTGTGCCCACGTCGGGCTGTGTATTCCTGGCTTCTCGTGTGTCACCTGAAGATTCCCTGGTCAGAAGGCTCTGTCACGCTCTTGAGCTGAGAAGCCCAATCAAATTTGATTGAGTTTTCAAGATGAGCGAAAATCCAGTCTGAATCGAGTGAGGCACACCCACCTGGATCAAGGCAGTTTTTGCCGTTTCCGAACTGCGGCGCGACGCACTGGCAGCAGAAGCCGGTCGGGTGGTCGACGCACTGCGCGGTGCCGGCGCACTGCAGGTAGCCGCCCTCGTCGCACGTGCCGGGCTGCTCCTCCTCGCCTCCCTCACCTGCAGTCACAGTGCATGAAAAGACATACGCCTGGTTCGACCAAAGCACGGAAGGTTTTGGTCAAAAAACCAAGGTCGCACGCAGGTACGATGTGTCACCGACCTGGCCTGCCGCTTTCTGGAGATTCGATGTCACCGCCATTGAGATTCCCAATGCGGAAGATCCACAGTCCGGGCGTGTTCACGTTGGACCACCTGCGGCACAGACGTGCATGGAGTTTGAAAGCTTTTTGAGTGTGCGTTTTCCGAACGCGTGAACAAGAAGATTCCGTTTCGCAATGATGATGGGGTTGCTCTTACTGTGTGATGGACTGGACCTCAGGGTTGCCCGAGCCGGGCAGCGTGTAGTAGCGGATTCGGTCCCCGGCGTCGAAGCCCGCCTGCGCCGGCACGTCGACGTGGACCGGCGCCGACTTGCCCTCGCTGCGCAGCCAGTTGAGACCGTCGCGAGGGTAGCGGAACATGGCGTACGTGTCGCGGGCGTTGTTCGCCAACACCAGTTGGAATGTGTTCGTCTGCAAAGAGAAGGGAAAGGTTCAGGGACGTTGACGTGGAGACAATGTGACTGAATGAACTGGAAGGCCGAGTGGTGGACACAAGGAATAGAACTTTGTGGAGTGCGCTGGCTGAGAACGTGCAGAACAGGTCTCTGCGTCAGTTTGTTTTTTTCATTTTGGAGGATGTTTGGTATTTTGGCTGCGGACACACACTTCTCCATGGGAACAAACACGAAGAGACAGAACAGATTAATTGCGTCTCAAAAACCATTCGCGACAGCGTCCTACCTTGTCATACTTCTGGTTGTAGTAGCCGACCTCGTCCCAGGTGACGATGAAGAGGGAGTCGGGTTGGAAGTAGCGCTGCTGACCGAACGCGTCTTGGATCTGACGCGCCGCGTGTTCGAGCAGCGACGGGTCCTGCGTCTCCCTGCAGGACACAACGTCAAGATGGCCTGGTCAAACTGGCCGATCATCTCAGGTCAGATCGGAAGGTTTGGGCACGTGTGCCCTTGTTTATTTTCGTGTGTGCAATGTTTGTGAGAGAGATGTTAGTTTGCTCTGTGCATGCCAAAAGACCACTTGAAGCAAACGAGAACGACAAGAAGGAACTTGTTGAGGTAAAGTGGGAGATGTTGTTGAGCTGTATCCTGCGTGTCGGTCCCACATGGTGTTCAGACTGCCGCATTGCTCCATTGTTCTGACTTGACATTTCCTGGAACCAAGGAGCGTGGCGCACAAACCTGTAGTAGACGTTTCCGGTGAGACGGGTGTCGATGTCGGCGAGGAAGGGCGCGATGACCGGCAGCCCGACCGGCAGGATCAGGTCGCTCTTGTAGCCGGGCAGCTCCGAGTCGAACGACACGTGCCCGTTCAGGTTCACCTGCAGGAGCACAGGTAAGTGAGAGATTCAGTTTTGTAGGCGTGTTCATCATCAACACTTGACAAGCATGCCATGAGTCTGAAAACAGACGTTCAATTCGCTAAAAACCTGGACGAGCTGGTTTCCTACAGGTCGACAAGCAGTTCTTGAGAGGACAACTTGAATTTCAAGAAGCGTGTTTGTCGTTAAAGTTGGCAGAGGCTGATTTGGAGGGATAGCAAAATCTGATGCGCAATGTGGGTTGATGCTGCCAGTATCTTTTCTCCTTCTCTTTCGAAGACGATTCCCGTTTGGAGAAACAGGGGTCACCAAGATTCAGGTCACACGTTGTTGAGGCTTGTAATCGAACAAATTTGATTTACGGTGCAGAAAACATCAAGAGGTTTTCTCCTCATAAAACATCGTTTCAAGATTCATATCAACCAGGCACTGAAGTGAAAGAGTCAGATGTTTACCTTGTGGCAACTCAGTTTTGAGAAGAATTCAGCATTCCCAAGTGGGAAGACAAGGACTCAGGTTTGATTTCTGAGCCCATGAGTACCTCCACCAAATGTCTGTCAACAATGAATCTTCACTTTCTCCCACAAAAATTAGATTGTGAATTTGGCAGCAAGGTCAGTTCAGTGCGCCTTTGGGGTGTGCAAAGCATCCGAGGCTGAAGGGCCTTGGGCCGGGTGTGTTTATTTGATAGAGAAGTGCTACAATGCGCCGAGGTCCATCTGCACAGGTGGATCATCACGCTGAGTGCCGCGCCTATCAACACCCTCCACCAACCTGCCGCAACCACTTCTCTCCGCCCGCACTCTGGAGTCTGCGCCGCGGTTTGCAGCCACCTTCGGCAAAGCGGCTGTTATGTGGTCAACATACTGGTCCAAGGATTGTGGAGGACTCGGGGAAGGGGACGGGTGGTGGGACCTAAGAAGTTGGACTTTGAATTTGTTTGAACAATTTGCGATGCCCCTACACGAATGTCAAACCGCACTGAAAGGCGGCTCTTCCTTGATGTGGCATGCTTGATCAGTGAGTGCACGTTTGTGTCTCAAGCTCTGTCAGGTTGAGGTCAGGGTCCTGGTCAGTGGGAATAGAAGTCATGCCGTTCTCACTTACGACCCTTCAGCCTCAGCCAAACCCTCGTGTCCGTTCAATTCACTTGCTATGTCTCAGCCGTGGCCAGTTCCACCCTTGTTCCAAAGGGTTCCGAGTGCAGTAAACTTCCGCTGTGAATTGACGTTTCTGGATCAGTTTCACCATCCTCAGTGGTTCACGAGTGGAAACTGACGCTTTTTGATGAGCGGGCTGTTCGGGGTAGTTTTGCAGAGTGCTCCGTGCAGATGTTGCAACCTGCTGAAATGCACAGATGATCTCTGGAGCCACTCTCGAGTTTGTTTCACCAGGAATTTCTCCGTGCGGATTCGCCCGTTCATTCGATGCGTTGTTGCTTACAGGTCACGCATCCACGTGGGTTGTTCAGTGGAAGTCGAAACTGAAACGATGCTCTGCAGATTTCGCGCGAGAGAAAGTGTTGTTTGTTGAAACTCCCACTTCACCAGGCACAATCAAGTGGCACAGGCAAATAAATCACATTTTGCAATTTTAACTTGCTGCGAAGTGGCCAGGACAGGCTCCCAGGTAACACCAAGGCCGACATCCCTCTTCTGTGGACAGTTCTCATGTTCATCCAAGAACAAAGGTGTGGGAGCCAAGCAGCTTTCAAAAACCGTTCAGGGGGTGAAGGCAAGCAAGTTTTTGGAGAACTTGTGGATCACAACGAAAAGCATCCGAAACCCAGCCTTCTGCTTATCCAGGAGCAGAGTGGGGAAACTAGAGGATCCACAGGGCAAGTGGATTCCAGAAGATCAATCTTTCATTCGCAGGCAGGAACGCGTGCTTCGCGAGATAACGAGCAAGGTGCGCAATCGGGGACTGGAGCTGTGCAGTTCACACCTGCAAATCTGTCTTTGGTTTCGCCCAATGCTTCCGACGGCAGCTCACCCATGTGCATGTCCATGATAACTTGGTTTTGATGACAGGTGTGTGGTAAGAATGATAGATCAGGAATTATCTCATGTTAAGACACCGTGAAAGTGGGCTGTAGGATCACAAAAGTGGCACAGGGTGGGCAGGGATTGCAAGGTTGTGTTCTGCACTCGGAGCGGAGTACCTCGAGACGCTGGACTCTGCTTGAGATCCGTGAGATCCAGGTTGAGATCAGGGACCTTTGTTTTGGACTAAACAGATGAAACCACTGATGATTGACAGTTCAGAAAATCTCTGTGACAAATTTTTGCGTGGGCAGTGAAAGCTTCGACGGTTTTGTCCTCAATTCTACATACCGGTAAAACTATGAATTTCTCTTCTGTTTCGTTCGTTCCGTTCCCTCAACTCCAACATCGAAAAGGTCTTTCTGTACAGACACGGAGCGTATTTCGGTGCATTCATCGAACGCTGCAATTCTGAATACAATGCACTTTGGAATTGTGAAGTCCAGTGAATTCCACAACTGCAGAACGCCAGCCGGAGACGACTCTGGGAGTCCGGAGCTCAGGCCGTGCCCGCACAAACCTCTGCCGTGGACACGATGGAGAGCAGCAGTCATTTTCAACTTGACGCAGACGGTTCGAAAGCGACACAAAAGCCCATGAACCAGCCAATCGTGCCATCGTTGTGCAAGAAATGTAAATATTTGTAGTGCGCGATGAGAGGGTCGGTGGAGAGGCACTCAAGTTGTTCACCTTGGCCCGCCGCGCTTCCTCCAGGAACCACTTGTCAGACTCAAGTGTCCTCGACGGCGCATCGCTCGCTGCAGGTGGATCGCAACCACCGCGCCGCGCCGCGCCGCGTCGAGACGAGACGAGACGAGCTGGAGCACAGTCGTTTGTGAGCTCAAAGTTGATTCTTGTTTCCCCTGTGAGTGGTGAGGCGTGAGGAAGACAAGGTCGGGGTGACATTGTTTGAAGACAGTGACAACGGGAAGTGATTTTCTGGAGGCGTGCACGTGTTGCGCGCAGTCTCTGTATTGTTGTTTCCCGACACAACTTGGAAAACAGTGTCAAGAAAACACGAGCACTCACAACAACTTGACAGTATCTTTTGCGTGTGCTCTCGCACAAACTGCATTTCAGGTTGATTTGTTGTGAAGAAATTCTCACTCACATCTCAGACCACTCAAAAAGAGAAGGAGTTCAGAAAAAGGCTTGTGTGTGTGTTCCTTGAACCTTCAACCACAGAAGCACCACTTACAACTTCTGTGGAAATGTCGTTAACCTTAATGTTAATTACTTTGATTGCTTATCCAACTCCTTCAGATATATCTGTCACAAGTATCTCATCCAACGCTGCAAGAAGATGGAGGTTCTTGTGTTTCAGATATAGAATGATGTGCGATTTCCATTTCTTTGTCCCAAGAGAAAGTTTTCACCCGACTGTATCCAGAGGGCCAGAGAACACTGCAGATGACAATTTCGGCCGCGCAAGCACTGAATTGTAACAAGCTCTTGGCTTTCAACACCTTGATCACCCAGTGAATGTGATCATGGCTGTGTTGTGAACATGTTTTGGAGGACTTTCCGCATTGTGCACCACTGCAGGAGAATCAAGAGTGTGGATCCTGAGAAAGAAATCTTGTTGTACTTGACATATGGTCTCTGAGTAGCAGGCTCAAACTATCCAGTTGCCATCTGTGCAGAGTTGCCGCAACAGTAGAAGAAAAGGCGGACGAAAAGAATACGCCAGTGTTGCTTCACCTGCCACTGATCCCTGAACGAGATGGAAACACGGTATTTGCCTGGGACTTCTGCCAAAATATCGCCACCTCGAAGCCTCATTAGGAATCCAATTATTGTAGCACTCATGTTTGACCATTACTTTGTCCTGCAGCGAGAAATCTGGCGCGTGCTCAGTATTTGAACCTGTATCCTGGGGGTATTCTGCTGCTCTTGCTGCAGCATAAATCTTTACTGAAAGTTTGGTAATCAACCAAGTGAAGACAGAAACCTTTCGGAAGTTCGTGTTCGAAAACAAACAGGAAGAACACATTCTTCTCCGGAGGTTGATAGATCTGTCTCGAAAAACGACCCGAACGCAAATCGTTTGGAGCAGAATTTCTGTCGATAAGCCAAGATAGATTCCTGCGAGAATCAGGAAACGTTTCAATTGGCGGTTCAATCATTCCGCGTGGATTTGACGCGGCGGTGGAAGGGGCCGCAGCTGGGAAGAGTTGGTTCCTGCCGGAGGTGCAAATGCTGCGCTGCAGGAAGCGGCGGCTTCACGCCGCAGCGCCTCCGCCGACTCCGCAGAGCCTCTCGGCACGAGCGGATCCAGGACGAACTGGGTCGATCAAGTTCACTCCAATCTGGTTCAATGGCTTCCAGAATCCGTGTGGAAAGTTTTGTGCTTTGCCCCGAATGAAGAATTGTCAACAGCACCAGAATTTGACCTGATCCGTGGAAAGTTCAGTGCTCACGCTGACGACAAAGCCGAGTGTCATGGACTGAGGAATCTGATACCCAGGCGGTTTCTTTGTCGGTGGTTAGTACAGCTGGTCAGTTCATCGATGCGGACAGCGATACTGTTTTTGCAATGTGGCAGATTTTTTCACAGGGAGTGGCAGGACAAAGAAAACAAAGGTCCACTACATGTGCCCTCCAGCAAAATTTTGTCGTGGCCCCACTCCTCCCGTTTTGAATGGTGGGTGAACCTGGATGCAGAGTCAAAAGATGTGTCTCACACAGTCAGTTTCTACAAGTTGCGTCTCAGGTGAAGCGAACTGGGCCACCGTCCCGTGAAGCTCCGTGACACGGACTGGGCTGCGATTAGCTGCTGCGGCGTCACTCGTCGCGTTACCCGGCGCGCTGAGCACCGAGCCGCCCCTCACTCGACGCGCTCATCCCATTCACCCCGGATCGCCCGTTTGATGTGATCTCTCCTTCATTTTCACCTGCACATTACAGACACACTGTGAAAGACAAAACTTCGCAGGTGCGTTCAGCTTGTGTGCGTTCGGCTGGTCACTCTTGTGTTTCTGTACACCCTGACAGGCACGTTTCCGTAATGTCATGGAGAGCGTCAAATATACTTTTTGGTGTTGACTGCATTGCGAGCAAAACTTTTTGGTGCATATGGTCCTTGTGTTCGTGACCAAAAGAGCAGACAGAACCACATGTTCTTGAGGGTGCCACCAGCCAAGGCATCCATCCATCAGAGCTGGTATCAGAAGTAAATCTGCTGTATCGGCGGCGAGGAAACCTCGGATACCCCGGTGGGTACGTTGAGGATCAGGGTTATCTGTCGCATGCCAGACGCTCATGCTCAGGGCACGTCCTTCTATCTGCGGCTTCATAGATTCATCTTGTTGAACGAGATGATTTTTCAGATCTTTCTGCCCATCTGTCACGTAACTACTCGTATTTCCCCTGCAGCGCTGCAGGGGAAGCGTTGTATCTCGGTGGTTCAAACTCAAATTGAAGTTTGACGTCCACATTCTATTGGCAGAACTTGCAATTTGATTGTCAAAAAGTCTCTTTTTGTCCCTCCACAAAAATGGGAGGAGCCTGTAGCTTGGTACAGAAAGATTGCTTGTTTGACCAACTGCTTCGACGTCCGAAAGCGCTTGACGAACCTGAAAAGTCACCCCCAGCATCAAAAGCCCCGTCCTTGGCGATTGAAATGTGGCATTTTCCACAGGATGAGTTTGGCGCTTATCAAAACGCTGTCACGCCACATCGCTGCGGGATGCGGCTTGTTATCGGAGCGGGCTGCGCACAATGGGGCGTGAAGCTGGAGGCGGCGCGTCGGGCGGCCGAGCGCGTCGGGCGCGCCACGGAGACCCAGGTGTTCGCCTCCAGGTAACACCCACCCGTTCCCTTTCTTCGAACCACCAGATAGATCAGTTCGTGCAGACGAGTTCACCATTGGACGTCAAGAACGTTGTGTTGCAAAGAACCTGGCATTGTGTTCGTTTCACGTGACGTCCCTGATACTTGGCCCACACGATCAGCGAGAAAACACTGAAGGTCACTTCGCTTCTGACAGTGACCGGTACGCGCGCTCGTATCGATGATTGACAGCGTGATGTACAGATTCGATTGCTTCGAGGCACAGCGTGGAGTCAGTGGATGATAAGAAACAAGCTAAACTGACTCTTCCTGAAGCCTGTTGTTGTTTCAGCAAGGCAGTATACCTTTTGAATACCTACGGACTTGCGGTGAACTTGATGAAGTGAGAACTGGTTGTTGTGTTTTTGCAAGATGTTGAAGAAACTTGACGAAGTTCCCCAGCCAGCATGGCTTTTGATAAGCAAAAGGTTCAGGACTCCAGAAACAAAGACCGTATACGTCCGTGGAAAGGTCGCGCCCAAGCGCAAAGACACACCCCAACCCCTGTTTCTTTGATTTTCAGGTTTTTTGGTCCCTTTCAAACAAAAACACCAACCATGCAGACGCACCATTCCTTGGACAGAAGGGTGTGTTTTTCACACGGGTGGACACGGCACAAATCCGCACATGTCGTACGGTCAGGCATGCAGAAGTGATCAGCGTTTTACTGGACTGTTGTTCCTTTGTGGCACTGCAGGTAAGTTCTCACAGTGCCGAGGTTTGCAATACCTTTCAACTCCGGCGATATGATTATCGTGCAGTAGTAGCGGCGGTATTCTCATTGTGCTCACAGGTTAGGATGTAGTGACATTTACGAAGTGGCAACCACTGAGAAAACCATGTGAAACACAGCTCGAACGTATTCGTGCTATGTGGATGGTCTTCTCCAATAACTCCAGCAACAAACAGATTGTGAGACCTCCCGATGCGCATGGTCAGACTGGATTCCTTTCAACTCCACTTCTTTCCACCATGGTTCACTTTGTTCTGTGAAAGAAGTTCCTTTTCGTGACATATTAGTTGCAAGCTTACACACAACTGACAAATAGTGCGTTGCGAATGTAAAATTGATCACTCGATGTGGTAACTTCAGTTTTCAACGTCACCTGTTGATGCAAATCTGAATCGGAAAATTCTTGATTTTCTAACGAGTGTTGCTCTGCTCCTCAACGCCCCTTTTGAACTTCGGCAGAAATAAAAAAAAGTGCAGCAACGGAATTTAGAAAGCAGAACTACACTGTGTTTGATAAAACGATCATTCAAAATTGACCGCGAGAAGTTTGCTTTCACCCAGCGTGCCTGCATGATGCACGCGAGATCCACTCCCAGCGGGGCTTTGCGGGGGAACGAAGAACTGAGTGGCACGTCTCACTGAACAGGATCCTGGAGGAAAGACAGGGTGGATCCAGGTGGCCACAAGATACAACATGTTTTGCTGCGAGACCAAAGATCACCCACAAATTGTGACTTCAGGAAATTCCTTTTGTTTTGCAAAGGGCAAGAGTTGGGTGAATGACTAAAGGCACAACCACCGCAGAGTAGGAATGTAAAACAATGTAGCGTGACTGATGGTGCACGGTAATGCAAGCTGAAGAGAGGAGACGAGACTTGCTCAGGGAAAATGCAGTGACTGTTGAGGCCCCGTGCACAAAACCAAGCTCCGACGATGCTCATCCAAAGGTCGTAAACATTGTGCGCACCTTCGCATTGTTTTGAAGCGACTTGCGGAACCACAGACAAGTTGAAGCTGCGTTTTGTGCAGTTGAACTTTTGAAAAGTTTCGACGCCGCTCTGGGCCACCCCTCTCAGTCATATTCTGAATCCGCCCTTGAGCTGAAAGATTCGTACCAAATAACTGCTTCACCACTGTGAATTTGATGTTTACGAATTTTAACGGTGAGGCCAAGCGAAAGTCGTGTTGCATATCTGCGTCGTATCTATCTTTTCTTAGGATCAAAGCTGCAAAGCAGAGATGAGCGGTGCAACAAAAAGACGAAGCGGACCCGAAAGACTTCTCTGTGTCTGGTTACGAACTGATGGGGTGTGAACTTTTTCATACCAATTGCTGTTATTTGTCACACAAAAAAGTATCTCATTCAACAGTGCGTCCTGCACTGAATCAGCGTCTGACAAGGAAACTGTCCATCACGGAAGAGACATCAGCGACTTTCAGCTGCAGTCCGTGCCATCTCAGAAAAGCCATTCCAGACCGCGCGCTATGTCCGCCCCCTCCACCCGCCATGTTACAGGGGAACTTCACCACTGGCCAGAAATATCTGCGGCAAAAGAAATGGTGACGAAAAGCAGAACCGTGCAGACTTCATGTGGGCTATCACCAGCTTGTTCTCCAACTTCTTGTGGATTTTTGTACAGAGCAACACTCTCGACCAAAAGAACCTCCGTCTCCTCAAGAGAAGGATCTGTGTGTTCGGAAAGGTTTACATTGCTTGCTGCATTCGTCTGGATCCGCCAGTAGACCTGACTAAAACACTTTTGGAGGCACTCACAGCTTTATCAGTGCTCAACCTTTTGACTTCAGTCATATTATATTCACGCACATGTGGATTATCGGCCCTGCCTCCAAACATGACACTGGAATGTGTGTATGATGGGTCAGAGCACAGACCCAATCGATCTCTACATCAGTTGCAGAGTCCCTAACAATTCATTTTTTTCCCATAGGAAGAAAAATAATTTCACAAAGCTGGAATGGACTGAGTGAAATGTCAAACAACAGAAATGCGGAGCTCAGAGTTTCCGTTCATCTGCCAAAACTTGTATGCAAGAGATCAGAAAACTAACTTTGGGCCAAGCTTTGTATCTTCCTCGACTCCCGCTGCTACGTCATTCTTTCCAGATTGATTCCACCCAGACGCGTTCAATCAGCAATCATCTCTGGGGACTGGGTGTGAAGCGCTTGGAAGAACAGGCCAGGCAGTTCAAAAAGCTCCATCTGCACCAACGCTGGTCTGCACACGAGTCTCGCCTATTTGTCTGTTTCCTCTGATGACGAAGTTGAAATTCTCTTTTGTACGTCCAGGAAACACTGAAGTGACAAGCCGCATCTTGCGCACGATTGACTGGAACTTTCAAGTCAGGGCGAATCAACCCCAAAAATCCCGCACGAAACTTGGTGACATGTAGTACTCACATAGAGGCTGGTGTAAAGGCGCTCGTAGAAGGAGATAGGAACGGTCAGCTGCACTTCGCTGGACGAGATGTCGTCCCCGACCGGCAAGCGCTGGTCCTGCTGCTGCACCCCGTACGGGTAGAGGTCGGTGCGCGCGAGCGCGTCCGCGCCGCCCGCGCTCAACACCGCCGCCGCCGCCAGTACGAGCCACCGCGCACCGCTCATCCTGGCAACGTCCGTAGCTCCGAAATCACAATTCCACAACTGGGCTCCAACGTTTGATGCCTCGTTAGACGGGCGAAGGAAGAATCCCAAGCCCGGTCTGGCAACTTCGCCTGCGTCAGCGGGTCTAACACCAGACGCACAGGCCTCGCCTCAGGTAGTTCTCACCACGTTTCTGCAGCGCTGCACCTTTCTCGCCACTCTCAGAAGATTTCCACTCTCTGAAAGTCTTCCTAATGCCGTGCAGCGTGAGGTTCGTAGAAACTTTGTTTCCTTTGACGAAAAATAGCGAAATGTCGAAAAATGCCAAGAACTTTTCCTTCTCAAATTGCCCCAAATGCTCCGTCGCCTGGAGGACTCCGCTGCGTTTCAGATGTGCCGACGAACTGGTGAAATTTCTGAGAGGGTCGTTTGTTAAGTCTGGGTCTTTGTTGCTGCTTTGAAGTTATGACTCGTACGATGTGTTGTGTTGCTATCTCCTATCTATCCCGGCTGAGAGAAGCAAGCGAGTGCAGGGGAAGAAGAATGCACCTCGTACAACCGCGCGACTTACGGCCACTGCACACAGCAAGTGGTGTTCGTCAGATTGCTTGTCAGACGTGCCAGTGTGCACGATTCACTGTTGAAAATGCACACGTTTTGAGCAACGGTTTGAACGTCATATTGGAGGCTGCCCTCTCAACAACATTTTGCAAACACAAGGACTGGATATGTCAAATGTTGCAAGAATCATTGTCTACAAAACGCAAAATTGTCTACATTCAACACAATCAAATATTTTTTTCACAGTGCGCAAATACGTCAGAAAGAAGCATCAGGTTGAAACCCTGTTTGGTTTTTCTCACGTCTGATGAAGAGAAGGCCGTGCCCTTTTGTTTCACAAACAACGTGGACAACACGCCAGCAAAATTCTTTGACATGCAGAAAGTTTGGTTGGTGTGAGTGGTTCTGCGGAGGCCGACGCTGTCGGTGTGTGCAGACCCCAACTGTGGTGATGAGCGCCGCACGACTCGGAGCGTCCGTCCGATAACTGCAACACAACAAACCGCGCTATCGGTCACCAGAGATAAGCTCTGTGCGCAGGTGACAGTAGCACGGCGGATGCAAAGGAGCGAGTGAGGGTGGGGGTGGTGCAAACGAAAGGATGTGCAAGTTTTTGTTTTTCTGAAAGATTCGTCTCGTGATGTAGTCTTGTGTTTCCCACCCCAGATCTCACGAAAATTGAGCAGAAACGACAATTTGCTTGATGTTGAACTGACAATGAGAAACTTTTTCAATTTGCGTTCCAGTCCTTTCCAGTCCTGTCGCACGATGTGCAACAGATATAGCTTTGTGTGACCAGACCACCGAGCACTTGACAAACGTGTTTGTTGAGCTGTTCGAAGTGTATTTACAATAGCACGAAAATGCATGGCAAGTTGCGGGGCAGGAAGGAGGAGGTTATCTTGTGCAAACTGAAGAAGCTCCGTTTTACGACGGTACTCTCTGATAAAGGAGCTGTAACTTCGTGTTTGTTTGTTATGGGATCCTTTGTTTGACTCAGGTGTTTCATCTTGTCTGCAACGAGCAGGTGTGAAGTGCGGGGCTGATGCCTGGAACCGAGATTCTCTGTTCGAGCCCCTGCACGGTAACCGTGCGAAATGTGGCCCACGCAAAGCTGACAATTGATGCATCTTGTCAAAGTTGGAGGCAAAATTCTGGTTGCGCGCACAAGCAACAAGTCACTTGTGTTGATCGTAATTGGAGCTGCAGTCGCGGATCAAACTCACTGCGGTTGAAGTGCGCATTTGAATCGTGATCCGCTCTGTGCGTTTCTGCGTCACTGTGCGAAGATGGCACCCTCCTGACCCAGACAAGTATCCCAGCTCTGCAGTGTCAATATTTTCCGATCCGGGTTTCTGTGTACTTTCTCATGCACTGCTCTGCAGGGTCCGTGCGTCTCAAGTTATGATGTAAAATCTTGTGTGAAATGAACAAATGAAAAAGTTGCGGATTTGGGATTTGGTGCACGTGTTCTCGTTGCGTTCTCAGAAGCAGAACAATTTCTGGTTTTCTTTGTGCAGGTTTTAATCGAAGTTGAAATGTGAAACAGAAATATGAAGACAAACACGAACATGTCTGCTCGCACGATTTGGCAAGAATGCAAACAAGTACACTTGTCGCTTTGCGCGTGCATTTTGCATTGGTTCAGAAGTCGCTGAGACTGTCGATGTCGGGCGTGGCACTCGGCTGCGCGCACAGGGACGCTCCGTCGGAGCTGGACGAGTCGCCCGCGTCGCTGCAGGGTTTGCGACGGGAGACGCGCCTTGCGTTGAAACGACGCCGCACCTCTGAAGAAGAAGGCAACAGGTCAAGGGAATCCAACAAAAGAGAGACAGAAACTTTTGTCGGTTTCGTATCAGAAAGGAAAACAACGACTGGGACATGCACTCACTCGAAAAAAGTTTTGAGATCGTCCTGTTCTCCTCTTCGCTGGAACTGCTGGTGGAGTCAACTCGGTGAGAACGGGCTTTGCGCAGTGAGAGTCGATTGTGCAGCGGTCGGGATCCTTCAGGTTCCAACCACGCCACCTTCGGCGGGCGGTCTACTGCTGCCGTGGACTCTCTCTTCCGCTTGGCTCGGCAAGGCACATGCGGACTGGACTGAGGAATGGGTTGACTTTCTTGTTTGATCCTGTTCTCTATTGAGGACTCTGTTTCAAGAGAAGCGCCCGGATTCTCCAGGTCCGAGCTCTGGTCGCAACCAACATTTGTACTTGAGGTGAAACCTGCCAACGTCAATTGATTCTCTCGTGTGTTGGAGTCGGAATCGAATTCTTCCTGATTTTCTGTGGACGAACAATGGTGTTCAATCCAATCCAGAGCTGCGTCCAGGCAAAACGTGTTCATTGGATTTGGAGATCCTGAGTGTGCGCGCGGTGACATTGGTTCGTTTTGCCTCGCTTCCAGTGAGTCTGGCTTCACCACAGGGTGATGTGCTTGGGCGTTGAAAGGCATTCCATCTTGCAAGGTGTGCCGCAGCTGGTGAGTTGGGTGCGCTGAGTTTCCTTCATTAGCAAACAAAGAAAAAAGCGCAATGCGTGCACCAAGAACGGAAAGTGGTCTGTCAAGGCAAGGGTGTGTCAATGATCGGAAGATGAGATCAATTCTGCAAACAAAAGGTGAACCAGGCGTCGTTGTTTCCAAAAGGAAATCACCCGAGCCTTAGCATATCTTCACACTCAGAGGACTTGCCAGTTTACCCCAGTCCAGCAATGTACCCTGAGGGAAGGAACTGAAAAACAGGAAGACGAGCCAATGAGAGGATTTGGTGACGATGATCCCCACAAACATTTCTGATTGTTTGTTGCTGCAAAAAGCAAATAATTCTGAAGAAAATCTCAAGCATTGTGTGCAATTATAATTTCATGACATCCTGCAAAGCCTTTTCCTTTCACTGTTTTTGGATTTTTGGCAGTTATTGCACGGTCCATGTTCGATCACCTGTACCTATCTTCAGGAGACACTCAACCCCACTGCATGCTGCATGAATGTTTTGTCTTGCATTTGGCCAGCTGTGAGACAGCACTCAAAATAGTTTTAGAATTTTGGATGGAGTAAAATCGGGTGCAGAGGAACAAACAGCGAGCGACCACAGATCAACACAGTGCTCGCAAAAACTGTGAACATTTGCATCTTTGTCTGGCAGCAAGCAGCATTTAATCTCGCACCCTCACCTGATCTTTTCTGCATCACTTGGACACGCGCAGCGTCTCGGCGTTGTCGCTCCTTCAATAGGTTCGTCAAATCCTGGTCAATGAGACAAAAAATTTATTTTTTGAATGTGTACAAAATTGATCAGTGCTTGTTTGGCGACACACTTCATCGCTTTCCGGATTTGGACCCAATGGCGTGGTTGATATCGGATTGCACGCTGCAAAAGAAGAAACCTTATGGTTGTGGAGTCCTTGAAAGTTTTCTCCGGAACTCGACGGTGCAGGGATCATCCTGTCAGCTCCTGCAAGCTCTGCGAGCTGAACACTAGATTCTATTTACCACTTGCGATGCTGTGTTGGGTTGTTTGAGTTTTGAAGACGATGCGACAGTGGTTCGGTCTCTTGCTGATGTCTTGTGTGGTGGTGGCATCGTGGTGATTCCCATGTCAGTTATGTCAGCCTGGTTCAAGCTGGTGGAGCTGGACTTGACGCTGCAAAGACTGCTCGCCTCTCGAAGCCATGGATTTCGGTCGGCCATGATGGTTCTGTCAGGAACCACAGCGTGTTCGCAACTTTCTGATCTGTCCCCATTCCAGAGCCACTTCGGCATGGGTTTTCAGGTTCTTTCAGATGCAGATATGGACATGTTTTCCATATCCGAGACACAAAGGAAAGTCTGTTGCATTCCTGGGGTTTCTTCTTTCCTCTGTGAATTTGATGTGGTCAGATCCAGAGCTGATGCTCCCTCGGCGTGGCTGCGTGACCCACGAGACTTCTTGAAGGCAGTTTCTATGCATAGAGGACACGTGTGAAAATCCTTGACGGGCACGACAGGACTCAGACAAGCCAGTTGTCCAGCACATGACTTGCACGCTTGGTGCTGCAAGCATGGAAGGTGCTGCAATCGCGCCTCCGGCTTGTTGTGACAAATACATCTACGAGGCAGAAAATTTAAGTGACCGATTCTTGTGCGGTGCTCAGAGATGGTTTCTTTGATTGTTCCCCTTTCTTGGTTGCAGAAAGACAAGCAAATGAGCAAGAGATAT
>JAAUXT010039030.1_pt1 | contig 30006 bp, 16 predicted proteins | sample 7278171 | NCBI WGS metagenome assembly JAAUXT01 (sample SAMN14350112, study PRJNA611818) | marine sediment metagenome | isolation source: surface marine sediment (1.8m) | place: French Polynesia: Moorea | collected 2018-08
AAATCACAAGCCGTAATTAAAACACAAAACCCTAGACATCTAATGAACAGTAATTATTATCACGAGTTCAATCAACAGGATAGAGAAAATTGAGCAAACATCAGCATGCGCCCGGAGGGAGAAACACAATTGCTGCGAGAATTCGAGTCACCATAAATTTCTGCCGTCCACACCGTGTTCCACTCGATTTGTGGACTCGACAAACCAATGTCCAACCTGAACGATGCAGATCTTGCTCTCATAACTCAACACACCGAGCTAGACTGATGTCACTGAGCAGGTCCAGATCCAGACTCTTCCCCAGACAGTCTTCGTGGAAAGCCTCAAACTTGAGATTTTTCTCTCACCCTGACACGCACGTAGATCTACACTCTTGCTCGAGTTGGAATTGAAAGAAACTTGGGCGTTCGAGAAATGCAGCGGTATCCTCTGGCCCCTTACCTCCTCGTATTTCTGACCAGTTGTCGCAACAAACTGAACAGATGACAGGTGGACAGTCCTGTGAAATTTCTTCCACTTTCTTGTCGAGTCGTGCTTCAACTTTTGGGGTCAGTCGTTCGAAGTTTCACTGACAGCTTCCCGTTGACTTTACTGATGTTGGTCGAAACCGTAGTGCGGTCTAAAAGTTCATCGCTTCCTTGTCAAAACAGACGAATGCAACACGCAACAGCGCGGAGAGACAGAAAAGCAAAGCGTGGTCAATTTCTTGTTTTTGTGTATTGACAACCAACTCCACTTGCGTGTAACATCACAAAACATGACAAATTGAGGGGTGTGAACACAGAAAGGTGCAACTTCGGACGGATCTCTGAAAAACTCTTGGACGGAACGACGACCCGTTGTGATTGAGCTCATGAAACGAGAATAGATCATTCTGAAACGCAAGCACAGTGTTGATCCAATTGATTGAATTACTGCGCAATTCTCCACAAGAACTGTTCTTTGCCATCAAAACAGCGATTCCACGACACTTTCTGGCGGTGATCTTGAAAACACTTGATATGGAAGAGCTGATCTCACAGCGTAACTATTTGGAGGCTTCGCACGTGTATTGAGTTTCTTGAGGCGCGGAATTACTTGCGATCGGATTCCACTGGATCGCTCCAGCGAGGACAATTCAGCAGAATCTGGTTCACATCACTGTCGCTTCTCGAGCTTGAGGACGTGCACTCTGGACCCGCTGCTGACGAGGATCCTGGGGGCGCGGCCGCCGTGGTGATCCATGCAGTAGACGCCGTGCGGGAGGTCCATCAGCTGACCCACCGTCTGTGACGGAAGACACAAACAAGTCGGCTTCGGAACCACAAGATTTTACTCCATCGGCAGCGATTCTTCCTGACCACCGCGCCAAGACGGGCGCGTCTTGTGTCTGTTGAGACTGCCTTTTGCTTTGTCGTTCAACAAGATGCTTTTTGTCGAAACTCACATTCAGTGTGCCTCTATCGATTATCTTCGCCGTGTTCTGCTCACATCCACCGCACATGATGTGGTCCTTTCCCAACCACTGGGCGCAGTACAGCTGAAACACAGCGCAACAGAGGAAGAAACATGCTTGCACGAACACAACACAAGCAAGAAGACACTCAACTGGTCTGGTCAAAGCAGTTCGGTGTTCGGTGACATCGTTTTAGCCCTTGATGTTCGTGTCGGCTGAACTGCAGTACCGGGACTGAAGAACTCACCCTGCTTCCGTGAATGTTGTCTTGAGGAACGTCTTTGATCTTCTCACCAGTGTTGAAGTCCCAAATCTGAAAATTTATAGTTGTGCTTGACCAGGCTTGGTGAGAGAGCTCAAACCAACTTCGATCTCTTCACACACAAAGGAGCGTAAGCCCCTGTGGCCTGTGCAATGTCCACTTTTTTGTTGACAGGCCGACGTGAGTGATGGCCACAAATTGGAATCATCGCACAACAGCAGAAGGCAGCGCGACGCACCTGCAGGGTGTTCTCCTTCCTCCAGGACCCGGTCAGGATGTGGTTGTGCGTCGCGTCGATGTCGAGAGCGTCGCCACAGATGTGTGGCCCGGAAACCTTGCGCTTCGACCGACCCTCGCGGTCATCCCAGAACTGCAAGGTTCGAGAGGGGATCTACCTGAATTTTTTCTATTCTGCACTTGACCCAGTGGTGCTCGTGAGACTCATTCATGTGTACCTGAACAGTGTCGTCCCAGCCTCCGGAGACGAACACGTTCTGATAGTGCGGATGATACTGGATCGCGAAGACGCGCGCGCGATGCCCGTTCATCACGTCTCGGGAGTCACTGCAATGCGAAGAGCCCAGTAACTGGTGCAGAATTGACCGCTGCGCTCTGTCCGTCACAGGACTGCCTTTGTGGAACAATTTTCAATCAACTTCTAACATGTTTACTGGCTGAATTCCACAACAGTGAATCGTTCTCCTGTCGATACGAATGTCTATCTACCCGTCTGTGCACGAAAGATTTGCGTTCATGTTGTGTTTTACGACAAGGACTCTCAACTTTGCAACTCGGGAGAGACCGTGAGAAGAAACACACAGGAATGCACTTTGTGTTTGGGTAGATCTACAGGACAACACAGACATCTAATGCTGCACCTAAAAGCAAACGAAAATGTCACAGGGGAACACCAAGAGGGTATATCACAGGGGTATGAGCTGCTACGACTGAACAGTGTTCCAGTCAGATCTTCAATTTGTTGGGAACTGCAGGAATAAATTCGTGATTGTTACCTCCAGTATAATTTTGGGCAGGCACTAAATCAAGAGGTGTAAATCTGTTTCGTAGTTTCCTCGGTTGTCATTGCTTGTTCTTGACTGAAACTCCAAATTTTATGTGAGAAGCGTCTCGGTTCGATTGCATGATTTGATTCTTACCAAGAGCTGGTGCTGAAGGAACATTATCAAATTATACACATGATAACTCGATTGTTTGTGTTTTTGTGTTTTGCCTCTGAGCTGGTGAATGATCTCTTTCTCTCTTGTTCTGTTTTTGGTGACCTTTGTACTCCACATTTTTCTCTCCACATTTTCTCTTTTTCATCCAAATTTCTTGTGCTCACCTCGGTTCCATGACCCTGATCTGTTGCTTGGTCTCCGCGTCGTACTTGATGATCTGTGGATCAGCCCCGCACGTGATGAAGCCGCTCCCCATCGGGTTCCACGCGCAGCTCAGCGTCTGACGCTCCTCGTCGATTTTGGCCAGAGAAGTGCGCGACGTGTAGTGCCAGAACTTGACGTAGCCAGAGGCATCTGATGTGAAGGGAACGTTCGTGCAATTTGGAATCAGGGTTGTCGTTTCGCTTTTGAGAAAACTCTTTTGATTCAAAGCCTTCCCGATGGCCTCAACAAGGCTTTGGCAGCAATAACAACAACAAGAACAGCAGCAGAATCCCCAGCAACAATAGCAAAAGCAGCAGCAGCAGCTTACATGTTGCCATCAGTCGGTTCTCAGCTTGGGTTTCGTCTCCGCTCAGAAAGCGAATGCTGGTCACTGGGAGGTGTCGACTGGTTGTGTCGTCATCAATCAGACTGTGGCGATACTGCATCGATTCGGTGCTGTACACCTGCGAAGCCAAACAGCAAGTCAGTAAACAATCATTCTGAAAGAGCACCAACACAAACACACACTCTCTTTATGCCTGTCACACACACACACACACACACACACACACACACACACACACACACACGTTTCGGCACGAAAAAGACCAAATTGCAGCAAGAGCAGAAGCAACACACATTCTGAGCTTACTCTGATTGCACCATCTGAAAGTCCAACTGCGAACAAACTTCCATCTGGACTGAATCGGACGCACATAACCGGAAGATCACACTGACTGAAAACAACAAACTTCCACAGCTTCAAACGCGCACTTTTCGACAAACGCTTCCAGGACATCCATCAAATTGTAGACTTGCAAGGGATACATCAGCTCCATTTCAGTACTCACATGGGGTTGTCCTCCTTGTTGCCCCAATATTTGAGGATTCCCTCGAGGGTGGGATGTTTAGTTGTCTCAAAATCTGTCATGCCGCCGGTGTCAAGGCTCCCAGAACCTCTCCGCCCCGTGGATGCTTGCGTCATGTACTGCATGACTTGCTGCATCTCCAGATATCACTCCTGCAGTGAAGTGAGTTCTTGCTTCAGTTGAAGGGCCAACGTTTTCCCTTTCGATCGAAAGTGCGGGGGTTGTCACTGTAAACATAGAGGTCAAGGACACCTGTGTGCGAACATCGGTGAAATATTACGGATATGTCAATTTACGGTTTCATCTCTTGGCTCAAGTTTTGCTCACTGACATCATTTGGTTCTTTCGATTTTGTCTGCAAATGAGTCGAATGTAGACAATTTCTTTGATATTTCCTTAGAGGTGGACCTAATTTGCTGTATTTCCGATCAAGAAACTTTTTCCGAATTCACGCATGTACATATCCGTGAAATGTCGTTACGAGTGCGAACAGACGAACTAGCAGACGAAACTTTGAACCACACACACGTTGCTCAAGGTAACTGAAAATCTGTCAGCACACGCGTGTTTTGATGTTTTCCTGTTATCAATTCGATTATTGGGGACAGTATCAGACACAATTTGCACTGGGTGAAATGTGTTCATTTTGCAGCATGAGAAGGGCCTGGCGACCAAGCCGCAGTTTTGACTGGCATAAATCAAGAACAGCGGTGAATGTTTCGACGCCTGCGGATCGCTCGGGCAGCGGAGCGTCCGACGTGCAGCGGAGGAGAGTCGTGGTCACCGGGACGGGGCTCGTCACCTGCCTCGGAGTCGGAGTGCAGCACGTTTGGCAGAGACTCGTCCGAGGCGAATCCGGAATCTCTGGCCTGGTTGGACCGGGTTGGTGAAAGGGTCCCTTCCAGATCGCAGAGTGTCTGTGTGTGTTGTGTTCAGTGCTCCGCGTCGTGTGACAGTGCACTTATCGAACGGTCAACACCTGAAGGCTTGAGCACTTTGTTGGAACTCACAAAAGCTGGGCCCGTGGAGGAACAGTTGGCTGAAATCAATGCTCGCAACCAGATGTGTGGGTTGTGTCTTTGAGAGCTGTTTCTGCTCTGTTTCAGATTACGACAAGATTCCGTGTAAAGTGGCGGGTGTGGTGCCACGGGGCGCAGGACCGGGCGAGTTGGACCTGGACGCCGTGATCCCAAAGAGCGAGCAGAGGAGCATGTCTTCCGCGTCGTGTTTCGCCGTCGTTGCCGCTGACGAGGCGATGAAACAGGCCGAACTCAAGTTGGAGACGGAGGAGGAAGCTTTGAGAGCAGGTGCGAAACGTGCTCCTGTCAAGGATAGAGTGAAGCTCGAAAGCTGTTCTCAGAGCGAAAATCAGTGCTACCCGTCGTATGCGTACATATTTTGATTTTGTCATTGTAGGAGTGGCGGTGGGTATGGGGATGGTGAGCCTGGGTGAGATAGCAGACACGGGTGCGTTGCTGAAGCAGAAGTACAGCCGAGTCAGTCCACACTTCATTCCCAAAATCCTCATCAACATGGCGGCCGGACACATCAGTCTCAAACACAACCTGAAGGTGAGATTTGATTTGGCATTGTGCAACGGGCTATTTTTCCCCTTGGTTTGTGTTTGTGCTGTGAGAGTCACCGTACTGTTGAAAGTCAAGCACGTTCACATTGGTGCCGATATTCGCGGCACACGATGATCACTGTTGTTTGCTCAGGGCCCGAACCATTCGGTGTCCACCGCCTGCACGACCGGAGTTCACGCGATCGGAGACGCATTTCGCTTCATCCAGCACGGCGACGCCGACGTGATGGTGTGCGGCGGCGCCGAGGCGTCCGTCGAGCCGCTGCCCATCGCCGGCTTCGCGCGCATGCGCGCCCTCAGCACCAACTTCAACGACAACCCGACAGCCGCCTCGCGCCCGTTCGACAAAGCTCGAGACGGGTTTGTGATGTCGGAAGGAGCTGGAGTGTTAGTTCTGGAAGAACTTGATCACGCACTGAGCAGAAAAGCTCCAATTTTGGGAGAGATTCTTGGTTATGGGTTGTCTGGAGACGCGAACCACATCACGGCGCCTTCAACAGACGGTGACGGTGCGTTTCGGTGCATGTCTGCAGCGCTGAGGCACTTGAGCATCACCAGCGACATGATCGGCTACGTGAACGCCCACGCGACCTCGACGCCGCTGGGCGACGTGGCCGAATGCAGAGCCATCTCCAGGCTGCTGGGCTCCGGAAGTGAAGTGGATTTCTCTGTGTCTTCCACCAAGGGAGCCGTGGGTCATTTGCTGGGAGCGGCGGGTAGTGTGGAAGCCATTTTCACTCTGTTGGCCTGTCAAACGGGGACGATTCCGCCCACTCTCAACTGCGAGAATTTGGATGAAGAGATTGAGCTTGACGTTGTGCCACTTCATGCGAAGCAGTGGAAAGACAAGACTGATTTGAGTGCAAAGCAGAGATTTGCTTTGACCAATTCATTTGGTTTTGGGGGAACGAACGCTTCGTTGTGCGTGTCGAACTTTGTTGCTTGATGAAAGAATGAACCAAGATCTCGAAATCTAATCACTGAGAAGTTATCGCATGAGTTTTTCACTGGGACAATTTGAACTTCAGCAGCCTTCGTTGACATGGACAGTGTTTTTTGTAAGTTTGGCTTGAAACGCCATGCGGAACATTTCCTTGCGAATGATGATCAGGATCTGATCTTTTCCCTGCATGAACATCAATCAACCGTGTTCCAATTCCTGTGCGGGCACTGAACACGTCGAAAGGAAGAAGAGATGCAAAACGATGTGAAATAAATGTTCCAAAACCACCAACCAACTTTGATGTGAAAAGCAGTCGGATGAATGAACAGGGAAATGTTTCACACAGTTGTCCATCTTTGTGTCTGTTCCGACGAACGTCTCTTTCCGCTCCCCGAACACAAAAATACAGCAAAGGCACAAGTTTTCGTTGTGGATAAGATAATTTTTTTGTTAAAAATCTGGAACCTGACTGTCTCAACGATTGTCCGGAACACACTGCACAGATTATTCTTATCACTAGCGCGTGAAGTGTGAGACGTTTGGACGATGCTCGCAGCAGTCCAACACGGTGATAAGGATGCAATAATCGATAACCAGACACCAAATCTGCATCAGTGTCGAACCAACAACGCCTGTGCCCCTTGAATGTTCTTTTTTTCTGGAACTCGAAATCACGGTTTGTGAAAATGGCAAGAACGTCAGAACCATTTTGTGAAAGTCTGTGTCAAACAGACGGCACAAAAGTGTTTTCAAGATTCTTCAGAAAACAGCACCACGCAATAGACATATCAAGTGACAACAGTGCACAAATCACAGCGCCGAAATCTCTCGGGGCAGGGGGACGTGATTCGCTCACCTGCAAGTTTTTGAATTAAGGCAAGGCTCTTTGCCACAAAAGAATCATCGCTGCACCAAAATCAACACACGCACTGCAGTCTGAAGACATTTGAGCACGAAGTTTTGCACCAGGCACGACTTCAGTCACATTTCGGTCACACCAAGTTCAACACAAACCGGTACACACGTAGATCTACAGATACACACATGCGCGTACACATGAACGAAAAGATCACTCGAACAGATTGACATTTCAACTGAATTGAGAGAGGACAATGTTTGATATCGCGCCATTGTGAGCGTTGTTGGTGGAATGCTGCCAACAAAAAGGGTCCCTCATTTTGGTACTTTGGTAGATTCTACCCTGCAACAAACAAAACACTTTTGGAGACAAAATAGTTGTGCAAGTTCTCCAGCGAATCGCTGGGGAAATGACAAGAAGCTTCTGGTTTGCTGTCTGGGTTGTTCGTTCCTTGGTTACTTTTCAGGTTTTGTCAAAGTTCAGTGATCAATACCTGCAGGAACGTGCCTCTCTAGCGATATTTGGAGAGGAGAAAGGCAAGATCGGCCGCAACTTTGTCGGCCGCTGGTCTCATCTCGGGATCCACGGAAATCATCGCTCGGATCACGTCCCGCGCTCCCTTCCCCAGACCTGCAATGCACAGCAATCTCGTCAAATTGCGCATTCAAGGACATTCGTTGTTCTTTATCAGTTCGCAAGTTTTCACTCTTGTTTTTGTCAGAATCGCGCTCAATGACAGTCGCATCACGAGAGCGTTCTCTTGTTCATCACGCATCACACGGAAGGCGAAGTCAAAGCGCACGAACCTTCCCCACCGACTTGCACGATGTTCGGGATGGGCTGGTTGTGCTTCATCCTGACCGACATGGTGTAGCCGATGTCGAGCGACACCTCGCTGGCCGTCAGCGAGTCCTGCTGCTCGATGTGCGGCCTGAACCTCGCCGTCCCGTCCGTCTGCAGAATCGCGAGGAACGTGAGGCCGGCCGCGTAGATGTCGATGGACTTCCTGTAGTGGAGCTTCCCGTCTGCTCCTCGTCGCCAGAACTCGGGAGCCTTGTACGCGTGCGTGCCGACGTCCGTGTGTGCGGTCGACTGCATCTCCTCCAGAAACTTGATGAGGCCGAAATCGGTGATCTTCGCGACTGGTTCCGGCTGCTCCGGCAGCTGTTGGATCACGATGTTCTGCGGCTTGATGTCTCTGTGAATGATGTTCAAGGAGTGAAGGTGCTTCAGACCGTCGGCGATCTGCGCCATCAGCACGACGCGATTCACCAGGGGCAGGTTCGGCTTGGAAAACATGAGGTACTCCGCCAGGTTTCCGTGGACGCAATCCTCCATCGCGATGATGATGTTGCCGCTTTGTTTGTAGACGGCGTAGATGTCGACGATGTTGGGATGCGGGGCGGCGATCTGGAGCCACTTCTGAGCCTCCGCCTCGGCTGCTTCGGGATACTCGTGTTTCTGGTAATCGATCACTTTGCACGCGACTTTCTGGCCGGACGCACTTGTGGCTCCGTAGACGATCCCGAAGGCTCCGTGTCCCTTCTTGTCGTTGTAGTTGATGACATATCTCGGACGTTCGGTTTCGTTGCTGGCAGCTTCTGTCGTGTCCATGGGGGTCGCCATGTCGCCACTGAGAAAGGAAGTCAACAGGATTTTGTTCCTTGTTTTGAGAGAAGCAATTCACGGAGCCATCACTGTGGCAGACCCGACGTGCAACAGCCAAATTAACTTGTTGTTGATTCATTTGGAGGCAGAGGCTCAAAGTGAAGACGACATCCAGAACAAATTCCGATCTCAAACCAGGAAGCAATTTATTTCTTCCAGAAAATCCGGCGTCAAACTCATATTCAGCTGAAGCAATCGGGCTGTTTTGCTCTGTGTTCTGAATCCCGAGACGTTCGCGAAGAAAACTGACAAATCAGTTTGAGCGATCATTTGCCGAAGACTCACCTATTTTCAAGATTGGACATTTTAGTTTCCTTATGAGGTCGCAATGTGTTGCCTCTGCGCGTTCCAGGAACAACCTCGCGGGGTCGTTTTGCGCAGTTCCCCAAAAGCGGGAAACAAAACCATCGGGACTTTTTGGTCTCTCGTGACAAGAGATTTGGATTGTACTTGTGCCTTTGTTTTGAGAAAGGAGGTGCAAAGGGCACTTGCAGGCGTATCGATGCAATGCGGAAATCTATGAAGGATTGGAGAGCACCTTTCAACGTGTCTACAATTCTTGATAGTTTGAGACGCACTATGGTTCTAACGCAAACAAAACCATGTGCACCCGTCAATGCCTCATGCACACCTTTTCAATTTGATTTTCAACCTTCACAGTTCTTCCAAAAACAATATCGGTACGAAAGACATCGTGTTCTTGACGACTGCTGAACGCAGCCGCTTCGCAAATGTTTTGTCCTCACCCCTAGGCTCGACGCACCTTTTTGTTTCCCAGTGTCCAAAGCCACAAGGAAACAAACACGATTCCGGGTCACAGCAGCCGTTCTGGCTTCGAGCTGACAGGAGAATGCTCCTGTTGGAGCAATTGGTTTGGGACACACGAACTTGTTTTGTGACAATTGTTGAGTTTTTTTTTCCACTTTTCCACGCAGCGTGTTCTGCTTGCAAATCTGGGGATCCGTGCCAGGTGCGGAACACAAATTTTGTATGTGGGAAGCGTTTTATTTCAGAACAGGTCGCGTGTATGTTGACTGTGCATGCACAGAACCATTGGACACAATGCAGAAATAACACAATTCAATTTCCCGCAAGATTGTGAAATGCACTCAGGTGTCACAGAATACGGTACAGATTTCTCTCACGACCGCTGTTTTGTGAAATCGCGCAAATTCTACATCTTTGTACACGAGTAAAAATACAGACTGCGCACAGGGTCTTGTGGACCCAGCGCAAAAACGAGACTTTGGATGGTGGCTTGAGAACCATTCACACATCTGTCACTCCACGCATGTATTCGCAACACGCCCGTGTTGCAATTCCCCCGTGTATTCTGGATTCACACCGCACATTCAGACACTGTACACAAAGCATAATTAAAGTAAACAATTCAAGGAGCAACGCCACAAACACCGAGCTGCCTAATTCGGTCAATTCTCAGCATCCGCTGATGTGGACCTTTCAAAACCCTTCGGTGACATTGCAAACTATTTACAACAGTCAAGACTTTGTTTGGAGCACGCATGCATTCAAACAAGACACTGAGTCAGCGTTTCGACCACCTCGTCGCAGGAAATTCTGTCCTCCGGCTCGAACTGGATCATCTTGCGGATGAGCGCGCGCACCCTGCGGCTCGTATCGTCGCCCTCGTCCGACACGACGACCGGCAGCGCCGCCTTGTACCTGCGCCTCACGTTCATTGTGTAGCCGATGGGCTGGAACCGCTCCGACGGGTCCACGCCGTCGAAGATCTCGTAGCCCGGCGCGAGCGACTTGTCCGTGTTGCCCTGCAGCATGGCGAGGAAGGTGAGCCCCATGGCAAAGACGTCCACCGACTTCTTGTACTGCAGCCGGCCGTCCGAGTCACGCCGCCAGAACTCCGGGGCTTTGAAGAAGCTGCTGCCGACGTCAGAGCTCATCGTCGACTCCATACCTGCAGTGAGGACACACAGAGGGTCGGGTCAGATGAGAGGGGAAGTGCACATGTCATCTTTTTCAAGGATCAACTGCACACGCCACGATGACATTTTTGATCGCTGCATGAAGATAAACGTACCTGGCTCGATGAATTTGCTGACGCCGAAGTCGCTCAGTTTGATCTCGGGCGTGCCGTCGCTCTTCTTCTGCACGAGGATGTTCTCCGGGGTGATGTCCCTGTGGATGATGCCGTGCGAGTGGAGATGCTGGATGCCGGTGGCGATCTGCCGCATCAGCTCCACCTTCTCCGAGACGCTCAGCTCGCGCCGCCGGTAGAACTCGCGCAGGTTCCCCAGCTCGCAAAACTCCATGAAGATGAGCTTCTTGTCGGCCTCCTCCTCCACGTCGTAGATGTCGATGATGTTCGGGTGCTCGTTCGGGAGGCGGAGGCAGTTCTCGGCCTGCTGCACGCGCTCCCTCTGGTGGTCGGCGAAGCGCACGACCCTCACGGCGACGAGGACGCCGGCGCGGTTTGTGGCGCGGTACACGCAGCCGAAGTTTCCGTGCCCGATCAGGTCGGTTGTGTGAACCTGGTACTGGCTCGCCATGGTAATTTTACGGGAGAAACTTTGCAATTTGAGGGAAAATTACTCGTTCTAACTGTCCCAGTCAATTTCAGCAGGAAAGCGACGCTTGTGACTACGCCGCACTTGGACTTTTATACCCAAGCGCAAAACAAAACCATGGGGATGGTTCAAGGACCTGTCCTTCTGGAACAGATCAATAGCGCAAACACAAAAATAACCACCGTCATGACAAATGAGGAAATTGTCGGTCGTCTGAGTATGGCGAGATTTGCACTGTGAAAATAAGTTCCTGCAGCAAAACAAAGTTCTGTTCTTTCACGCCCAGATTCCAAGTGAATCAGGAAGCTTTACGCGAGCGCGCAGCAGTTCCCTCAAAAGTTGCTTCCTTGTCAGGCCTCTACAGCAGCCATGCACGGAGGAGTGCACGCGCGTGAAATCGCAACAGGAACTTCTGTGTCATGGGGCTGGGGAGGCTCAAGCTCTTCGCGTGACAATTGACAGTTGGAGACAATTCATTCATTCACTTCGTCCAGTTGCTCGGTTTGGGCAATAGAAGAAGACATTTATCCAGGCGACACACACAAACTGAGAGACAAATCAATATAAGATTAATAATCTTGCAAAACAAGTTTTTGCTCCTCGCCGTAAAGCTCCCCTCGATCGTTCTGGATTCACGTGAATGTCTCGTGTTTTACGGTTCTCATGTATTTTCTGATTACTGATGTCGGTCTTTGGCATCTGTTCAACTTTTTCTTTGTCATGCGTGGCCACATGGTTGTATTCTATTTTTACACCATTTCGCAAGTTGTCCTGGTTTTATCAACAACTCGAAAAATACATGTATATGTATAGCCACAGTGCGTACATGTACGTGCGGGAATCATTGAAGTTCTGGCTTTCATGCACTGTGTTTAGTGTACGAGGTTCGAGTGATCGACGATGAGTCAGATCCAGTTTCTCTGGTATGAATGAACCGATGCAAATTCTTTTTTGGTCGTGTGTTGCTGATCATGTTTCCTTTATGTAGGTGATCTTTGGTGAAGATCAGCCAATATTGATCCACTATTCAAGTGGGTCAAAGTCGCGCAGATCAGAATATTCTGACTGTAGCATTTCACAGGCAAAATGGCAAAAGCAAAAGAAGATCAGCGGGCTGAAATCTGGTTCTGTGTGAGGCAAGGCATGTCCAGAAGGGTGACACGAGATCATCTGAGACTTGCTCATGGTGCACAAGCTTTGTCCAAGGCACAAGTGGATCGTTGGTATGCTTGTTTTGAAACTGATCCCCAAGCTGCTCTGTCAGACATCCGGCGGTCCAAGGGACCACAGAAATTGACACCAGCTAAACTGCAGCAAATTCAAGGTGTGGTCAACAGGGAGAAGAGGTCAACACTCTGTCAGATTGCCAGGGATGTTGGACTTGCAACTCAAACTGTGCACAAAGCTCTCTGAAAGGATTTGAAGCTGCAAAAGAAACCAGCAAAGTGGGTGCCACACCTGCTCACTGCAGCACAAAAACTGCATTGAGTGAACTGTGCCAGGAATGCCCTTGCCATGATAAGGAGAAACCAACCTTGCTATGTCATCAGTGGAGACAAATCTTGGTTCTGGAAGTGGGATCCAGAATCAAAACGTGCCTCAAGTCAATGGGTTTCTGCAGGAGAGGCGCACCCCATGATCATCAGGAAGGAGCAGGCAACACAAAAGCTGATGTTGATTGTATTTTTTGACTCTTTGGGCGTTGTCCACCACCAGTGGGTACCCCAGGGGCAAGGTGTGGATTGTCATCTTTACCTTGCCTTCATGAGAGACTTGAGAGAAGCAGTGCGACGCAAACACAGGCAGCAATAGAATGACCAGAGCTGGGCAATTCTGCATGACAATGCACCCACACACATTACATGGATCATCCAGGACTTCCTCAGGGACAACAACATTCCCCAGCTTCCTCATCCCAGATACAGTCCTGACCTTTTCCCTCCGTACTTTTGGTTGTTCAGCAAACTGAAGTCCCTGACCAGTGGGAGGCGTTACCAAACCCTCAGAGACATGCAGGAGTCAGTGGAAGCTGCCATGAGGAACATTGACCAAGCGGAATTTGCACAGGCCATTGCATGTTATCCAGAGCGCCTCCGGAAGTGCATTGCCACAAGAGGAGACTATTTCGAGCATGACTGACCTAGTCAAAGTGTACCCTGAGGTCTTCTGACTGTGCCATGCAAATTTCTTGACATTTGACCTAAGGGCAACACGCCCACGAGACGCGCAAGTTACTCCGACAGGGTGTGGTCGCACACCAGCAAAAAATATTGTCAAATTTGCTCAAACCTGATTTGCTTCAGTGAACATTTGGAACAATAACAGAAGTCTTCATTCCCAAATTTAGAAGTTTTTCTGTTCATCTACCACGCCCTGAGTACTGTTGACTCATTGCGAATCATTCGAACCTCGTACCTTGGCGACATGAGAACACAAAAATATCGCCAAGTGAACGGTGCACACTCGACCACTGCTCATTCCAGAAAGACTTTTTTCTGTCATCGTGCATCGCCACCTCAATGGTGAAGAAGAGCCCTTTGTCAAACTGCTGCAGAACAGAACAAATCTGCCTCTCACGCCACCTGCGGCGTGTGGCGAATCGGTGGAGAGCTTTGAAGAGGCGAAGTCTCCGACCAAAACCCCGCACACAGGCAGGGACTCGTGGTTCAACTGTAATTCCGGCTGCAGCCTTGTGTCGATTTCAGAGAACTCCACGAAAACATGCACGCGAAGCAGGCCGAGGTCGCGACCAAGGACCCGGATACCGGAAGTTACGCGCAGGTGACTCCTGGCTGTCGTTTCGAGTGATTTTCCTGTGATAGAACTTCTTTGTCATGCACGTGGAGGAAAACAACAACCACAACGACAAAATGTCCCGCAATCTTGAGCTTTCAACGTGAAGTCTTGTTTGGATTGCGCTGCGCAGGACTTGAGTTCCTGGTCTGCTGCTTCTTTCTCAGCCAGAACACGCCGACAAAGCGGAAATTCAAACCAAAGAAACAATTGCGAATAAAGACCAGCGTGTCTCTGCTTGTGCTCCCTCCAACGAATCCTCGGAATCTTTGGTTTCCAGGGTGGATCCGGTACACAGTGGAACGAGACGGTGCCGCTTCTGCTGAGGAATTGGGGAGCGAACGCTCTTTTCGCGGAGGCAGATGGGCCGCGCCCTGGGCCCCACGGATCTACCAACAAAAGTGAGGTTTCCACAAAGTTGTCGTTCCCTCTCAACGAAAGTGGCCGCCAGACAACCAGACAAAAAGCACGCGTCGATTTTTGTCACATTGGGATCGACAGAAATCAGACCCCACAATTTGTGTGGGGATGATTACGGAAACAGTGACAGAGAGTGCTGCTCTTTTATTATTCACCAGCTGCCCAGAAATGATGGCCATTTCAGCCGACGCTTGACCAATTGCTGACATCACGACTCGTTTAGTACATGTGTGAAGTGTCCAGGTCGCTTTGTCTTGTGTCGGGTGGCGCGCCTTGTGACAGTTCTCACCTGTCAGGCTGGGAGTTGAATTGTGGTTTCGGTTTCTTAAACTGCGGACAAGGTCAAGTGAAGTCGTTTTGCAGGTTCAGTCTGGTCTGCACACGAGTTGTTATCTGACATGCCGAGTCTCCTCAGAGGATCATTCAAGACCTCAATTCGAACCAACGAAATATAGTTCGCTGATTCGAACCGACATCCCTTGATTGTCGTCGGGGGTTGACGAACCCTCTGGCAGGGGGCAAAGAACAAACCTCTCACCAGACCAAGTAAAAGTCAGAGGCAATGAAAAGCTCCTGAAATGTTAATGTTGTGCCGAACAAAATAATCCTGAAAGTGAACGCTTTTTATGAATCTCGCGGGTCACATTTCCCTGTGTCCACGCGTGCCTCCCCTCCCGCCGGCTGGCGACCAAACTTGTGGGAGACAGATCCACTAAAGACAACAGGAGGCATGCCGATTCCCAAATTTTGAAGGTATGTTTTGGAGTTTTCTCGCAGTGAAACACGTGGAGCCCCCAGACCCTCGGGCTGCCCGGATCTCGATATGGAAATGAACCGTTTCTTCAGTCGGTTGCGTGAGGTGATCATGCAGTGAGGCATTGGTTGCCAATCTTTATGTAAAGATGTGGGAATTGCTTTGACCAGAGAGGTGAAGGTGCTTATCGTCGTCTCGTCTCTCACTTACCGCCTTCATTCTCAGAGCAATTCGGGGAACTTCGGAACCACCCCGGTGCACCAGCACAGCAGGGACCGGTCCTCCCTGCACGCTGACCTCACAGGCGCGCAATCTCCTCGTCTTACCATCAGCCTGACGTGATGTAGTCCGGCGACAAGACTTCAAATAATTTTGAAGCACTCTCATGGTTTTCAGTTTCGCGTTGTTCAGGTGCGTCTGAAGAGGTTATTTCTGCAACACACACACATGTACATGGGTTCACACACACACACACTCACACACACACACACACACACACACACACACACACACACACACACACACACACACACACACATGGTTTGGCAACACAATGTACTCGTACGAGCTCAACCGAACACAAAAAACGGCCGTTTTCTCGAAAATTTTCGGAAAAGATCCTCTTCCATGCAAGAAGTCCTGTGCTCCAAAATTTGTTTGTCTTGCTGGCATGCAAGCTCTTCAGAAGTTCTGCATTTGGGAATTCAGTGATCACACCGCAATCCTTTCTTTTGTGTGTCGGACGAAATTGTTTTGGGAGTGAAACTGTTCCTGAGTTGGACGTCGGAACTGGCGTTTGTTCGCTGGAGCTGCCTCATCAATTTTGGATCCAGTTGTTGTGGTCCAACTGTGATACCGATCGCGGTTTGATCCAGCTCCATCCTGCGGACCGATGCTGAGAATGAATAATTGATGTCAAAATCAGCAGGATCCTCTGCTCTCAAACTCTGACAAATTGAGAAAAATTCAACTGTTTTCGAGTTCCTTGATTCTTCTTTCCGTTTTTTAGTGTTTCCCAGCTTCCCTGGATCTGACTAAGGTTTCGTCAAATTTGTCTCTTCTGTCTGAACTCCTGCTGCATTGTGCCATGAAACCAGTCCGTTGTCATTGCGCATGACTTGCTTCATTCATTAACCCGCAAATGTGTCTCCCACCTGGTGGTTCTGCAATTCTGCAGACTCCCCGGTGTGTTCTGCTGCTGGAAGCTGCAGCTGCCCGTTTTGTCCTTCGCGGTGCACGCCAAGACAACAGGCAAAACGCTCACGTGGTCTTCACTCAAGCCCAACAACACCAACCCACGCACGTACACACACGCACACACACACACACACACACACACACACACACACACACACACGTGCTCCTCTGATAGCCACAGAGCTCCACAGCTCCACAAACGAGTTGTAGGAATGCCGATGTTCCACACACTGGAAGTCAAGAACCGGACAACTTACGTTCCTTGCCAACAAAAACTTTGGTTTATTGATGTGTTTTACAGTAAAAGACATTCCTACCGCACAAGTACAACCTCACGCATATTGCTTGGCTTTTCACAGTTTGTACCACGTGTAAACAACACAATGCAACATCTTCAGAACACTCATTGTGTTTCTACTGTGTCAACCTTGAAGGTTGAAACATAATCCAGAGAAATTCATTCACAAACTCATCACGTTCTGGGCAATTTGATCTTTGGCGGTGTGAGAAACAGCGGTACGATTTTTTCTTCTTGTGTTGGATCCACTGCGATGATATATTTGATTGATGGTTGATGACAACAGCTGCACCGACTAATATTCTGAGTCTTTTGAAACAACACCATGCACATTTGGAAAATGTTTCGCTTTTGTTTGTTTTGGTAGAGCAAGCTGTCAAAGTTTCGAATCCGTCTTTGAGGCTGAGGTTCTCAGAACGAAACCAGTTTTGTGCAGTTCTTGACTTTGATCTTGGTATCTTGCGAGATACGTACAACCGCGCAAACGCGCCGACTCTGTGAACTGACAGCGCGATGAACAAAACCGTTCAGGGATTGTGGTCTTGACGCGCGATTTCCTTCCTGGCAGCGCGAACTGGTGTGAGATCAACAACAATGAGACGTGGCAACTTCAGACCGATTGTGTTCACGCACAATTTTGTTGTGGACCTGATTGCAACAAATTTCTGTTGTGTTGATTGAGTCGCCCGAGGATGCAAGCTCGTCTAATCGGAGACGGAGGTGGAGATAGAAACTCTGACTTTCAACAATCTTAAAATTTACATCAAAAATACTGCACGTGTATTGAATGACGGACCAAACAGAAGCCTATTCTTTGAACTTTTTGGTCTTGAAAGGAAAAAGGCTCGTTGTCTGGTGCAAAGTCGATATCTTCGGCCAGATTTCTACACGGGAGTTTTGCTCGAAGGAAAGGGGCAGGGCGAAAGACACGTGTGCAATTTGAGGACATTTCCCTACCTTTCTGGATCCCTGTTCGTCAAACTGGAAAGCTCCAACTCTGTTTCACATCAGTTCTATTTCGAGCGAAAGGACTCTTCTCGGTGCTGAGAGACTGAGAGTGCCTGAGGGTTCACGAAAAGGGTGTTGTCTGAAAAGTTTTCTCATGTTGCTAGCAATTACAAGTACTTGAATGCAAACTGCAGTTTTGTATCAGCCAGCTTCAAACGCGATCGATTGCTTGCGCGGTGAAAGCAAAAACAAACGGTAAACGTGTCACCAAAAGGGTCTCTCTGTATTGCCTAACTTCACAAAAATACCTACTGGCCTACAAGAGGAACGTTCACTTTTGATTGTGGGTAAACTCTGAGGGCTTTGGTTTTTGAGTGTCCTTTGGATGCGCAGATTCGGGTGCGAGATTCGTGACGTTGTTGTTCGGGGGTTGAGGTCCTTTACTGTCGTGAGTTCCGTAGCTTTTCGTCAGTCCTCCCAGCAGACTGTACTGATTCATCAGTTTGAGGTCGTGCGCGACCACAATGATGATGACCAACAACGCAACGAAAACAATGGCGTCCACGCCGAAAGCGAGGCCAGCGAACACGTGCAGCGTCAATGAATAGAGAGTCGTGAAGACGACGGATCCGACAAGGTTCGACACAGTCTCGCAACACGACAAGAGCGAAAACGCCTTCCCCACCTCTCGCTCATCGACTGTTTTGGAAATGAGACTTTTCGCGCCGGAGATGACCATGGCGGATGGGCATCCGATGACTACGGACAGATAGACCATCCAGGTGTGGTTGGAGAAGGTCATCACAGAGAGGCGCACCGTCTTGAAGAAGAGCCCGACGGCGATGAGACTGATGTCACTGATGAGGAAGTAGTTGGAGAGGATCGGGAGCACGATGAATACTGCGAAGCCGAGACACGCGTAGTCGGTGGCGAGGAGGTAGCCGTACAGCGACTTGTTCCAGCTGAGCGGGCTGCGCTCCACGTACAGCAGCGTGATGTCCACCTCCCCGGACTTGCACGTCTGCATGATGATGATGGTCACGAAGAAGAGGATCAGGTGCAGCCGCTTCTTGTCCTCGCGGTTGCGGGTGATCACCTCCAGAGACTCGCGCACGTGCTTCGGGTGGAACGGCATGCGGAAGCGCGACTTCCACTTCTTCTTGTTGTCCTCGCAGACGGGCGCGAGGCTCTCGGTGTCGTCCGCCAGGATCGGGATCGGCTCCGGGTCCGACTCCTCGGGCGTCAGCTTGCTGTCGTCATCGCCGCCGGGCGTCGTGGCCGGGGTGACCTCGGGGGTCGGGAGGCTCTCCTGCATGAAGAAGACGGTGATGAGGACGCAGAGCCCGTTGATGAACACCACGACGCAGAAGATGATGTCAAACCCGAACGAGTCGAGCAGAACCCCGGTGATCAGGGACCCGACGAAGTAGCCGAAGAAGTTCATGGACAGGAGGCGGCCGAGCCGCTCCGTGCGGTTGTCCTTGGAGCTGATGTCCGAGATGTAGCTGTGCAGGGCCATGGTGACGACGGCCGACTTGCCGAAGGCGCCTCGGAGGGCGGCGCCGCTCAGCACGAGCCCCAGCACCATGTCGGTCGGGCTGATCATACTCGACATGTAGAGCAGCACGGCGAAGATGGTGCCGACGCAGGGCAGCATCACCGGCAGCTTGCGGCCGATGCGGTCGCTCCAGGCGCCGCAGAAGAGCCCAAGCAGCACGGCGGGCAGGTTCAGCAGGATCTTGTACGCCATGATGTACTTGGCGGACTCTTGCTGAATCTCGTCCTCGATGTCCGGGTGCTCCTGCAGGGTACCGCAGATCGACATGTTGGAGTACTTCACCTGGAACACACAACGTCTCAGTGAGATCATGCACACTGTCAGACAAAGCTGTTGCGAGAGTTGCTTGTTTTCGGTCCTCAAATTCATCTCAACTGCAACCTGAAGCAAAAGGTCAAGAAAGAGCCGAGGTGTTTCCCCTCGCAAAACAATCTGAACACTTCTTCTTTTTTTTGAAAAGGAATGGTCTTCTTGTTGGGCCTTGGGATCCGCAGTGATCTTCAAAACTAAGGCAGTGAAAAAGTGAGTTTCGTTGCACAACTGGCACAAGTGTCCGGTGTCCGATTCCGACAGCGTGTGGCCTGAGGCATCAGTTCCGCCTCTGCCTCTCATGCAGGCGAGGCCAATCCCGGTTATGGAAACAACCGCCAGTGTTTTTGGTAGGTTATCCCCCACTCTATACAGTCCTCTCATCCACGAATAAGCACGGATTGAGTGGAACAATTGGTGGTGCATAGAAAGAGCTTGGTCGTCCTGACCCTCCAGCACCAGTCAGATTTGGTCGTTTACAAGGACTCAGAGCGAATTTGCTTCTGTTTTGCACAGACTTTCTGTGGACGAGGCAAACAATCAGACTGATCTGAAAACGTTTCTCGTGTATGAAAATAGAGACTCAATGCGATAGCAGTGTCTGAACGCCTGGCCGCGAGGTGCCCACTGTCCTCGGTGCGTGCGCGTCGGGCCGCGGGCCTCGCTTTGATCCGCGCGGCCGGAACGAGATCCGTGTCGCGCTGCACTCACACATGCACACGCTCTTTGGTCTCCAGGTCCACATCACCATTGCGTTCTCCGAGGGAGAATCACACACCGCGTATCAATCCTTTTGTGTGGGAACAGATGAAAGAACTTGTGACATTTCTTGTTTTGCAAAAGGGTAAATTTTTCGTGTTGGGGTGGGTCAGTCAAACGTCAGGGGAATTTACTGTCAAACACTGACATTGCAAGAGTTCTTGGTGCATGTTTCGACAAGAGAGTGTTTTTACTGCAGAGGTCTGAGGTGGGTGTGCCCTGGGCCCCGCGCCCCGCCCCGCGGGCCTCACCTGGCAGACGCTCTGGTAGATGTAGAGCCGCGCGGACGGGTCGAGCATCGCCTCTGCGATCTTGAAGAGGAAGAAGATCGCCTCGGCCACGTAGTGGGACGGATCCCACTTCTTCGCCGCGTGCAGTGACATCGTCCAGTCGCTGAACCTCCGAACCGCAGAAGTCGATGTTCACCAAGTCAGGGTCAGGGTCGTCACACGCAGCAGCGGTCTCGGCTATTTGCTGCAGATGGTCAACCAGGAACCTGCAGAGAACAAGAACGACAAGGCTTCTTGATCTTACTCCATTTCTCCATCTGAACTTTGTTCCCAGCAAAAGCAGCATCCATTGCAAGTGACAGACCAGACACAGACAGAAGCGAACTTCATCGTACCTTAACTCAACACACCTGTTCAATGCTGTTGGTCTCAGGTCAGTACCATCTTTTTGATAGTGATTGGTTCGTGCATTCCTGAGGGGAGACCATGCATGCAGTGCGTACACCCTTGAGCGAGCACGAAAACGAACATCTTCCACCTTCTCTGAACCGAGAAAATAGACGTACACTTTGGAAAGCGATCTTCATTCGTTGTGAATTCGCATGATAGAAAAGTGTGTTCCGCCAATCCCGGCTCAGAGGTTGTGGTCGGACCCGGTCTCTGAAAGAATCAGAGCCGTCCACGTTTCCAATTTCCGAATCGGATGTCTACACGATGTGAATTGAGCTTCGCACTTTGTGCACACTTTGGCATTCCTATTTTCAAGCACAGGTCACGCAACATATTGAAGAATTCAAAATCAATTTGAGTGTGCGGGGATACTGATAGCCAAGGCAATGAAATTGATTCCTACAGGGGGGAATCGTTCTGTGAAGTTTCAATTGACTCCCGCAAAGCGTCAGAGCTGTGTGTTCTGGGTGGAGTCCACAGAAAGCCATTTCAAAGAAACAGGACAACTCCACATGAAGGTTTCCACACGGAAGAACTCTTTTGCTGTTATTCAATTCTGGGGAAGGATCTTCCTACCGGCATTTACAAGCTTGAGCGTTTGTTGTCGCGGTCCATTTTTGCGATGATTTCAAAGGTTCCATCTCCCTTATGCAGAACCACAGCCGCCATTGACAAGGAAATGCGACAACCAGAAGATCTGAGGTGTAAGTTTTTGGAAAGATGACCAAAACCAAAGTTTCGTGTTGTCATGTTGCCGTGTTTCAATCCAATGTATCGTCAGGACAGAGAAACTAGCAGCACGCCGTCATGCCACCCGTGGCTGTGTGCTCAGTTCAAACAGACGTGAAGTGCACTCGAACCCGACTCACGCGAGTCAACAATCAGCCGAAACACGCAATTCCAGTTCGCGCTTTCCCTGCGAAGGACTCGAGTTTCGGTGCAAGTGGATCGCCCGATGAGGTGCAGCGCGCTTTGCGCGATGATTTCTCCGCCACCAAGAGGTTCAGCAGGTGTAAACATTCTGCGAGGCTTAATTGTGATTGCTTCGTTCCGAACAAACCGATGGGATTTATGCAGATCTGGTCATTCAGCAGAGACTGACAAAAGGATGGTTTTGGTTGTTCATCAACATTCACGTGTGTGTACACGTGGACACAAATTGCACCACATTAAGGCACCAGGTTTATCTTGCATTACGGTTGAACAGCACAATCAAAGTTTTGTATTGTACCAGAAAATGGATATATTGCGCGCTGAAGCTGGACAAAAGAGTACAGATTGGATGGGTATTTGTGAAAATTGTGTTTGTGCACGTGTTTGTGTGTTGGAGTGCGTGCGCGCACCAGGCGTGATCCAGGGGGCCCGCCCCAACCGCTGACAGGTCCACCCACCCACTTTCGCGCCACAGGCTGAAATCGGCAAACAAAAGGAAAGTGTTTTGTTTCTTAACAACAACAAAAGTGTTGACCTCCCGAATTTGTTGGTGGTCAAAACAAGAGATGAGTCATTGTTGCATCGAAAGTTCATTGTGTGTGGTTTTGATGTTGTCGCGTCGACTTTGACAGCGCGGATCTGAAGCCTCGAGAAAATCGCGAGGTGCGTCGGACGGAAGGTGGAACTTTGAGCGACAACAAACACCTCACAACACTAGTCAAACGGATGCAGCTCATCAGAAAGAATCACAGAAGCTCTGAAACACCTGCCTCGTGCGCCGGACCTGAACCCGCCGGGGGCGGCGGGATGAGCGATCGGAGGCGCCGGAACCGGCTCCCCCGGCGCCGCCGCCGCCGCTCCACGCGCAGCCCACGGGGCGCAACCCCCGCGACCGACACGGAGTAATCCCTCCCACGCACGCCCTCAAGAATCTCGTACACATAAGTTGAAGAACCTTTTGAAGGAGCCATTTCCGGGAGCCGACACATTTGTCTCCGCGACAATGCTCCTTTTCGCAATCAAATTGCATTGGCAACAGAACCCAAAGATCTGCCGAGCTCCGCAAAAACCAACAAACAGAAGCAGCTGACAATTACGAAGACACCCACCAGCCGTGAAGTTTCAAAAAGTTCCATTTTGAACAGAGCAAAATTATGAAAAGCAAGTTTACCTCGAGAATCTGCTACAAAAGTCTCAAAGATTCAACAACTTGGCTCTGAAGTCACGAGCAACAGCGTGAAATCCATTTGCTTTTGCTTTTCTAATTGCAGTTCGAAATGTTATTCATTGTTCGCAGCAGGATGAATCGAAGCTGAGGTGAACACTGGCGATTGAAGTCAAGGCCCCCTGCAAATGTAGCTCCTGGAAGCGGGATGAAGCTGTTGTTGCGCGCGAAGCGGTCCCTTCCCGCCCTCGTCGGAGCAGAACTTTGCGCGCGCATCCTTCTGCGTTGGTTCCAGGTGAAAACCTGTTTCGAGCTGAACTGGTTGAGAGGGCGAAGGGAAACATTGGACTTTTCAGAGGCAGAATCTGATCGTGAAATGTCTAAACATTGTCAGTCCGGACGCACGAAGAACTTTCTGGTTCTGAAGCGTCCAATGTTTTCTGGTTCCGCTGAGTGAAGTTCCGCTCTGCCGTGGAGACGATCGCTGTGCGCTGCTTCCTCTGAATGGGTTTTCAGAATTTTTTTTTGGAAATCCCAGACGTGGAAAGAACACCAAAACTGTTTCGCAGTCCATACGACGTTACACTCAGAAAGAAGTGCAACAGCACCCAAACGGCCTGGAAACGTCACGTTTTGGCGCTTTTCAGCACAAGACGGACGTCAAATTTTCTCCCATTTGCCTTCAACGAGCGCAAATGCAACACTCAGATTCAGTCTGAAGGAAACTTATTTGATTCGCAGCGGCTGATGGTGGGACGTTGCTCCCGGAAAGTGGTTCCCGCATGAAGCTGCCTTGTGCAATTTGGCCACTGGTACGAAATTCATATTTTATTCACGACATTTCTCACAAGGTAAATTTGCAGTCCATTGGCTTTGTTAGCTCAAGTGGTCATTTTCGTTTGCCGAGATACTCTGAGCGACGCCGCGAGCTCTTTTCAAATCGTCTTTGTGCCAACAACGCGGCAGATCTCTGCCCAATTGCAAAGGTTGATGTGGTTGATAACATGTTTTTTGGCGGTGGCTGAAATAGGACACAACTGGACCAACAGGGGTCAGAAGCCCCAAAATTGAAAAAACTCAGACGTGGCTCTTCCGATTTGTGCTTGCGATTTGCCCCTTCCCAGAACATCCTGAGTAGGTGTGGTTCTGAGCCATTGAGCGTCCAAGTTCCCCCCCCCCCCCCCCAGAGTTGCGCTCTCTCTGGGATGGAGTTTCACGAAGTACGAGACTTTCAGCGATTTTCTCAAGCGCGATCATTTGTCATCGTCTGTGGAACGGTACACCTGGAAGGACAGACATGTGAAAACAATTTCTGTGTGTCTGTTTCCCAAAACATCGGGCTGCTGAGTCTTGGAACATGCTGGGATTCAGGTTTGATTTTCCTTTTCGGAAAGTTTCACGACGTGATCCGGTGGGTTTCTGCGGTGCCTGACATTGGTCGTCGGTTGATCCCACGACATCCGAGACGAAAACCAAATTCAACAAATTCTCTCCGGCTGCTAACTCTCGCTTTCGCCCCTGGAACTCTTTTCTCCTTGCTAAGTGATAAAATAGTTATTTTCAGTCCGTGACTTTTGTCACGCCTCTGAATTGACATTAAGCCTCGTCACTTTTTGTGATAAATTATCCCAGTGCACAATTTCACAGCACAAAGTTTCGATTCCGTTTTCTTTCTTTTTTCAATGAAAAACGTTGTGCAATTTTAGTTTCGTTCCTCAAATGCATCGCCGCTTTCAGAAGTGAACGAACTTGTTGTGGTTCCTCAAGCAGAGTTGCTGCTGTTATTTTGCGAGCTGATTTGGCTATTCAACAAAAAACACGTGAGTATTTCATGGACGTCTGAAACAACTGTTCGAATGTTGATTTGGCTGCCGAATTGACAGTTTGTTTGAAAGGTACAGCTCAATCAAGTTGACTGGCTGTGTCTCCAGCGCTTATGTTGAGAAAAACATTTCAAAGGTCCAACACTCTGGAAACCTGCAGAACCGTGTGTGAGGCTGAAGCGACCACGGCATATCCAGGTCCAGTTGGAATCGGCGCCGATGAAGGCTTGGTTCCACCCGTCCCTTCTGTGTCGTCTCCTCAAATCGAAAGAATTTGGGAATGGCCCTGGTGGCTGGTTGAGCGTCTCCAGCAAGTGCTGCTTCCGACCCGTTCGTGCCAAGGATGAGTGGAGTCAGGAGAAACAATCTAATGTGGATACTTTCTGTGAGCGAGAGGGTTTGATGTACGAGCAGGTGACCACTTCTGATCAAGTGAGAATTGACACTCACGAGCCCTGCATGAACGCACGCTGAACCAGAGATGATGAATTTGCCAATCCATTTGATCCAATTTCTCATAAACACTTCATAAACGTTGATGGCATTTGTCCACTCATCTGGCCTCGTGCGCATTCATAGGGAAAAGGTTCACCCCCGGCGGGGAATGGGCTCCATAAAAAGCGTTCATCCATCAGCAGATCAGCTCCGGCCAAGGGCCCCGCCGGAATTATGAACACATTCACACCAGAGAGAACCGAACCAACCATTTTCGGTCTGGAGAAGTTGATGTCCGATTCGGTGGAACTTGGCATTGGTCCAACTCATCCCACAGGCCTGGTGAGCATCGTGGAAGCGAAAACCGACAAAAACTGACACGCGCTTATTCACGCCCTCGCGTCCACTGACATCAAACCTCACCTGGCATCCGAGGTGAAAACCGGAAAAAGCGTTCAACAAAGAAGCTGACGTGACAGAACAACGGGAAATCACTTTGGGCGAGGTGGAGACTTTTGTGCGCAAAATTTCAATTTCTCTTTGTGTAAATCTATTCGTACTATGAAACGAAATGGGTGTGTCAAACAGGAATTGGAGCACGAGAACCACCCAGATGACCTTTCACATCAGACTCATTCAGAAGCAGGAGAAACAGGTAATGAGAAAGGGCAATGAACACATTCCTGTTGTGCTGCACTTCAGGGTGTGAACATTTCTCTTGAAGTGTGGTTCTTCACGAACCTCGCTTTTCCTCCAAATGAACATTTGTCGGCCACCACATCTGCGTCTGTTGGACCTATTGGAACCACTTGAGCTCCAGTCACACGGTGGTTTGAAGTGTTGCAAGGAAAAAGTGTTGTACGCTTTATCTCGCAGACGCCTTTTTACTTCGATCAACAAAAATCTTCCTGGGTCCTCTTCAAATTGGTTGAAAACTAATTCCAGTGTGGGACATCGGTAGGTCGGTCGTCAAAGAACCACATAATTCTGTCTGTAAATTATTGAAACCAATTTGTAGACATTTCTTTGCTTCAGGAGATATTGATTCTGTTGAAGACAGATCTGACCATTGAGTGACACGACACAAACAGATATGATCGTTTCGATCAGCATGTTGTTCTTTTGATGCACTGAAAATTGCACAATCATCAAAAATACTCGTATGTGCCGTTTGCGAACTAACCGCATTTGGGGACAGGCTGTCCTTGTCAAGGATCCGAAACGCGGAGACGCAACTTTAGTTTTTGGTGTTGCCCGGGCTCGTCGCGACCCGCAGATTCGTCCTGTGCGCGGAGACGGGGAAGGAGCCTCGTGTCCATCTGTGTCATCGAATCACCTTTCTCTGGGCCCTGTCTCGTAGAGCTCTTGAGACCGGGTTTAGATGACCTCAGGCAGCAAGTTTCCCATCTTCATCTCGGGAATGGTACACTGTACACGCGCCCAGAACAAAACCTTGTTGCCGTGGCCTGTTGTTGTACGACTCAGAGGTGCAGCTCGCAAAAGCAGGAAATGCGGACCTGTAACACGTCGACACGTCGCCCTTGGTCGTGACGCACAAAATGGTGCGACGTATTGAACCCCATTGTGATGCAGCTGCAGGGTCGATACCTTTCTAATTCCGTAACTGCCAAAGATATTGAAAATAATTGCTTCTTCAGTTCTGGAGATGGTGAAAGGTGAAGGATCCTTCTAATGTAACTGCCACCGTGTCAGGTGAATTTGCAGGTGCCGGCTCTTGTTCTTGAAATAACAGAAAGTGTGGGTTTGGTTTTGTTCTGGCACCTGTCTTATTTTTGATGCCTGGATAAAGGTACATACGTCACCACATTGCAAACTATATTCTGTTTGCGTGTTTGGCAAAAGCGCGATCGCTCAGTCATTGACCTCCGATCACCGAGGATGGATTTTGGTCCTTTGAGGGTTTGAACACGCGCGATGCCCGGAGGGCGGCTGCCCTCCAGGTCTGACGCAGAGGTTAAGCTCCTGCCTCCCGCCTTCGAACGCTCCAGGCAAGTTGGCAAGAGTCAGTCAACGGTTTGACAACTCGACATCACTGTGGCAACCCCTTTTTGCGCAAAAGGCCTTGGCAATGCATTTTTTAGGCCTTGACAACGGACTCGTCCAAAAAGAACCAGACTCAGAAACAGTTGCGATGGTTCCGTGTTGGAACACCATTTCTTCCACCAAAATGTTTTTGAATTCTATGCTTATTCATTCTCACAACACATTCACGGTTGTTTTGTTGATGTGAGAATAAGGGGCTGCTCTCCTCATGTGCTTTCTTCCTGTTTTTGTTTGATAACGGAACCAATAAACTTCGAGATTTTCTCGGGTTTGGACATTTACAGCTTTCTCGACACATTACAGCACTTTCTTGTACCAGAATTAGGGAAACGGCGTGAGGTGGAGAAAGCAATAATTCAATCACAATGCTGAGTACATAAACCGCGCGAGAAAATACAGCCATCAACGAAAACTGCAGGATCCATAAATATTGTTCTGTTTACTTTGGGAAAGATGCCTTGAAAGTGCAAAGAAGCAACTGATAGAAACTCGGTTCCTGCAGTCGCCGGAGTCTGCCAGACTGCTGTATGTCGCGCACGGGTGTCCAAAAGTCTCAGTTTTGATTCTCCGCAAACTTTTTTTGGTCCATTTCTGAATACCTTCCAAGACGTCGGACGAATTGTTTCCGTTCAGCAGGAAAACAGAAATTATTCAATCACATTTTTGAATCAGCAGAGAACTTTGGCCCTTCACACTGTGAAACACCTCACACCTGTCGGATGTGGTAGAACCTGGATGCGCTGTGGTCAAGAGGGACGTTGTGTGTCCCTGGTGGCCTCCCACTCCGCCTGCCTCTCTGTGGGCCTCCCGTGATGAAGCACCAATCTTCAATTCAAATTCACTTTTGCACATTTGTTGTCATCAACTTGGAAACTCCCTCGCACTTCGCCCCACAGTGAAATATGCCGTCTGTTCGCTCCGCACTTCTTGGCAGGAAACATGGGCACCTGGTGCAGGTGAATCCGAACCCGACCGATTGACGATGCTTGACCTTTTCTTGGGCTGCTGATTGAATTTCATGTGCAAATTTAGCTCCTTTGTGAATGGACGATGAGGTTCTGTTGGCAGAACATTTCAGTGTCTTCTCTGAGGGTGTCGTTTCCGCCGCGAAGTTGCTGCTATTTGTGTTACACGCTCAAGGTTATAGGGGCGGGACTCGTGTCCAAACAGGCTGATGGCTGTGACACAAAACCCGGAGACGCTAGTTACCAAAATGACAGACACCGCGCGCGTCCGTCTCGACGTGCCAAGAGAGACGTGGAGTCGCACTGATTGAGTCACGGAAGCTCGGAACAGGTGTTGCGGGCTGCAGGCTGCAGGCTCACGCTGACGCCCGGGCCGAACAAACGTTCCGCGCAATTCCACTCTCTTCGGGTTCAGTCTTCTAGCCTTCCCATGACGCGTTTCCAGTGGACTAAAATCAACCTTTGTGCCATATCATGGATTTCTATTCAATATCAAGTCAATCCCGTGGTGAAACAGAAAAATTGGGTCCCACGGAGGGTCTGTGAATGTGAGTGAAACACGCCAACTCATCATCACGACAAACGCCTTGGTACCATGTCGGGTGACACGAAGACGTACGTCGTGTACATGTGATGGGTTGTCACTGACGAGGTTCAGCAACGCTTAATTTTCACGTGGCCAGTGCCCCAATTGACAGACCGCTGGCCGGATTCACCACATTTGCCCTGAATTTACTCCCAGAGCCAATGACCATGTTAATTGTTGCCTTTTGTTCTTGTTTTTTGTTGTTGCAGTTTTTGATATTGTCTTTCTCTATTTTTTGCACTGAGACGAAATTCAATTGTTTTGCAATTTGGCAACAATTACAACCTTTCATGGTCCTTTTCATGTTTGCAGGAGCCATACTCTTTGTCTGTTGAAATAACTGTTGATTTACAATCAAAAATACAAACAATGCAATGTGCTGTGATGTTGATAAAAAGCAGTTCCAGTGCACAAAAGTGTCTGATCCAATTGATTGAAATGTTTGGATGTTTTGATAGCAAGAAATTTCAACTTGAAGGGAACACGCAATCGCAGAGATTCCCGGTTCTTTGATGTTGATTGCTCGGGAGAGACTGCAGTGCAGATAGAATCTACGTCCTCTGACACACGCGGAAAGGAATGTTGGACCTTTGCCTGCTGCACAAGGCTTCTCGCAGCAGGAAAATGCACACTTTCGTAGTTGTGCGATGTCCCTTTAGGGAAGAGCACTTAGCGGTGTGCCGAAATTTTTTTTTGTATACATGCCACTTTGGGGAAGATGTCCCATCACGTCACGTCACGTCATGTCCCCCCCCCCTGTGGAGGGCTATTGG
>JAAUXT010088440.1_pt1 | contig 30001 bp, 35 predicted proteins | sample 7278171 | NCBI WGS metagenome assembly JAAUXT01 (sample SAMN14350112, study PRJNA611818) | marine sediment metagenome | isolation source: surface marine sediment (1.8m) | place: French Polynesia: Moorea | collected 2018-08
GCAGGTCGCAAAAAGAATGAACATGGTCCCGCGCATCTGCGGTCGAACTTTGGACCTTTCTGTCCTTTTGTGTGATCAAAGAAGGACATCTTGGGATTACATAATGAGGACAACCGGTCACTGCAGACTACCAGACAGTGTGGCACATATGGTGGAAGTGTGTAACCTTTTTTGCTGCGGTGATTTTCAACATGCAGGCAAGAATAGAGCAAAGAGCAAATATCAAGCTGTGCCAAAAGCTGGGCCAAAGTCAGGCAGAAACTGTGCGGACACTGAGACAGGCGTATGGTGCGGATGCACCCAGTGTGAGTACAATCCAGAGATGGTACTTGAGGATCCAGAACAACGACCATGACCTGCAGAGCAGCCCGATTCCTGGTCGACCAAGGTCTGCACGCAATGCTGAAGCCATCCAGAAGATCAGGGACTGTTTGGAACGTGACACAAGGCAGACAGTGAGGGAAATGGTATATGAATGCAGCCTTTCAAAGGACACCGTCCACCAGATCCTGATCAAAGAGCTGAAGGTGAAGAGAATTGCCTCCCGGTTCATCCCTCATGTCCTCACCCAGGAGCAAAGGCAAATCCAGTGTGATTTGGCCATGGAAAATGTGGTGCGCTGCAGAGATGACCCCACCCTTCTGGATCGCCTCATCACAACAGATAAATGCTGGGTCTCAATCTATGAGCCAGAGACCAAACAGCAGTCGATGCACTGGCTCAGAGATGACCAACCTCGATTTTTCAAAGCTGCTCGCAGGCGTGCCCTTGCCAAAACTATGTTGATCCTGTTTTTTGACAGTCAGGGAGCAGTTCACATCGAGTTCTTGCCCGAGGGTGAGACAGTCACAGCAGCCTACTTCATCTCAGTGCTCAGAAATCTTCGTGAATCCATCCGCAGAAAGTGACCAGAGATGTGGCAGAGGCAGTCATTCATCCTCCATATGGACAACGCCTCTTCCCATACCGCAGGAGAAACCCAACTCTACTTCTTCAAGAACAACTTTGAGACCTTATAACACCCTCCCTATAGCCCTGACCTAGCCCCGTGCGACTACTGGGCCTTCCCTGTCCTCAAGAAGCAGATCAGAGGCCAAAGATTTGCAGGAATACTGGAGCTGCAGGCACAGGTCACTTTGCTGTTGCGCCAAACTCCACCTGCTGAATTCAAACACGCCCTGCAATGTCTCCCTCTGCGCTGGACACGCTGCTTGGATGCTCAAGGCAACTACTTTGAAGGTCAAGGGAAGAGGGGCCAGTTCCACAATTGACCATTGACAGCTTCAAAAAATTGCCGCAGTGACCGGACTGCATTTGTTACTGTTGACCTGTTCATTGAGGATAACAATGTTTGGACCAATAAGTGGATTAAAGGACAGAGAACACCCTTACACTTGTTTTTATGTTTTTGGTTTTTCAATCGGAACTGAACAGTTGCGAGAAACGCGCATATGTTCATTCTTTTTGCGACCTGCCTCGTACACGCGTATGTTTTCACGTCGTGTGCTGGACGCACACGAATACCCATGGTGCCAAGCCGCAAGCACCCAGCAGCGGCTCAGACGTTTTTGGCGGGAATCGAATTTGGCGCCACCGTAGAAGGAAGCGGGCACCTGTTTGTTTACCTGGGAGATGGTTTAAAGATGGCGGCCGGTAGTCAACAACCCGCCATGCAGGGAGGATTATGGAGTCCACAGAAGGTTACGTACAGCAAGGAGACTCAAAATCTCTTGAAAGGTGAACAAGAGAAAATGGTCTTTCGGAAATGCTGAGTTTTGGGAGATTCCAAAAGCCCCAGAAGTTTTCTGGGAGCCGTTGAAACCAAACCGAGTAACTTTCCTTCTCATGGAATGTCTGACAGATTTTTGTTTTTGCAGAGATGATGAGAGAGTCCAAACTGACGAACTTTCAGCAGCGACAACTCAACAAAGCAGTGAATGGTGCGAATGTAAAGTTGTGATCCTGTGTCGTGAAAATTTTGTGAGTTGAGACAACACCTGCTATGAACACTCGGTTGTTGATGAAATTGGTTGTTTCTTGCAGATGGCTCCACTTTACCCGAGGAGTGTCACCCGACGAGCAGCGCGAAACGGAGGCAGCCGCCGCCGGAGCGGAAGGTCGTCACCACGCCGAAGGTGCTCAATGGAAGGTCGGTGGAATGACAAAAGTTTGAGAGCTCTGACATATATATTCAGGGGCATGACCCTTCATCCTAACCCCTGGGAAAATTGTTTTCTCAACTTTTGCACGCATGCTCCAGGCGAACATGTTTTGCTTCATTCATGCATGGGTGCAGTTTGTCCCCCACCCAAGGTTTGCATCCACTGACTTCATTTCTGACCCGCAGAGACAAACATCAAGTGGAAACATTAATGTTTTCAAGTGCAACCACTGAAACAGCCGATCTTTATCAAATGAGGTTGTCCTTCTCCCCAGGTACACGAGAAATATACGGACCCAGGAACAAATCGAATCGACTGGTGCTTACGACCGACCCAAATACGAAAGTCAACCTCCATGTAAGTGACAACATCGTCGGATCAGACCGCACCCAAAGGACACAATGCACGCCATAAAACAGAATAAGAAGCAGTGCTCAAGGCAACGGCAGTGCGAAGTCCCTTGCCGGTAATGTCGTAGATTCTTCCTTGTCCGGCGTGGGGGGGGGGGTCCAGCGGGGGAGGGGGGTTGGGGGGAGGGGGCAAGGGTCATTTCATCCACCTTGCCATATATACTGCACTACCACATGGTGCTTCGCCCTGAAGGGACTTCGCACAATGACAAAGATCGACATTGTGCTTGATTCAGAAGTCCATTCACCGTGAACCTGTACGAGGGGTGTTCATTTCTGCCAAGAAATGTTTGCCATCATGTTGAAGGTATTTGACCAGAATTCCTTTCTGAGCCACAGGAAGACAATGCCTGACATGATTGTTCATAACCAGCTTCTGGACGCTCTCAGAAATGGAAGTTTTATGCCAGCCCTTCAAAGTAACTTCTGTGACTTCAAGTTGACAAAGAATCTCTTGAAAGTGATGTCTTGCTGAATACTTTTTTGCGGTGAAGTGCATGGCTGACCAAATGTGGTCAAATTCTGTCAACAAACATGAAATCTTCTGTGCAAGAAGTGTCCACGTGGCAAAACATTTCCTGTCAGAAATGAACACCCCCTCGTACATTGAAAAGCCGTAATTGCGTTTTCATCATTGCAAGTTCGGGGAGGAACTTTTGAAAATACAGATGCACTGCTCGTACCCTCAGTCACAAGAAGAAATTTAGCAATGTTTACTTGATGGAAACAAACATCAACTCACGGGGTATTTAGTTTTTATCTTGCTTGAAGAAGTGTTCCACTTGTCTATGACTTGTTTGTGGCACAAGGGAGACTTCCACACGGGTTGATTTCGATCTGCGGTCACTGAGTTTTCGTGTCGCTCTGCAGCTTATTACGACAAGGACAAGACTCGGCTGGTGAACATGATGGCGTTCGGTCAGGACATCGAGCCTGAGAAGGTCGTCCCCAAGCCGCAGCCCGTCCAGTTCAAGGACGTCGACAGATTCGACGAACGTAAGGCCACTTGAGGGGGGATTCACAGGGGTCGAAGGGGAAGGGGTCTGGAAGCGGGAAAAATTTTATCACCCTGCCTCTTCTTTTTGTGCAGTCAGGCGCACCGATTCCGATTTTATCTTGCCAAATGTTGGCCCTCAGTCACACTCACGTATTCTTCATTGGTCTGTGGTCACATTGAATTGTTCTTTCAAGAACCTGGGAAAAAGACTGACCCCTTCTTTTGGTGCTCAGTTTCAGCTCATTTCATGATCGCCATGATTTTGCAGTTCAGGCCGAGATTGAGGATCGACAGCAGTTTCTGAGCGACATGGAGGCTTTGGGGAAGGGCGCCAAGTTCAGGAGCATCATCGCTACAGAAATCTCCCAGGTCTGTTCCAGAAGCTGCGTCGTGGGTTTACATCAGCTCCTGCAGCTGCAGAAAGGCTTGATTCAACCGTGAACAAATTGTTATTTCTTCGTGAACATTTGCAGCGAACTCAAGAACATCTGCACTGCATGTTCACATGAGCCCCTGTCGATGCAGTGACCGAAAAGGAAAAAGCCAAGAGTTCATCATCAACGTTTTGTTGTTCACAGAAAATCCGCGAGATGGAGTTGATTGACCGGAAGCGGTCGGCGGAACTGGAGCGCATGATCGCGCGCGAGGAGGGGGAGCGGCGGGACCGGGACCCAGGCGACGGGATCCCGCACGCGTGACGGGAAGATTCTCAGACTTTGCCTGGTTCCCGTTTCGTGTACGGCGAAAGACTGTGTTCGTTGAGTCAGTTTTGTGGAGCGTCGGACAGACAAAAGGCGCTTGGTGCTTCGAAAGAACCATTGACTGACTGGATGTTTTGGTGGAGCAGTTGCAATTTTCCTGTGTGACACGCTGTATGTTCTTGCGCGTGCGCGGTGTGTGTTCGCACATTGATCAAACGTCGCACGTGCTATCAGTGTCGAACACGCAGCTGATTCAAAGATGTTTCATAAGAGATATTCGCGAGCAATTGTTGCAGTTGAGGCAGCGACAGATTGCACGACGTTTGCGCATCAAATCGAATCTCTCGGTCTCTGAACACTCCGTTAAAAAGTTTGGTTCCAACGTTCAGACACGAACAGCATTTCTGTCGGCTCTTCTCCCTCGCAGATTAGAAAAGTTTGTGTTGCCCCCGACTTCCTCCACTCGTTGTTGTCATCTCTGCATTCCACGTTTCCACATATTCCCGTGTTCAAAATGTCAACATGAAATAAAGTGTGTCGAGTCCACACTTCAGTCTACATTCAGGATTCCTCTGTCGTCTGTGGAACCGGAAGTTGAGAACACGTGTTCAGCCACGTGGTCAGTCCTGTCGCCCCGCGTCGCTGATTCGCCGTCCAGGAAGAAGAAGCTGTTCTGAACAGCGCTGGCGCTGCTGGGGCCGTGACCTCCTGAGCGACCTTCACCCTGACCCTTATGCATCTTCACGCCGACCCCCAGCCCAGCCAAGAAGCACTCGACTAGCAGCAGCAGAATCGCGGCGGCTGTAGCTGCACCGATCACGATGTACATTCCTGAAACAGACGTCTCAACGTACTCGGCCATGTTGAGCCGGACCCAAAGGTGCTCAACTTCAATGGAGAAACAAGAACCTGGGACTTGCATGGTGCACCCTGTTTTACCAGAACTAAAGGGGTAAAAAATGACAATCCTCGTAATTGTGCGAAGTCCCTTCAGGGCGAAGCACCATGTGGTAGTGCAGTAATGGCAGCTGGACCAAAATGTCCCCTCTCCCCCATGGAACCCCCTGTGGACCCCCCCCCTGGACAGCATACAGCATAACTGGTGGAAGGCAAGGAGGACCAGGAAGAATTGATGAACAAGGAAGAATTGACGACATCACTGACGCTGCAAGGGACTTCGCACTGCAGTTGCCTTGAGCACTGCTTCTTGTTTGTTACAGGTTCAGGGACCTGGAAGATCCAGGGACGCCCATGACACCTCGACACCTTGACGCCCACTGCCTTTGCGCCGTACGTGGAAGTCTGACTAAACTTGTACCACCAAACGTTTGGGCCCCCAAGCTGAAATCAATTCTGCGTGGACCTGGTTGGGGCAGGGTAGGGTCTGCAAAGCGCGGTAAAATACCTGCGAATGAGGAGAGCGTGAGCGCCTCGGCGTTGTTTGTTGGTCCGGACGACGTGTCACATGACCCGGCCTCCGCCCAGCGCTGCGCGCGCCATCTCTCGATCAGACCCGACTCCTGCAGCTTGATGATGCTGAAACGAACAGGAGGTTGTGGCCTCCACGTCCGAGTCTCACCAACCTCAAATGTCATTCTTGCACAGAAGCAACAAATGAAGAGATTTCACAGGCATTGGGCCAGCGCAAGAAGAACTCAGAATCGAGCAAAAGGACATTGGGGTTTGGGGCGGGGACAAGAAACTCCAAGCATCAAAATTGTGAAAACAGTCGAACACACAGCAAAGGAAATGGATGTTTGGGTGCGTTGGAGGTTCCGGCTGAAGCCTCCTCAGATCCTCTTCTGGCTCACTTGAAAGAGTAGGAACGTGGAAGGATGGAATCAGGGAGTTCCAGAACCCTGCCCTGATTTGCTGGAGCTGTCAGAGACTTTGATTCCCAGGTCCTCACTTGAACGAGCCTTCAGGCCTCTTTGTGCTGCGAGTCAGTGGGCGTGGTGAGGCCTCAGGAGTCCCCAGGTTCTCGCCCCAGATACGCATGCTCACTTGAAAGAGAAGGCGTCCTCGTCGGGCTCGTGGGCGCACCCGGTTCCCGACCCCACGGACCGCTGGACCTGTCCCTGGACCCGCCCCTTGCTCACTCTGTGCCTGGATGCGCACGCGCAGCTCACTTGAAGGAGAAGGCCTCCTCGTAGGGCGCGTCCTCCGGGACGAGGAAACCCATCCCGACCGAGTTGAACACCTCGTCCGCCATGACGAACTTCTCACAGTTCCGGTTCAGCTGCAGCAGAGAAAATCAACAACTCAGATGGCGGAACAAATGGAAGTTTCAGGAGTGGGTCCAAGTGCAGACCCAATTGCGAATTCCAGAGGGGCAGATTTGCGGGACAGATAAAGACGTCCGTTGTTGGGGACACACGCACGCGAGCACACGCACACATCAGAGGTCACGTGAGTACTCACCATGCCGGAGAGGATGGTGAATTCGAGGGTGGCACACACACACGCACGAACCCACGCACACAAGCGGGTGTAACCTTGAAAGTCAGGTCGGAGTCAGTCTTGAGAGGCTTGCACTCACACACTCACGAACGCGCACACACACACACACACACGCACACACACGCACGCTGCACAACTCACCATGTAGGAGAGGATGGTGGAGTCGGTCATGAACCCGTACGGCGGGTTGTTGTGCTCGACGCGAGCGACGCTGACGATCGAGTCGGTGCTGAGCTCGACTCCCTCCAGCCGCGCCCAGATCCGGCTGTACACCGTGCCCTCGTCCGCCAGCTGCAGGAGAGATGGAGAGATGTCACACACGCACACTCACAAACACGCATACACACTGTGCCTTCGTCCGCCAGCTGTGAGAGATGGAAAGAGCTGTCACACCACACACACACATACATACATACATACATACATACATACATACATACACACATACAAACACGCACCATCCCCTTGCCCGCAACCTGTGAGTGATCCATGGGAGAGACGTCACACACGTACACACACACACACACACGTACACACACACACACAAACACACCTCGAACACCTCGGTGGACCCTGCCAGCAGCTCGCTCTCTCTCTCTCTCTCTCTCTCTCTCTCTCTCGTGTCTGAACATACACACGCGCGCACACACACCTGAAACAGCGTCTGCAGGTTAGTGCCGCTCAGTATGAGCGGGGTGACGGCGGTTGACCCCGCCAGCTCCTCGAGGCTGTTGACGGGTTTCCTCTCGATGGTCACGGTGAGGTAGGCCGCCAGGTTCGCTGTGTACGTCGCGACCATCACGATCGTGAAGAGCCACCAGAAGACGAACAGAACCCTCCCCGACACGCACTTCGGGTACACCGCCGCACCTGTGGGAAACACTTGGTTTAGGCACACATGCTCGTGTGAGCCACGCAACGTGCAGCGCGTCGGCAAGACTTCCAGATCCCAATGACACTGTTTCAAACAACAAATCATGAAGTTCTCGCGTGAAGAACCACCAAACGCAATCATAACAGCCCTGTTTGTATACGTAACAGCTCTTGCTTCTGTGCAGGGTCCTCAACAGAGATGAGGCGTTTTCACATTGGTGCCTTCGACGTCAGAAGGGTGACGCCGACGGCAAAATTTTGACGTTAATGTCAACTTTTAGCATTGGCCCCACTGATGGGTGTCAATTTCTGGACCATTTCTTCATGCCCACTCGTTGGATTCTTGTCTTCAAGTTGACGTGAACAGCAAAATTTTGACGTCAGCGTCAACTTTCTTGACGTCAAAAGCACCAATGTGAAAAACCGTTTCAAGCAGCAGCCTGTACCTTGCTCCATATAGGAGGAGAAGATGACCCAGAGGTTCATGGAGAGCGACACCTCGTCGTCGCCGCCGCTGTCGGCGCTCTGCTTGTGCGCCGAGTACGGCGTCGCGTTGTTGATGACGAACAGGATCAGACCTGCAGCGGGAAAAGACTCAGCGTCAGGGGCGGGTCCAGGCGGAGACTCTCCCTGACCACCGAGAAAGTTTGTCCTGATCCTACAGACACAATTTTGCGTCTGTAGCATCAGGAGTAGATCCAGGCAGCTGCTCTTCTTGACCACTGGCAAAGTTGACCCCTCACACCAAAGACGCATTTCCCAACACGAACAATTTTCCCAAGGCAACACACACCCACCGCAGGGTGCCAGGTCTCTCTTGACCACATGATAGAAAAGTCCTTGTGGCTGGCAAAGGGAATGTGGCCGGAGTGAAATCAATGAACAATAGAGTTTGAACCCAGACCGAACGAGGGCATGGCGGGGCCTGAGGTCTCTACACAAGTCGGAATAAACTCAAGCTTCCACATAACCAAGAGAGTTATGATAGACATGAGGCCTCTCCACAGTGGGCAAAACAACCCTCAGGCCTCTTGGCCACACGCGTCTTGGAGTCCCTGCCAACACTTTTGCTTCTTCTGGTACATCGTGGTACGTCCATACTTCTTGCGTCCACGCAACCAATTCCACAGAGACTTGTGAGACATGAGGCCTCTCTAACAATGGAGAAAACACTCATGGCGGTGAGGCATGAGGCCCAGTGCCCACACGTGACTCGTAAGAGTGTCACGGGACCCCATTTTATGCTTTTGCACGCGTCAAGAGAGCTGCGAGCCAAAGCATGCACTGCACTTCGCGCGTCTCTCTCTCGCCTGAACCCGGCGCTGGCCCGACTCACCGACGAGCACGACGGCGCTGCAGATGGCGCCCCAGACGGCGCGGTGGAACGGGAGGAAGATGCGGAGCATGTCGTCGGCGCGCGGGGACGGGCGGCGCATCAGGATCCCGGCGCCGTCCTCCATGAACGGGTGCGTGTAGTCGATGACGGCCTCCCGCTCCGCTGTGATGCTGAAGGGCCCCACCGCCAGCGCCACCTCCTGGGAAGGAAGGAGGAACACGTGATCGCGCGTGCGTCAAAGCCTTCAGTAGACTCCCTGAGACCGAGGACACACCGAGCGTAACCGACACACAACTGTCTGGAGCTACGCAAATTGTCAAGGCCAATTTCTTCGCCTCGGTGCCGTTCAGAGTATCATCGGATTGCCCACAGGTTGGGGGGATGTGTAGGGGCAACACAAAGAATCCACTTTTGGAAGAAAAAGCCCGGATGACGAGATTGTTCTTTGGGTGTCCCCGCCCAACATTGTGTCATCGGGAATCTGTTCGACCAGAGGTGGAGGACGGTGTCAAACGCTGACTCCAAACATCGTTTGTCATCTTCGACATTCCTCTTGACCCGACTGATCTGCCGTTTCAACCATCTGACCTCCCCGTTGACCTCACTGACCTGTCGGGAGGTCCGACCTTTTCCCTTGACCTCACTGACCTGAGCTTCCCCTTGACCTCACTGACCTGTCGGGTGATCATGCCGACCATCCCGGTCCAGCTGAGGTTCTGGTCCTGCGACCCGTACTCATCGTCTGGAGGCTCGATCACGTGATACCTGCAACACCAGGGGGCCTCACAAACACCGGGTCAGGAGAAGCGACTCACATTTGACCGGAAGTTAGAACTAACCGGAAGTTGTTTCAAACCGGAAGTTGGAACTGACCGGAAGTTCATGCGGCTCGCGAGCTCGTTCATGATGTCGAAGAGGAAGCCGGTCCAGAGCACCGTGCCGTTGCCCAGGTCCGTCTTGACGCAGAAGGGCTCCTCCTGCGGGGCAATGGAGAACTGCAGCAGCAAGCCTGATCACAGCATCGGAGCTACAGGCAACGAGGACTTTCAACAGCCTGGATGGTCCCCTGTCAGCTTTGGCCATTGGAATCTGTCTTGAGCGTGATTTTGATTGCTTGATGCGTGAACATCTCTGTGCCGGTGCAAGCCAAAAGCCCGAGACTTGATTCCCTGCTCCACCACTCGTGCATGGAAAGACTTGGAGTTTGGGCTCCAACGTGCCCAGATCTCAATTAAGGTGGACCCGACAATCACTTTGAAGGGTCAATTTGGAGAATTGTGGTTTGCTGCTGAATGAAGGTAAAACGCCTGAGGGTGACCGGAGAGAACGCACCACTTTGGCGGTGATGTTGATGGTTTTGCCGCCGTAGTCGTAGTAGGTGTGCGGGAAGACGCTCATCCTGCCGCCGCTCAGCGCGAGGTGGCGCTGCGGGGTCCACGTCGCCATCAGCTCCCGGTGGAGGGCGCCACCGGGCCGGTTCCCGTCCGTGATGCCTGCAGGAGGAAACAGCCTGCTGGGACCGACCCGGACCAACGCCTTAGTCTGAACGAGATTTTACCCGCGGGGTGGAGGTAGGGGGTTGAGGCCCGATCGTGTATCCCCCTTCCAAAACATGCGTGTGTCCCTGAACACACACCTGTTTTTCATTTCAAGTTACCCTTCGCAAACACAGATAGGACCTCTCAGGTCAAGAGTCGAGACCGAACCGAAATCATTCTCTCTCTCTCTCTCTCTCTCTCTCTCTCTCTCTGTTATGTCTCTCTCTTCACCTCTCTGCAACCGAGATTCTATTTTGTGTTTTGATATATCCCCGTATACGCCAGTTCATGTCTTTTTCCTCACTGAAGGCAGCTGGTCTCTCTCACCTATGACGTCGAAGCGGACGTGGCCGTTGTAACCAAGGTCATCGAAGAAACACTTCTCGTTCACTCCGGACACGCTCTTCTGAAACGAGGCTCGCTGTGAATTCGAGGACGGGGAGGGGGCGTCAACCCAGGAGGGAGAAATTGTCAACCCAAAGACACGGGGTACCGTAAACCTGAGGACCAGGGAATGTTTTCAGCATAAGAATTTGAGGTGTTGACCTGGCGGGCTGAAACCCAAGGTGCGGGCCACTTGTCGACCCAACAACAGGGGGCATCACCCACCTGAGGACAGGGGTGCAGTCAACCGGAGGATTCGGGACATCAACTAAAGGATGGAGAGACATCAACCAGAGGGTGGGAGGGCACCATCAGACCAAGGATGAAGAGGGGCGTTTTCAACCCAAAGATGGGGGTGCTATCAACCTGAGGTCCAGCTAGTGCTATCATTTGAGATCCATCACTAAATCTGGCGTCAAAAGCCACAAGGTCTCAACAGGTGCAAGTGCAAAATGACCAAAATGCACAGTGCTCAACCAAAATGCACCCAACTAAAATGCATGGAACTGAAATGTACAGTGAGTGGAATGCACAAAGGATCAATTTCAATCAATGCTTCAAAAGAATGCATCCAAGTGTACACAATTTGTCTCTATGTTGAAACATGCGGCCTAATTACACATAAAGCTATGAAATTCTTTGCCAATTGTCCATTTCAAACACTTTGCAAAATTCCAAATTTGTACCCAAACTTTGACCCCACCCAAAAACCATTTCCAACTTTTGAAAATGACAAAATGAATGACACCAAACCAACACCCAAGCAATATACTGCATTTCGTCAACTACCTTCCTTCATCAGATATTTATACTTTCTGAGATATCTCACAAACCTAAAAGTTCAAAATTGACAAACTCCTCACTCACACAAATGTTATCCTTCACACAAATTCAAAAGACCCAAAAGATCCAAATTTGAATTCAAATTATCTTCACCAAGAAACAACACACTTCACACACAACCAATTACCCTTTTCTCTTCTTCAATTTGAACTGTTTGCACCGAAAAGTCGGTTTATTCAGTTTTATTCTTTCAAAACATCGTGCAATATTTGGCACCAAAAACACACACATAAAAAAACTTCATCCAACCTGATAGGAACATGAAACTTCAAACGCTCTCGATACAGGATTCTACAAAGAAGCAATTGTTGTGTGTTTCTCCTTCAACAGACGAGAGAGGGGCTGTTTTTGGTGACGTCAGAGGAGAACATCGCCGTTTGTGTTCTGTTTTGTGGGTGATGTCACAATAAGACAGACAAATTTCGGAGCAACCTGCAATGTTTCAGCATTGTAGTTTCGTGTTCTCACTGAGCAGAGTGGCCTTTGTGTTTTCAGAAGCTTGAAGAGAAACACTTGTTTTGGGCTCAATGTTTTTCTGACGCTCTGCTCTTTAAAGTTGTGGCAACAAAAACAATGGGGTTCACAATTGAGTTCACAGGTGAAATAGCAACTGCTGTCCACAGGACAATTTCTGTGGGAAACTTTCCTATAAAGTGAGAGAGAATATGAATGGTGCTGCTTGGTATCCAGGTTAGCATGTCAAACCCTATCACAAAAAATAACTGCAGTTTTAGTTGAGTGTGAGATTTCTGCTTGGATGTTGATTTCATGACAGCTTCTTGTGACTCCATCACTTCCAAAATTAATTTTCCATAAGCACAACATATGAAACAAATTGACAACAGTTGTAATGATGCAACAAACCACGTGTTTATGTGAAGAATTATGTAGGAATGTGTGGGATCAAAAAATGGAGAGCACAAAGAAAAGGGAATTATTTCTGTCCAAAGAGCGGTGGTTGTTGTAACACAAATTGAAATGAAGAAGCCAATTGCCATGATAAGAATCATTGGTTTCAACACAAAACTGTTTTCCTTGAATTTGCTTTCCAAAGGATGGAGAACCACCATCAGCCTCAAAACAGACAAGTAGCAGAGGAGAGCTGGAGAAACAATGTGATACATGAGGGTCAATTCAAACAGGAAAAAACAGGTCTTGCTTGATCTCCATTTTGCTTCAAAAATAATGATGTTGGCACCAAAGATTAAAGCACAAATCCACAGAAGAACCAAGTGTACTCCACATGTGAGGTCAACTCCATTCACAATTCTCACACAATTTTTGAAAGCATGAGTTTTGTCTTGGCTTGTGATTGTGCCTTTCATTTTGTGTGCCAGAAGAGAGACAACATTTGCAAGGACAACAACAGCTGAGACAAAGTAAAAGCACAAGTTTATTCCAAATGAAGGCAGAAGCTCTTTGCAGGAGATGTACCAAGGTATTGGTACTGTACATACAACATTTGAAGGAACAATGCAGCAGATTTTGTAATCTGATGTTTTCAAGAATTCTACATTGAGCTCTGAAAAACTCAGGTACTTCAAATCAGCCAAAGCATTATTTTCAATTGAGAAGAAGAAAAGTTTTGAAGATCCAGGAAGAATCAAGTGAGAGAGTCTGTTCAAAAGGTTATCAGACAAATCTAAATATGTCAGGTTATCAAAACTTGAAAAGGCACGATCACCAATTTTGCTGATTGTATTCTGGTTCACTTTCAATATCAAAATTTTGGAACTTCTGAAACACTCTGTACTGACTGACGATATTTGGTTTGCAGCAAAGTTTCCAATTTTCAATACTTCAACCTTTGACATGAGCATGCACAGATCAGTCAAGCCAATTTCTGTCAATGAAACCACCAAAGCCTTGTCCAAAGACCTCAACTTGTCTGGAATGTCTGAAAAATTGCACTTTTCAAACACGATAGCAAGAAAGAAGGGTTTGAATGGCAGAATAGTACTTGCAATTGACGCATTGTAACATCTTATCGAATATCCCAGACATTGGCATGGAAATGGACACTCAGTCAATTGCAAAAGGCAAAAATGTTCATCATCACCAAGTGGACAGTCTCTCTTGCCATCACAAACATCTCCCAAATGAGTACAAATCATGACATTGTTGTTTGCTTTGCAAAGGAACATGTGCAAGCATTTTCTATCAAGTATACACTCCAATTGATTTTCATCAGAGCCTCCAGGGCAATCCCATTTTGCATCACAAAAATAAGTCCATGGAATACAGTAATATCTAGCACATTTGTACATATCCTTGCATTGCATGTCACTGCATTGCTGAAGATGTTCACCAGCAGAACATGGAATGAGCTTCTGATTTTGATTCAATCTATATTTACAGATATCATAAAACTTGAATGTTGCCCCATCTACATCATTGCATGAAAACTGATGATTTTCATCATCCAAGATATCAGGCTGTTTCCAGGCATTGTTTGATCTGTACATCTGACAGTTATTCTTTCGATCCAAGAAGTAGAACACTGAACATTTTGTATTCAAAAGTTTATCTGAAGAGATGAGGTGCTTGCATTTGGTTGAGTACTTTCCAGTGTCATTGCATGTGCAATTGTTCTCATCCTCACCTTTTGGGCAATCAGGGATGCTGTCACAAACGTGGAACATTGAAATGAAAGTTGGTGCAGAACATTCAAACACACTTCCGTTTTGGAAGTCATTGTAACAATTGGAGACAACAGAAACAAACAAACCCTCTGATGACAAGTGTTTTCCTTTTCTGTTGTTTGAAATAGTTTCAATGAGGTTTGCATATTTTTGTGAAGTGATGACATGCTTGCAGACAGCTAATGGGGGAAAGACCATTTTTATTGCTTGAAAAATGATTTTTAAATTCCCAAGATGTTGCCTACTTTCGCACTCTTCAAAAGGATCTTTCTTTGAAAACCAATAGGTGGCATTTCTAAGAATAACGCAATCTCTGTTGGGAACAAAAAGATTTTCAGGATAATTTATGTCAGTTACTGTGTCATGTTTTTCTAAAAGACAGATTGTGTCACCAAAAAATGTCTTGTTGCAAGGAATATTCAACCAGTTGGGTTGTGCTAAATTTGTAAGTTCCATGCATGAACAAAAAATGCCTCCACTCTGTTTTTTCTGAATGCAGAAAAAGAAGAAAAACAAGATCAACCGTGCAATTGCTCATTGAAAAAGCAAGAGAAAGCCATTTCGCTCACACTTTCACCCTGTACTACCTGACTAGAAACTTGGATTGGAGAGATGTCCTCTGCTCGCCAGAATCTATCCTTGTCAGCTTGGCAGGCAGAAAAGTACAGGAAACCAAAAGACTGAAAGCTTCTGTCATGAATGTCCACAACCTGTGTTCTGTCCTTGCATTCTTGCAAATATTCTGTGCTTGTTTTCAATCCACAGAATTTGTCACAAACAGATTTGCTGAAAATGAAATGAGCTCCCACAGGCAGCCCAAGTGTCCTGAGGTAATGAGTGTTCTTGGCTTCCCTCAGGTGTCCTGAATTCAGCACCTGATAGGCCAGTGGGTCAGAATTTGTCCAAACATGCCTTTGCTGAAACAAAGGACAAAAAATAAGTTGTAGCTGAACAACAAGGTTTGTTCACCACAAAAAGACCACAGAAAAAACAAACCAAATATATCTCTTGTTGCCTGAATTTGTTGCAGACGTGGCAAAAGATCCCGATCACTTTCATGAAGCAAGAAACTCATTTGAAGAATGTAGTCAAGAAAGATTCACAGAGAACAAGTGAACCAAAATCACAATTTTTCTGACCAAAGGTTGCCCTGCGTACCCCTATGAAAAGAGGATAAACTCATCAGCTGTGCCTTGCCTGGCATTCCAGTTTCAAGGAATCATTTGTGCCCAACCTGTTCTTTACCACGAGCAGGTGTAAATTTAACCCAGATCAGAACACATTTGAATTGTGTCACCCATTTATGGGAGTCCTCATGATCAGCTGGGGGCAGTTAGGTGTGAGAGAGTTATTGAAAGGTGTATGAGGCCTATCTAGAGAGGGGCAAGTTTCCTGCCTTGACGCTTCACAGTATCTTTCTTTGACTGAGTCCAGTGACCACAATCCCTTTTTCTGTATGTCTGTCTGAATTCCATTTTGAAAAAGTCCCACCTTTGTTTCTTCCTCATGTGCACTCAATGTCATTCCAATAAATATTGCTGGAAGAGGTGGTATCCAGGGAGAAAATTTGATGAGAGCAATCAGGTCATCCAGTTCTGCGGTGCTCCTGATTATTGGCAGAAGACCTCCTGACGTTCGGCACAAGTGCTGAGCTTCATTCCATGACAATGTGCTCGTTGTGTCTGATAAACATGAAGAAAACGTGGGATTGCCCAGAACACCTTCGTTTTGGTTCTCTTGGGTCAGTGGATGTCCACTCGGATTGCTCCCAACACCAACAACGTGAGAGGAAAATTGTTGAAAATCTTCAAAAAGTGTGCTCTCAAAATTATTTAAAAAATTGAAAGAAAAAAAAAAAGCTCACTTTTCAAGTGAAGAGTGCTGTTGACATCACCACTGACATGGAAATACTTTCGCCCGAAAAATCTGTAAAGAAAGTCTTTCTGCGAATGTGATTGGAACTGCCTGCACCACCCAAACAAATGCTTGATTGACAATTGATCATCCAATGGACAGGTGGAAGGCTCTTGGTACAGATATTGAAAAAGATCCTGTTTTTTTTCTTGTATCCATTTGATATTCATGCTGACGTTGACGTTGTGTTTTGTAAGTGAGATGTCTCTGAAAGACTGAGTGTCAAGATATGTTTGCAACATGCTGTAACTCTTGTTGCCAAAGCTGAACTCAGATGTGTCCTCTCCTTTACTCAGAGCAGTGACAGTTATTGCATTGTATTCACCAGGTAATGCCAGTAAGTAATTCTGTGTCAGATTCTTTGGTAAGTTAATAACTGATTCCCAGAACAGCTCATCAGAAATGTAACTATTTACATAAAGCCACCTACATTCCAACTCTTTCACAACATTGAGTTTGATCATTTTATTATCAGCTGAAGTTTGGAACTCAAAGAAGGGAATGAATGTTTGAGTGAAATCCAATCCAAGAATATGATGAATTTTCTGTAGTGGTTCAGTGCTTGTGAACAGACCCATGTTTGTACTTTCCTTCTTGTGGACAAACATGCTTCTGAGTTCAATATCAATCCAGCTTTGTGGAAAGGTCATGTCATATAAAAATTCCACAGAAAATTCACTGTTGTTCTGTGAAGATCTGTACCTCATGGTAAAACTTGTCTCCTGAAGCAAAAATGCGTAAGTTTTTTGAAGAACAAGACAACTGCACACAGCTGAAGGTGTGTTTTCTGACAAAACTAACATCAGGATTCCCCGCCCTTCAGGATTTTTGTCAAAATTTGTCTCCTCTGTGCACAGAAAACAACGTACACAATACTCACAATGTAGTCAGTTTGATCCTGCACTGATATGTCACAATCTATTTTGTTGTACTTCCCTGAAAGGTCAAGCTCTGTTGATGATGAGCTTGTGTTGCACTGAAACTGATCTGGTATACTTCTTGGAAGAATTTTGTAAGGAGAGCCTGTTGGACATGAAAGTGGAACATTTTGTTCATCCTTTCACAAGAACACAACATAAAAGGGGGCGGGGGGATTCAATCGAACCATACCTCTCATGTGCCCTGAAACTTGAGCCTGAACAACCTCTGTTGTTGTGGATCTCTTTGTGTGTGCCAAAAGAAATTCACACTGTCCTCTCCTCAGTATTTCTCTAATGAAAAACTGTATCTGCAGAATTGCACACTTTTCCTCTTTGATGTAAAAGTTGATGAGTTCCTTCTTTCCAAAGGATGGAATGATGTGCAGAATGAGATCTGGTGATGAGTCTGAATAGAAACGTTTTGGGTCCCGGTGCCTTTCAATTCCTGTTCTGCTGTTGTAATCACGAAACCAATAATGTATCACTTTTTTTCTTTGCCTGAAGAACCCCCCTGAAAAATCTTTTCGGTGTGGCCCTGGGCAAGTGTCAAATTCGATAACGAAACAATCCGTGTATGTTGTGTCCCATTTTACCAAAAGACTTCCGTACTCTTTGTACGAGTAAATCACCAGTGCAATTTTGCGTGTTGCATAGAAAGGCCTCTGCTGTTCTTGACAAATAGTTCCCAAATGATTTGTGAAAATAGTTTGAACATCATACACAGCAAACCCAGCCAAGATGCAGAAAAGGTTGGCTTCATCATCACTCTGATACCTGGAGAACAGAAATACATATTCAAGTGATTTGTTTCCTTCTTTCCTTTGACGAGTGTACTGCACCTAAGTGTGCTGCACATGTTACTTTTTCTGAGTTGAAATTTGGTCAAGAAAAATTTGGAGGCAAGTTGCACCAGACTTTCAAGTAGAGAATCAGCCATGAACCATGTACGTTGGCAGGACAGCACTTGTCTGAGTCGGACAATGTCCGAGTTGGACAGTGTCTGAGTTGAAATTTTCTTGGGGGAGGGTTAACTTGGACAATGTCTGAGTCAGACAATGTCTGAGTTGGACAATGTCCAAGTTAAAATTTTCTGTGGGGGGTAACTCAGACAATGTCTGAGTCAGACAATGTCCAAGTCAGACAATGTCTGAGTTGAAATTTTCTGTGTGTGTGTGTTTGTGGGGGGGGGGGGTAACTCAGACAATGTCTGAGTCAGACAATGTCCAAGTCAGACAATGTCTGAGTTGAAATTGTCTGTGTGGGGGGGGAGGGTTAACTCGGACACACAGACCCAGATATAGGGGCAAACCAATATCAGCTCACTACCATGGCTGATTAATATTGGGTCCCTCTCAAAAATACAACACACCTAGCATTTCTGTCACAGCCACCAGAGGGTACATGTCTGCAAAAGTTAAGCTCCTGATTTCTAACTTCTTGAACTGTGGTTGTGTGTTCATTGCACAGTTCTTGTAGCTCAGCTCAAGAAAAAAAAGTGGGGTGAGTTTTTACTGAGCAGAAATGTTTGTTCTTACCTGTACAAACTCACTGTAATTTTGGTGTGTTTGTTGATGATATTGGACAACAGGACTGTACACACAGTATCTTGACAGGATGAGGCTGGGTATGTACCAGGATTCCTGTCCATCACAAACTCACTCCACTTAGAACCCCATATCAGAGACACTGGATTTCTTGTACTGGGTGCAACATAAAACACAGTTGCCAAAAATGTGGATGTGAAGAACAACCATTGTCTTTGTCCAGATGCATCCACTGTTTCTCTGGCAGGAAGTTTTTTACATTTTACACCAGGACCGTCGTAAACATCTGCACTGAAATGAGTATCTTGTGAAAATTTGAACTCAATCATACCAACTTCGTATTTGCGTTGATTTATCCGCACCATGTGAAGATGTGCAGAGGAGTTCAAAAGTGTCCACTGTAACCGTCTTGCAGCGGCACCGTATCCTTTGAAATTCCTTGTCAAAGGTTCCACCGTGTGTCGACTTGTTTCAATTAAATTGGATCCAATAACGGTGTGAAACATGGATACAAAGTATGGCCTCCCCACTGTTGCGCTAAACCTGATTAAGACATCAGACTGTGAAGAATAAATGGGGAAGTTTGATAAAATACCACAATAACGAGTTTTGTAAACTTCTCGAGCCTCAAACATTTCTGTGAAGATGTGGGACTCCAGGCATTTGTGTGAGTTCTGCAATTGCACTTTTTTAAATGTTACCATCAATCTGAATAACTTGTTCAATTTGAACAACCAAGCACATTGTAACAGCTGAGTTGTCCAGATGAAAGAAACTTTCAAACTTTCTTTTCCAATTTGTCTCATTGGCAGAGTTTCAGTGCAAAACGCATCAATTTCCAAAGTGTCAGAGAATTGTGTGTTTCCACCAACATCAACTACAGGGATCCTTATTGTTGTGTTTCTCAAATTGACCAAGGTTCTGGATTTTCCCTGTTGTATTGGTGTTCTCTTTGTGGACCTGGAAATGAGCAGAATGTGTCTGGCGTGCATTAAACTGTGATGAAAGAAGTCATGTTTCAAGTTTGGGGTGTATTTGAACATTTTGCTCTTCCTCACATTGCCCAAACTATCCTGTGATAGCATTTTGGTCACATAGTTAAACCAATGTTTTGTTGCGTCAGGTGGCCCAGAGAACAGCATTTGTGCAGGAGATTTGCCAAATGAAGTTGGTAGAGTTTTGAGTGTGTGGAGTAAGAACAGCAATATTCTCATGAAGTACATGTGTTTGTTTCAAGTATTTAGAATCTACATTGCATCCAAAACCAATGATGAAATGTGTGGCCACAAATCATTGAAATATTGCACACACAAATATGGATTAATCAAGACATTTTCTGCTTTCCTGTTTATGGTTGTGCTATTTGATTTGAGTTTTCTCTTTGCAAGTGTGAAAGTGGTGCTCTTCTTCACCAAGAACTTTCTACTGCACGTTGTGCCATTTGTACAGAAGCTCACAGCACGATGCAGTGAAAATGCATTTTTGATGAAAACAAGATGTTTTCACCAACCAGTGGCGAGGGAACAGGCAGTGTGTTTTGTTTTTAATTTTGGACACAGCACACTTGATTCAGTTGAAATTGGATGAGAATTGAACGACAAAAACACTTCAAGATCTTTGGACGACATCAGCCACCAAGAATGTGGTCCTTTTCAGCATGCTGATGTGACATTGTCAACTTGCAAAAATCAGCCACAAACAATCAAGCCATGGAACAAGTAAAATATTGAAAACAAATTGCAAGAAGTGAAAAATGTTCGTGTTATTTGTCCTTGGAGTGAAACTTCCAAAGAATAAACAGCATTTGACCAATGTTACAGGTCCAAACTACACTTTGGTGTTTTGTCCTTTGCAAAACTTGGCCAACAAAATTTTTTGAAAAGTTGTTGTGTTGTCACGCCGAGTTTTCCTTTCCATTGATCAAGAAAAACTCAAGCTCACGCAAGTCATGGGTATCTCTTGCTACGAGTGCCCTCAGTCGAGTTCGGAGCTTGAGGTACAGCAGTGAAGCCGTGTCTCCTTGTATTCAAAGAGCGCTGAAGCTGTATTTGTGTCAAATGCACTGACCTTGGTCAACAGTCTAAAGTTGAAGCTGCCGAGCCAATCGTGTGCTGCTCCCATAGTTACCCTGTCGTGTTTTCTTTCCAACACCCCATTGTTTCTGGGCTTGAGGCCACGCACGCCTGGTTTCAACCCTTGGCCTGTGGACCTTTCTTTTCCAGTAGAGTGGTTGAATCTCAAGCGTTAGATTGAGTACTCTTTGAGTGAGTACTGAAAAGATTTCCTTTCATGCCTTGGAAAGAAACCAGTTTGCTGTGACCACAGAACCAAACTAGTGAAAGTGAAGATAGAAAGCCCAGAATGGAATTCACTTCAGCCCAGTGAACAAGAGGTGTTACGGCATCCATGACAACTTGTGCAACTGACAAACTAATCTGGAAACCAGTGATTCTAACAACTATGTGAGTCTTTCCCAGCCCCCAGCCCCCGACACACACACTCACAGCATCACAATTCCAAACTACAGTCCAGAGTCAGTACCAACAGACACATCACATTTTCTTGCCTTTCAGGAGCATGCGCAGACCTCACTGAGTTCTGCCCATCCAGAGACCTGCGCACTTGTATCCCGCGCAGGATCTCAGACCGATGGACCAACATGGCGACACTCCTCTCTCCTAATGTCAGTGCAGAGTAGACAGGTTCCAGCCCACACACAATGAGCCCGATGCTGGGACTGTAAGGCTACCACACATTTTAGCACCACGGGGCCGGGTCCTCCCCTGTGGAGGCAGCACCGCTGCCCAGCCGGGTCACCCCTCCCCCCGCTGGCCTGCACCCCATCCCCTGTAGACTCTCACCTGCAGGAGAAGACGACGGACGCTGGGTCCCTCGGACCACGGGGCGGGGTCCTCCCCGGGGCGGAAGCAGCGCTCCCCCGCCGGGTCACTCCAGTTCCCGGCGACGGCCCAGTCTCCGAGCGCCCCCGCCATCAGCAGGAACCCGTCCACCAGGTACGCGCTCGTCAACTGCGGCGATAACAACCAGAGGGCGCCAGGGTCAGCACAGGGAGCCTCCATGATCCAGTCAGGTGCCAGCGCACCAAAAAAAGGAACGCGAAAGGTTGGAGTTTGGGAGAATTTTTGGAACGGGCCTTTGCAGTCTCAAAGCGATGTCAAACTGCAAAAACAAGCGGTTGTCATTGCGTGATCAAACCCATTGCCACAGTCAAACCCGCTGTCAGACCCGTTGTCATGGTAAAACCCGTTGCCATGGTGTTGTGCTGCTCACCTGTATGTCTTGAGGCATCCTCTGCAGCAGCTCAGCGTTCATGCTCGCGCATGCGCGCTCCGCGACGCTGGGCAGGTTGGAGCGCACCAGAACGAGGTTGCCTCGCTTCCACACCTCCTGCTCGAAGTCTCGCGGCTCCAGCTCCTCATTGGCCACGACGAAGTAGTAGTTCATGGTGGTCAGACCGCGGTCCACGTCCACCACCTGCATAGGATTCAGCCCTGACGAATCAAGGAGCCCCTTGGGATCCGGCTCCCATCCCATGAATTGGGCGAGGCGTGAGCAATGTTTTCATGGCTGGAGATCGAGCTCTTTTCAGTTTGGGCTTCAGTAGTGGATAGAGGTTGACTTCTGAGGAAGGAACCAATTGTTCTTTTGTTGCAGTGGTTCGGATGATCGTTGTGGTTTCTCACTTGATTATTTGTATTTTTGATTCCGGAGCAAATCTGGTGTCTTGCCCATTGCAAACAAAAGTCAAAAAGGGAAAGTTTTTGTTTGATAATGGGAAGAGCAGTTTTCCGTGGCAAACGTTTTTTCTCTTGTGTTCATTGGACGTACTCAAGATTGGTCGCAGCGGAATCCAACCCCCAAGCACAACAACCGGATGTGACCCACATGATCTTCTCGAACCGGAAGTGAACTCACCGCCTGCAGGAAGTCGAGCGCCACCTGATGCCTGCAGAAGAGCACGAAGCTGGCGGTGACGACGACGCCGTACGTCTGGAGGGCGCTGCGGATGTGGATGCGCACGCCCGACGCCCACCCGGCGGCGTCCACGCCCGGGTACGCCGCCGGGTCGATGTTGTACAGCGCCGTCTTGGCGCTCATGTCGCCCAGACGCATCACCAGGTCCTGCAGCCGCCCCTGATCTGTGAGCAACAACGGGTGAGACTGATCTGGACACGGATTACGCACTGTTTGTGGCCTGGAGTTGTTGGACTGGCCGGGTAGTTCAACGCTCGGAGTCCCCCCCCCCGAATGGCAATGACCATTGCGTCTCTCCCTCGGCCCCTCCGTCCGTCACGTTCACCAGACTTTCACTCTGTCCATTGAATCCATCTGTCTGTCAGTCCTTTCCTCCATCCACCCTCTCAGCTCTTATCTGTCGACCTTTTCTCTCTCCCTCTCTCTCTGTCTCTTCTCTCTCTCTCTCTCTCTCTCTCTCTCTCTCCCTCTCAGTAATCACCTATGCTGTTGTCGTACACGATGAAGACTTTCCTCCACTGCTCCCTCGCGATGATGTGCAACACGACGTCGATCAGGTAACGCGGCTGCACGCGCATGTTCAGCGTGTACGATGGGTGTCGCTGGACTTCCGCCTCCACTTCCGGTTCAAGGCCAGGGTCGGGGAGCGGCAGCGCGGGAACCAGGGCAGGGACGCCGGTGGGGCTCAGGTCAGAATCAGGGTGCGGAGGCTCTGCGCCAGGATCAGGGTGCGGAGGCGGCGCGGGGCACACGGTGTGCGTAACGGCGATGTGCGGGATCTGGAAGCGTCGCAGTTGGGAGTTGAGCAGTTCGTAGGAGGCACAGCTGACGTAGGAGAGAACCCCGGACACACCCTCCTCCAGCATCCCGCACACTGCAATCATCAGAGCCAAAGTCGCTAAACACTGAAGTCAGAACAAGGGAATTGAAAGGATTGTTCTCAAGGCCCCGAAAAGAAGACGTGGTCTGTCTTACATTGATCATATTTGCAAGCCACAAAATCAGACCCAGACCTGTCCCTTCTGTAACCGCAAAGCACACACGACCTTGAGCACCACACGGTGTAGACTCCGAAAAGTTCTGGGGCCTCGCTTTCAGGGTGTTATCTCCCTGTATTGTGCACCAGATGGCCCCACCCGTAGTGGAGTCGTACCTACCCGCGGCCGCGGCGTCCACCTCGTTCGGGAGCTCAACTCTCGCGAGACTCTGCGTGAAGTAGTGGTTGGCCGGAAGTTGGATGGAGACGTTGACGGACTGCGCAGCCTCCCGCAGTAGCGCCACCTGGCGCGTGTTCCCGCCCTCCATGTACACACCTGAATGTTCAGAGAGAGGATCTGGATGCATGGTACCACCATCGCGACCTCTGGCTCAGGTTTCAAGGAAACGGAACGAGCAGGAAAGTGTGTGTGTGTGTGTGTGTGTGTGTGTGTGTGTGTGTGTGTGTGTGTGTGTGTGAACCAGCCTCTGACTTTCAAGTTTGAAAATGTTGCCAATTTTGTCTGGAAAATGTGCTGGTTAGGAGCCGAGAGAGAGGGACCTCCACATGTTTCCGTGCTCACGCTCAGTTCAGTTCTCACACTCTAGTTCTTCGTGTGTGACCCTCTGGCTCTCTTGAGTCTGACTTGTGGCCCTTTGGGGGGCGACCCTGGCTCTTTGGGTACGGTTGCACCCACAGAGCCAGGGTCACACCCGACGAGCCAACAGGTTCCACCCAAAGGCTGGCACTGAACTGAGACTGAGAATGACAACAGCCCATGGCACCACGTTTTCCCGAGGGCCTTTCCGAGGATTCGCCCCCCTGACGCAGCACCAACCACCAATTCCCACAAAAAAACGAAACTCAGGCAATAGATCTGACGGCAAGAAACGAGAAAAGTTTCCACTACAAAACGGCAAAGGACTGAAAGTGCACCGTGCCTCAGACTCAGCCCGCTCGGCTGAATTGCGACCAAATTCACACACCATGCAGACAAATCTGCGACTGCAGCAGACCTACAAATGTGGTCACACCTTTTGAACTGCCTGTGGGCTCGCAGTTTGAACGAACCCCCGCAACATTCAAACTGACACAATACAAACGTGCTGAAAACAAAAAACTCCAAAGAAGCACGTTTAGCATCACATTTCAAAGTTTGATTTTCACTCACAGATGGTCATGTTCTTGTCAGGGGTGGACCCTACTCAGGATGCTAACTTTCACCAGACCCTTCTGTTTGACTCCAGATGAGATGACTGGGCTCCTTCTGTAAATCATTGGTCTGCCCCTTGCATGGTACACAGACACTGAACAACACAGACAACTGAACAGTGACTGACGGACACAGAGACTGACCAACACAGAGACTGACCGATCTTGATGTCGGTGGGAGGGTCGAGGAGGGGCTGCGACACCACGATCCCCGCCACGTACAGCAGCAGCAGCACGCCCACGCCCACGTGCACGTCCATCATGAGTCCACGTCGATCCTCACGTCAGAAAGACAGCGTCTGGGACGCTCCCGTCAAATTCCACGTCAATGTCAAGTCCACGTGCAAGCATCACGTGCAGCAACACCCTCACGTCCAGTCCCACCGTTCAACACTCGAACGCTCACGTCAAGTTGCACGTCCAGTGCAAGTCCAGAAGAATCTTGAGTCCAGAGTCGTGGCTCATTTTTAACACAGCCGAGGGACGCCAACGCCAAGTCCCAAGTTCACTGCGGATTCGTGGGCGCTCACTCACGTCAAAGTCCACGTCAATTCCACGTGCATTCAGGCCGATGTCCATTGAGGATCGTCCGTTCAAGAAAAGAGCCCGTGCATCACTCACTCACACAGCACACCTGTCTTTGTCGCCCTTCCTCACTTATTCAGTCTCTTGACAGCACACGAAGCTGCGCTCATCTGCAGTTTCTTTCCCGAATCAATTTGTCCCAAGGATGCACTTGATAAATTTTTCATGCTATCCACTGTAAACTTACGGAACCAATCACAGACTTCTTTCTCCATGGAATCAGAATATCCAGCTTCGTTGTGACAACGTCAATTGTCTGCATCAAAAGCCCTGGGTCAAATGCATTTCTTGAGCTCTCCAGGTCGAGTTTTTCTCCACACAAACCCCGGTGCAGTTTCGTCCTGAACCAAACTTTTCAGGCTGCCATCGGACTTTGACATCTGTCCCACACACACCTTGGGCCGAAAAGCCCGCTCCACCACAAATTGTGCACGAAAACAAAACTCGTCCTTCTTTCGTCGGTTACTCGTGTGAAAACTTTTCGGTTTGCATCTGTTTTTCAACCTCAGGTTGGGAGGGCCAAGCATTGGATGGTGGGACCCTCTTGAGGCTCGCTTCCCCAGCCAATCCTCGACAAAACACTCTTCCTCCTCCATTCTTTCAAGCTGTATGATTAGATCCTCTTTGGATCTCCCACCAACAATCCCTGGTCCACCCCTGCGCTCGTTGGTCAGGCTGTTTGAGGGTCGAGCCCTTTTCGAGGTGGTCCTTCCCTTGGCAAAATCCTACATCCGGCCCGCCGCTCATCAAAGTTTCACGAAAAATCTGTGGAATCTCAAGGTGCAGCCGACACGTCCGATCCATCACAGAATCAATTTGCTAAATATTTTCCACAAACTCGAGACGCGCTGCAGTCGAGGAAGTTCTGTGGTGTTGACAAAACAGCTTATTTCTGTGGCAAATATGTGTTCTTCTCATGGAATTTTGCAGACATTACTTCCGCAATGCACGTTCTCCAGCAACTCAGCCTCAAACGCACGTTTCACGAGAAAACAGTTTATTTGCGCACTGATAAACAGAGAAAGCGATTCCCACGAAAAATCCTCGAATAACAAGAATATCACAACGGCACACACACACACACACACACACACACACACACACACACACACACAGTCTCTCTCCGTTATATTTTGTCACACACAACCACACGTTGCACTGTCTTTCACACATGCCTCATTGTCTTGTTTTTACACGCGCACTACAATTCTCTCTCTCTCTCTCTCTGTCTCTCTCTCTCTCTCTATCTCTCACACACACACACACACACACACACACACACACACACATACTGAGGTTTGCGTTCATAGTCGGACAAGATCCCGAACCACATTATGACTCTTGAGGCCCGATGTCAGTTTTCCACCAATGAACACAACACCAGCCTCCATAGCTGTACAACAATGAATGGAAAACAAAGTGTCCCAACGCCCTCAGGCACCAAGTGCGAGTTTGTCCAGCTGTGAAACATCTCTGAACACAAGAAGCCTTGTCCAACACTCACAAAGGGTCCTGCCGCAACACACAATCACATCGCGTGGCGCTGCAGTAGGGATGGAGATACAGCTCCATCCATCCAGAGGCACAAGTCACTGCTCGCATCTGTCCCGCACCAAGACGCCAGAGACGAGACGCCATTAATGGCTACAATGCGTCCAACCTCCAGCCAATCCAGGAGTGAATTCAGTGGGGGTGGGGGACATAAAACTTCGCGACGTCGTCCACTATAGGTCAGGACCGAACCGCGACCCCTACATCAGGTCGGAGTGACAAACGGCTGGAAGACAAGACTTTGGCTTTGGAGACCAGTGGGAGTTCAGGCACCACAAGCTTCGAGGACCCGCTGGATCTACTCAAAGACGTGGAAATAAGTCAACATCACTCATTAGGTGTAGCATCGTGTCGGGAGGTGGTGGTGAGGGGGGGGGCGCTTCGCCCAACGTTGGCCTCTCGGAGGCTCAAAAGCAGAGGGGTGGGGGGACTTCTTTACCTGTTGGGATCACGAGGGCCGAATTTCATTTCAATTTTGCAAAATTGACCAATTCGACCTCTGAAACGTGCAAAAGAAATCTGCGCTTCAGCGCAAATTGGGATGGGTGATTTATTTTCTTTTTTTTTCGGTAGGGGGGAGTTGAGGGGCCACGCCACGCCCCCTCCTGGATCTAAGACCACACGAGGGCGCCACCAGCAGCGTTCATTGGTTCCAGAGTCCGTCACAACGTGTCCATGCTCTTGGTGGTGGTGGTGTTGGGCGGGGCGGTGGTGGTGGGCGTCACAGCGTGTCCATGCTCTTGGTGGTGGTGGTGTTGGGCGGGGCGGTGGTGGTGGGTGTCACAGCGTGTCCATGCTCCTAGTGGTGGTGCTGTTGGGCGGGGCGGTGGTGGTGGGCGTCACAGCGTGTCCATGCTCCTGGTGGTGGTGCTGTTGGGCGGGGCGGTGGTGGTCGGCGGCTCCGAGCTTGACTCGTACTGGAACACGAAGAAGTCGGTGGCGATGCACTGGAAGAGGATCACGAGCGCCACGACGATCATGAACCAGTACTTGTCTGCCGACTGGAAAGAGAAGAGGGAGCATTGAGCGAGGGCTGCTGAATGAGGCAGCTTCATTCATGGAAGGGGGTGCTTGCTGAGGTGGGGGGGGGGGCGCTGGCCGAAGGAGTACTGCCTGGGGTGTCACATGAGGAGCTTCAAACATACACCGTATCAACCCGTGTTCAAGACGCACCTTTTGCCAATCAATTTCTTTCAAAATCAAAGGTGGGTCTTGTGTCTGGGTATGACTCTGCAATTTTTTGCACTTGCTGTGGATAAGAAAAGAAGGGGTGCGACATACACGCGGGTGAATGCGGTTTCCACGTGCAATTGAGCTCCACCATCGCAAGGAAGAGAGGCACACACACACACACATACACGTGGTGTGCACTTTTTGTGAGGCTGCTTTGGGACAAACGAATGTCCATGCCGCATTGAACAAAAGTGCCGAAATTATCAGACAGCCTTCTGTCATAAGTTTTTCGTGTTATAAAGGAACTCACCAGGTCACCTGATCGGTACCACCACATCTGAAAACAAGAAAGCAGAGCTTTAAACACAGGCGCAACGCAAGGCGCACGTGTGTGTGTGTGTGTGTGTGTGTGTGTGTGTGTGTGTGTGTGTGTGTGAGGGGAACCATCAGGACCAACCAGTGGCTCATTTTTGGGCCCGTTTCGAGGACCTACCAGAAAATGAGGAAGGTCCAACTCCCCAGGACCCACCTCGTGTTGAGGTACTTCGAGGATGTGGTCCTCCCCCCCCCCAACCCAACCCCTTCTCTTCAGCGGAGGCGTGTTTGTCGGAACCAGACTCGGAATCCTGTGCAGGGTCGTACACTTTTCGAGTCCTCAAGTTCTCTGCAGTCACCATCCTGCGGACTCGCGTTTCTGTTCCAAAGCCTCTCGCAAGCTATTTTTTCGACCATAGCTTCGTAATTTCCTGACATTGTCGCCACTGAAAAGTTGAACGTGCTTACCGTCACGAGCCCAACGAAGCTGCTGACTGCAAGAAGAAAATATCACCAGATTAGCCCGACGTCTTGATGTACATGAGGCTCGGCTCAACACGATATGAGGTAGACTCGCTATCTTTTGGTATTTCAAACGCAATGTTCAGAACAACATCATTGAACAAAAGTGTCTTGCTGGCTGTGTGTACTGAAATGAGGATCCTGCAACGATGACTCACAGGAGCGAAGAGGAGGGCCCTCTGACACGACAAAAAATTCAGACTCACTTTCGTCATGAACACGATCGCTGGGAAACCAGAAGTGAATCCACCCTCGTAAAATGTCACGTTGGTCACCCGTCCCCCTTGAGCCCTCCCCCCCCCCCCAAATATCTGCTTCGCAGATTTGGATCCGCCCCTGACTCACTGATGAGATTGCAGGCTAGCAGGTACAGCGTGCTGTTGTGGCCGCCCTGCACGAGGCAGAAGATGAACGACAACTGAAACAACGAATAAAAGCTGTGTCTGCGACTGTGGCAAACAAGTGCAAAATCGCTCTGTCACCACGTCCTGAACGAGAAACAAATATCACTTACAATTTCAAATTTTGTTTACGTGCACAGCACAGAATGATTTGAACACAGGCGCGTCGCCAGACACTTGGTCCTTCGTGGGACAGAGTGAGAACGTACCCAAAATATGGGCAAGTCCTCACTCATCCCCTCCGCCTACGTGACTGCAACGGCAACGGACCGAGGGGACTTCGGAACCCGCCCATCCCAACGCAGCCAAACTTTGGATGTGCCCCTAAACCGACGGGCAAAAGGCCACCCAATTGCCAAGTCACAATTTTCGTGCTGAAGTCCCTCACTGCCGGGAGGGGTGGGGGTGGGGGGGGATTCATTTTGACGACTCACCATCACCATGGCGGCTGTGATGACGAGGAACATTCGCAGCAGAAGAATCTGAAACAGACAACGAAAACATTTTCTCGGCGATTCACGAACAAATTGGGGGGGGGGGGGGGAA
>JAAUXT010002494.1_pt1 | contig 29992 bp, 28 predicted proteins | sample 7278171 | NCBI WGS metagenome assembly JAAUXT01 (sample SAMN14350112, study PRJNA611818) | marine sediment metagenome | isolation source: surface marine sediment (1.8m) | place: French Polynesia: Moorea | collected 2018-08
CCGCTGGGGAAGGCCCGCAGCTTTGAACCGCCCAAGATGGTGCCCTATTTCCCCCTCGTGGGCATCTTGCTGGGCCTGCTATTGGCGCTTTTCGATACGCTGATCGCCAAAATCTGGACACCGCCGGTGGTCGCCCTGTTGGATGTCATCTTACTGGCAGTGTTAACCGGTGCGTTTCACCTGGACGGTTTAGGCGATACGGCTGACGGTCTTTTTAGCCCCCGTTCAAAAGATCAGGCGCTTGAGATCATGAAAGACAGCCGCATCGGCGTTATGGGCCTGATTGCCATTTTGTTTGGATTGGCGCTTAAGTGGGGCGGCATTCTGAACTTGGATGCAAACAGAAGTCTGCTGCTGATCATTGTCCCAGCATACGCCAGAGCCGGCATCCTTTTTGGCATGCAGTTTCTGGATTATGGCCGCACGGACGGTACGGGCCTACCATTTTTCAAAGAGAGCTTAAAATGGACAACCCATTGGGGATTGCTCATCCCGGTCGGACTCTCATTTTTATTGGGTTGGAAGGCGATCTGGCTGAATCTCATGTTTGCAGTGATTGTCGGAGCCATTTTATTATTTTACCGCAAACGGATGGGGTGTATTACCGGTGACATGTTAGGCGCGATGACCGAGGTCACCGAAGCGGGGTTATTTTTAATGATGTCTATTGGAGGTTTATTATGCTAAAGGGTCATGGCGGTAATCGAATTGAACTGGCAAAACAACTGGGCTGCTCTCCACAACAAATCATTGACATGAGCAGCAATATCAACCCGCTTGGCCCTCCCCCGGGTTTAATCAGATACTTAACAAACCATATCGATGCCATCGGCAGATTCCCTGAAGTAGACAGCAGGGAAATATCAATGGTTTTTAGCGATCAGAACCATATTGATTCGGATCGGGTGTTAGCCGGTAACGGCACTACTCAGTTCATCTATACACTCCCGCAAGCGCTGGGGATAAAAAAAGCGCTAATCGTCGGTCCGACGTATTCCGATTATGCCGATGCCTGTCGGCTAAATCATGTCGAGACGTTTTTTATGATTGCAGAGGAATCACAAAATTTTCAGCCAAACCTGAATGCCATAGAAAAGGTTTTGGATGATGTCGATTGTGTATTTATTTGCAACCCCAACAACCCAACCGGTTCACTCATACCGGCAGATGACCTCAAGGCACTTTGCCGGGCCCATCCGGACACGATTTTTATCGTCGATGAATCCTATTTGTCATTTATAGAGGGCGCTGACGAAAAAAGCATTCGTCGGCAGAATCTGGCCAATCTGATTGTTTTGATTTCCATTTCCAAAATATTTGCCATCCCCGGTTTGAGGATTGGGTTTGTGGTATCATCTGGGCAACGGATTAGACAATTGAAGCGGTATCTGCAGCCATGGAGTGTCAACAGCCTTGCCCAATTGGCAACTGGTTATCTCATGGCCCAAAAAGATGAGATGGACGTGTTTCTGAAAAAAACAAACCAAATGATCAAGGTGGAACGAAACCGATTTTTGGCGGCATTCGAAGATATCGCCGGCATTACGGTATATCCAAGTAAAACAAATTATTTTGTTGCACGCTTACACCATAATTTAAATGCAGACGAGGTTTGCTGGCGTTTGGCCGAACACAGCATTATGATTCGAAATTGCAGCAATTTCAAAGGATTGTCTGAACGTCATATCCGTGTATCCTTGAAATTGCCGCAACACAATGCCATGCTCGCTCAAACGCTAGTCGAAATGCTTCAAGAAATAACAGGCCAAAGCCGGGCAACAGAAAAAAGAGTAGGTATTGGCGGATAATGGATTTTTTCCCTGCATGGGTGGTTTTGCCGGCTGCTTTTGCGCTGGACCTCTATTTGGGTGACCCAAGATTTTTACCGCACCCGGTACGATGGATGGGAAAGTCCATCGAAAGCCTTGAAGCGCCTTTCCGCAGACTGCCTCTGACCGTTACCCTTTCCGGTGCAGTTTTTACGGCAACACTGGTATTCGGCATCTGGGGCCTGACAGCATTGCTGCTTTTTGTGGCGCAGACCTTTCAACCCATGGTAAAAATCAGTATTGAAATTATTCTTATTTATTACTGCCTCTCGGCGCGATCTCTCCAGGATGCCGCCATGGAAGTCAGCCGCTGTCTCCAGCAGGAAAGGTTGGCGGACGCCAAATCGAAAGTGGCTTTGATTGTCGGCCGGGACGTAAATAATTATCGAGCAGACGGCGTTGCCCGGGCTGCTGTAGAAACAGTCGCTGAAAATCTGGTTGACGGCGTGATTGCACCTATCTTCTTTGCGGCCATTGGCGGCGCTCCTATGGCAATGGCCTATAAAATGGTCAACACACTAGACTCTATGATTGGTTATAAAAATGAAACATACGCGCATTTTGGAAAAACGGCGGCAAGGCTGGATGATATTTTAAACTATGTGCCGGCGCGACTCTCGATTCCAATCATTGCGCTGGCATCTGAGCTTCTTGCCGGTAAAGGCACACGCGCATTTAAAACCGCTGTGCGGGAAGGCCGCAATCACTCCAGCCCCAATGCCGGATTACCGGAGGCGGCATTTGCGGGCGCTCTGGCAGTTAAACTAAACGGACCCAACACATACAACGGCAAACTTGTCGACAAACCCTACATCGGTGTTCGTTTCGGCCAGACTAAAATTGAACACATTAAGCGATCTTGTGACATCATGATGCTGTCGTCGATACTGTGGCTGGGCATCGTCTGGGGAATAAAAGCCGTGTTTAGTGTTTAGCAATCAGACATGCTCATACAGAATCATATAACCAATACGACACACCAAACATGACACTCTTTATCGACGTGTATCTTTCGTTGAGCAAATGCTACAAAGGCCTATATCCGTTTAATATCGGAATGACTTCGTTTATCTATCCGGTTGATTTTGTGCCCGGTGTAAAAATGCAGGCACCATCAGCAAAAGGAAAATTTGATTAGAATTGGCGCCAAAGCCGCCGATAAGGTTCAAAGGCTAAAAGTGCCTAAAGTGAACTAAAATGCCACAACTTTAGTCACTTTAGATCACTTTAAACTTTAGCTCGCTTAATGATTTTGAGCATTTATCGGAGACCGTGTTGTACTCTAATTTAAAAAATCAGATGCGAATTCCGCTTGCGGGGCAAATCAGTTGCATGTTTCTGATGAAATGGTTATGTATCTTTAATCCTTGGAGCAGAGGAAACTCACATGGATAAAAACGAAACGAGAGGATACATTCAGGTTTACACGGGGAATGGCAAAGGTAAAACGACGGCCGCCATCGGCCTCTCCATTCGGGCGGCAGGTGCCGGATTAAAGGTTTATATTGCGCAGTTTATCAAAAGGGGGGACTACAGCGAAATTAAAGCACTCAGACGCTATTCCGATTTGATTACCGTCGAGCAATTCGGACTGGGCCGTTTCACGGACGGGAAGCCTTTGCCCGAGGATATTGCAGCGGCTCAGAAAGGTCTCAAGCAGGTTAAATCCATCCTGGCTTCAGAAGAATACAAAGTCATCATCCTGGAGGAGGCCAATGTGGCCGTCAAATATGGACTCCTCCGGGAACAGGACCTCCTCGGACTTATGGTAAATAAACCTTATGATGTAGAGATGGTGATCACCGGAAGACATGCTTCTTCGCGAGTGATTGAAATCGCCGATCTGGTTACCGAGATGTTGCCCGTAAAGCACTATTTCGAAAAAGGTGTCCCTGCCAGAGTGGGGATAGAAAAGTAATGACGAGGTTTTTTGAACAAAGCGAAATAAATGGCATGGTGTTAGACAACCGATTTGTACGCTCGGCAACCTGGGCAGGTCTGGCATCGGATGATGGTGCCAGCACTTCCAAATTAGTTGATTTAATGGCAAGACTGGCGGCCGGCGGTGTCGGGCTGATTATAACCGGCCATGCCTATGTTCGCCCGGATGGGCAGCACTCTCCCTGGCAGTTGGGTATTCACAATGATGAGATGATCCCTGGGCTTAAGGCCGTGACGCAAGCAGTCCATGAAAACGGCGCTAAGATTGTCTTACAGCTGGGGTATGGCGGCGCCTACCTGTCGAAATCGCGGATCAGGAAAATGACCGTTGTCGATTATAAAGAGCTGGCTGCCGCCTACGGCATCGCTGCGATGAGAGCCAAAACAGCGGGTTTCGACGGTGTGCAGATTTTTGCAGCCCACGGATTTTTTCTGAGCCAGCTGCTCTGCCCCCGCTATAACGACCGCAGCGATGCATACGGCGGCAATATCCGCAATCGCGCCAGAGCGCTTTTGGAAGTCCTGCAGTCCGTCCGTCATCACACCGGTGAAGACTATCCGGTTTTGGTGAAACTCAATTGCCAGGATTTCGTCGAGAACGGCCTTACTTTGGAAGATTCTCTGCAGGTGGGGATGATGCTCGAGGAAGAAGGAATTGATGCGATTGAATTAAGCGGCGGGCTCTTAAACAATCCGAATATCATGCAGAGTAAAATAGATACGGATGCGGTCGAAGCTTATTTTGAGAATGAGGCCCGGGCCTTTAAGGGAAAAATCACGGTCCCGTTGATCCTGGTCGGTGGCATAAGATCTTTAGCGGTTGCCACGCGTCTTTTAGAAGACGGCGTGGCCGATTATATTTCCATGTCACGCCCATTTATCCGGGATCCCGACCTGATTAATCGTTGGAAGGCCGGCGATTTACTGGAGGCAGAATGCATTTCATGCAATAACTGCTTTGAACAAATCAAGCAGGGTAAGGGCGTATCCTGCGTGCCACTTGAGGCAGAGCCGGTGGAATCGTTTTTCCCGCAGATTTCAAAAACGGTCCCGGCCAGCCTGCCGCATCCACCCGGTACCGGCTATCAAGTATCCATCGGCCTGGAACAATGGGATGCCAGCTTTATCCCGGTGGTCAAGATTCAAATTGTTCAGGAAGAAAAAATAATGGATCGCGGCCCGTCCTTTCCGCTGGGTTCAGAAGATCACTTAAAAGTTAGTAAGGCCATATCCGAGCTTTTGAAGGAATACGCGGCCGATGCCACAAAAAAATAAATCTGCAGTGGTTCAAGCCGTTTTTAAAAATCGATCGATACAGGCTTTTAACGCCTCGGTGCTGGGCGTAGCGTCAAAAACCAGCTTGCCCTCTATGACAATGCAGGGGACGGGCGCCGGTCTGCCGAGGGCCTTTGAAAAATCTTGGTATCTCTTAGCACCCGCTAAATCCTTGGTGACAATTTTTTCCCAGTTCAAGCTGTCGCCATATTCTAACGCTACCGCTTCGACCACACGGGTCATGTAAACACAGGGGACTCAGTGCTCGCCTTCGTGGAAGACCTCCAGGTGAATTTTGTCAGCAGCCATCTGATTGCTAATTTTCCTCGGAATTGATTTGTTTGTTGAGTACTTCATCAAGGGCCTCTTCCAGTTCAAACTGCGGGGGTATTGCGTCAAAGAAGAGCTCCCCGTTTATCCACAGAGAAGGAACCGGTGCCAGTCGGAGATTTTTGTGAACGCCTTCTTCGCCAAAAAGCATATAGGAAAGCTCCAAAAAACGCTTTTTGCCTTCACCTTTGAGGATATCGACCCGATGATAGGTGACCCGGTCGGAATAAGCCGGCAACACCTCTTGAACCATTTCGTCCATATAAAAACAGGGCAGACAGTAAACGGCTTTGTACATCACTTCTATCACAATTTTCGCTTTGCCTTTAGATGGCATGATCGCCCTTATATATGATCATTGTTATTACTAAATACGTACGCAAAAAACGGTCAGTCATCCACTGCGATGGATGGCTAAATAGATATCACAGGCGGTCAGCATTTTCAATGCGACCGTATCGTAAGAATTACGTCTCGGATCGGTGGATGCTGGCATTTGTTTGACATCAGACGCCCTTTTAAATAAATTGATGTACCTGCTAAAATTAAGGTAAACACCATGAATACCAGTCAAATCGAAAACAGAATACATACCCTAGTTCAGCAGGAGGGCAGAAGACCGCGAATCCTTCTGGCGCCTCTGGAAGGTGAACCCTTCAGCCGTTGGACAAAACCGCTGGCCGCTTATTTGGCCGAATGCGGATTTGATGTTGATATCGGTCCAGCGAACCAGGCTCCCTTACAAGCCGCCCGATTGGCAATTGACAATGATGTCCATATTATGTGCGTCTGTGTAAGCGATGTCACCTTTCAGCCGTTGGTCATCAAGCTGGCCGAGACACTTCAGGCAGACGAGGGTGGAGATATTCGACTGGTGGTGGGCAGCACAGGCTTACCGCCAAATCACGAAGAATTATATCGAGCTGGTGTGGATTTAATTGCTAATTTGGATAAAGCCGATATCCATCTGATTGATCAAATACTTGATCTCATTGAAATATCCAAAGGATAACCCAAGCACTCATTTAGGATCCGATATCTTCATCAGATTTTTGGATTTTTTTCTATCGTATCGACTCCAAAATTCAGCCGCTTCACAACCCAGCATAGCTGCTGCCGCCAGATCTTCAGTCGCCTGCCGGGTATTGCCCAGTTTATAAAAACATACACCTCTTGCAAAACCGGATCGTCAGTATCCGTAATGAACTATGCTAAATTGTATAATATTAATCTTGGAATGTGGTCAATAAACTTAAAGCTGATTTTAGGAATCAAACCATCGAATCACAGAATCCAATGGCAGCGCCAATAGGACACCGTTCAAATGCCAGCTCCTTGACATTTATAGATTTAAAGCGCTAATTAAAACAGGCAGAGGATATAAATTCACGGTCAAGCCCTGATGGCATCCTAATGCGGAGGGAAAATGGCAGTCATTGAAAAGTTTCTAGGTCAGCGTGTCGAGATCCCGGAGGATCGAAGATATCATTTAAAACAGGGTTTATGGGCCCAGGCGCAAGATCAGGACCTTGTTTTCGGCCTGACCCAACCCGCATTGATTCTGGCCGGCGGCGTCAATGATCTGGACTGGCTGGTCGAAGATCAGGTCTCCGTCACGGATGGTCAGGATGTGGTATTTGCGATTACCGGTAAGATTTTATACATCTCTACCCCCGTTGCGGGAATTGTTTTTTTTAACCCGGAAGCAAAACAAAGCCCTTCACTGGCTTTAGCAGATCCATACGGCAACGGATGGTTATTTCGTATCCGACCCGATGCCGATAGAAATGATGCCTGGCAGACTTTGGCAGATGCGCAAGCCTATATCGAGAATTTAAAGGGCACAGAGGGATTTAAAAACCCGGATGGGCTGCAAGGGGGTGTTTCAGGAATTTGCAAGGCGGTTTATTCAGGCATCCGGGAGCAAAAATTCTAGGAGCGGTCTTAAAAAGGTATCTAACGCCCAAGGGCATTGTTAAAAACCGATTCAAAATACTCAAATACTAACGTGTATACTCCGTTTTTGAATCGGTTTTGCGCCGCGCCCTTGGACGTGATCTACTATTTTTAAGACCGCTCCTAATTCTTACGGATATGGAGGCATTAGCAGGAGCCGTTCGCAATGTCCAGGGCCTGCCGGCTTAACTGGTTAAAGCGGTATAAAAATGAAAGCCGTACGCGATTAGGCTTGGTTTAATTTTTCTAGATATTCGGCTGCATATTTGGCAGTCCGGGCACCATCGGCACAGGCGGTCAGCACCTGCCACATATCGGTGTCCCGTATGTCACCGGCTGCAAAAAGCCCGGGAACTGATGTCATGAGTTGATCATTGGTAACCAGATAGCCTTCTGCCGTTTTTTCAACCTCCAGTTTAAGTACCGATATGTTCGGCCGCCATCCGATGGCGAGGAAAATCCCATCAACCGCCAAGTCCTGCTGTCCTTTTTCCTTTGATGCCACCGCAATCGTTTCGACAAACTCCTGACCGTCGTATCCGCAAACCTCCGTGTCTGTCATCAAGGTAATATTGCTTTGCTCCTCGATCTGGTCTTTATGAACGGCATCCATTTTAAGGGTATTGCTGCGGCAGATGAGAAGAACTTTATCGGCAGTCCGAGCGAGGGTGATCGCATGCTGGGCAGCAGTATTATCGCTGCCGACAACCGCCAGGGTGGCATTTTTCCCTCTGTATAAAGGACCGTCACAAATCGAACAAAAATGAACGCCTCTTAAAGTGGCATTGGCAACCGCCAATCTTTTGGGCACCCGCCCGGTGGCAACAATTGCGCTCCAAGCCGTATATTCGTTGCCATCAACATCGACACCGACAAAGACATTATCCTTATGGCTGAAGTTTTCCAAACGCGTCAATGTAAAGTTAGCCCCTTCTTTCTGGGCCTGCTGGAATGCCCTCGTGCCAAACTGCGTGCCGGTAGCCCCTTCCATCAGTCCGGGGAAATTCGCCAGATGTTCGATCATATACGAACTGCCCCCCGGTATATCGCCAAAAACTATTGTTTTTAATCCCAGGCGTTGTCCGTATAATGCGGCCGCAATACCGGCGGGCCCTGCACCCAATATCATCAAGTCATAAGGGTTTTCAGACATTGTTAGTCCTTTGTTATTTAAACTGGCAACAATTGCTGTGATCGTAAAAATTAAGTTGCTGCTTACTCAGGATTGCGTGTACGGTTGAAACACGCCCTTGCCAGTCCAATCACCTGTTTTGGACGCCTCTTCGATGCCTTCCATCGATTCGGGCGGACCGATAAAAACAACCATGTTTTTGTGTTTGATGCGATCCCTGGGCACTTTGGTTTTTTCCATGGACCAATCGCCCATGACATAGCTGAATAAATACATATCCCCTTTTTCTTCCACAAATCCTTTGGCTCTGATAACTGAAGGCGGCAAAGCCTCTGCCAAGGCGCTGATCTGCTTCAGATCATTTCCGTTCCAGGAATAGGTCACAGACATGAGCGTATCTGGCGGCGTAATTTCAAGATCCGGGCTGTCCAGGAGATCATCAATAAATTGGTCCAGGGCATTCTCCGAAAGAACAGGCATTGCTGCCTTTTCGGGTTCCGGTGCTAGTGTTTCAAATGGTTCCTGAACGGCGAAATCAAAAAATTCTTCCAAGGGGATGTCGGCGTAGGTCGTGTCAAAAAATGAGGGATCGGGATGAAACTGCCGAATAACATTTTTCGTTTCCTGGATCGTTTCCGGCGAGGCGTTATCAATCTTATTCATGATAAATACAGTGGAAGAAGCAATCTGTTTTTCCAAAGAGGCATAGACGCCGTAAGCATCTAGAAAGTGGGCCGCATCGATCACGCAAAATTGTTCCATGAATTCAAAGCGGTCATTAAATATGGGCAGTTTCAAATCTCTTTTTAAATCAGAGGGGTTAGCCACACCCGTTGATTCTATCAGCATTACATCCGGTTGTATTTTGGTGTTGAGCTCATAAAGACCTTTTATAAAATCGGTTTTGACACAAACGCAGAAAATCGAGCCCTTGCTGATTTCCATCATATCAATATCATCGCCTTCCACCAGGGTACCATCCACGCCAACTTCACCAAATTCATTAACCAGCAGGGTCAGTTTTTTATCCTTGGGAAACTGCTGAATAATGCGATTCAGAAAGGTGGTCTTACCACTGCCTAAAAAACCGGTAATCAAATATACACGGGTGACATCGGACATGCTTTACATCTTCTCCGTAATCTTTTGCTTGATTTGGTTGGGGCTCAGCACTTTGCCGGTTGAAATCACCTCGCCATCAATCACCAGCCCTGGTGTCATGAACACCCCCATTTTGGCAAAGTAATTGACATCTCCTATTTTTATAACTTCGATATCCCCTGGGGAATCCAATTCGGCCACCGCATTTTGGGCGTTTTCATACAACTGGTCACAGCGCTTGCAGCCGGGCCCTAATACTTCGACTTTCATGTAAATCTCCTCTTTGATCGTGTTACGTCCATTAAAAATGCTACAAAAGTTGTAACAATTATGGTTTCAGTGTTCAGGGGTCAGGTTCAAAGGTTCAGGGTTCAGTGTTTCTGGCAGCTACAGCATACGACGTGCTTCTTTCGGCCTGCCTTCGACATGAGCTCATACAGAATGTAGCTCCAGTCGAAGGTAGTCGAGCCGAGGGCTGCCCGATTCGCCGGTTTTCATCTGTCATCTGACCTCTGATATCTGTCTTCTGTTAAACAACTTTCGAATCTTTGAACGCTGAACCTTTGAACCAAGCGTTGTTTAAAAAACTCAACTATCCAAAATATAATACCGCCGCTAATGGGTCACTCATACAAAGGTACTGCACTAGCCTTATCTTGCAGCAGTAGAAGATTCTGGCAAAATTTACAGACACCCAGTGATCCGTTAGCGCGGGTGAGTTTTTCCCAAAGACTGAAATAGATTGCCATATTTTCTGAATCTATCTTCTCGTTCAATGCATCCGGTTCTTCCAACTGCCGGATGCGATCGGATTTTCCGCAATAGGGGCACATGATGCCAAATAGTGCCATATCCGTTTGGGGCAAGCCGTGTTTGAGGACAAACGTTTTCAGTTCTTCAACCGCTTCATTTATTTCCAATATGAATACATCTCCCCTTCTTAAAAATTAAACAAGCCGGGCCTTTTGCAGGGCCCGGCTTGCACATGTTTATGCGGTTATCATTCGACTTTGGAATCGGTGCGTGTCGCCAACCCGGCGCCTGCTTTTTTCAGATTCTCCTGAATTTTATCGAACTCAAATCCTTTTTCGCGCAGGGACTGGATACGATCACGCATGTCGTCATTGGGCGCCCGTTTGGCCATCTCATCGATCAATTCCTCATATTGCGGAATGATACTCTCAAAAACCAGATCCCGCTCGATACAGATGGTCGGCAACACTTTACCCTGAAGCTCCATAAACTTGCCGATGCCGTCTTTGTTTTTGATCGACCACTCTTTGTATACGATCATATCCTGTACATCAGATGGCAAGGCGGCTATGGACTCCATCATGTAGCCGCAGGCAGCGCACTGCACACTGTCCAGTGTCAGAACATCAATGGTAATTTTGTCTGCCATGATCCGAATCCTCCTTTCTATGAGTGTTTACCAAGATTCCGGATACTTGGCATAATATTGTTCAAACCATTCTTTGGCTTCGATTGCCTGATCCATATGTTCCACCGGAACATCGTAAGGCATATCTCAGCCAGGGGCGAAGGTATAACCTTCTTGCCCACCTGCAGCCAAGCTGACAATCGCATCCTCTCGGGGAGACAACAATCCGAGGCTCAGGGCCAGCGTCAGCTTTAGATTGCCGCCAAAGCCAACCCCGTGTTTGCGCGCCAGGTCCCTCACAAAATTCATATTGAGCTGTTCATCAATGGCAAAACCGTGGGTACCAATCTTACAGACATCTTCCATGACTTTGGTACAGTCGCCACAAATGAAAAATGATGAGGTCGCTCCGGCATCATGAATCGCTTTAATGGCGGGTTGCGAATTGGGGGTGACAAATTGCTGGAAGGTCTCGGATTTAATCTGGGAGGCCACCGGATCGACGATGGCAATTATCTCTGCACCCATTTCGGCATAGAACTTTGCAGCTTCCGCGCCGACTTCACCGGCAAATTTGATCACATCGGCGGCAAATTCTGGATTCTTGTAAACATCGGTAAAGATGCGCACACCGGCCAGATGGGAAGCCAGGGTCAAAGGACCGCAAAAAAGACCCATAAAGACGCAATCGAGTTCATCCAGTTGGGGTTTGGCAATTCTGGCGGCTTCATAAAGCACCGGCCAACGACCCGATTCTTTGGTGGGCATTTGGAGCCCGGCATCTTTGGGAGTCTTATCGGAACAGGGGTGATTCGTAACAGAGGGTACATTGTCGGGCCACCATTTCAGGTCACAACCAATGGAATTGGCTTCGACGGAAAGATCGAATACCAGAGGAATCCCGTCCGCTTTGTATCTCTTGGCGGCATTAACGACTCCTTTCGCCAGCAGTTCGGGATCCTGTAGCATTTTGTCAGCAGGTTCATTGATCAAAAAGGCGCAGTGAACCCCTGCGTATGGCACCCAGGGTGGCTTTTCCGTTCTTTTCCCCCGATAGGCGTCGATCAACAATTGTTTGGCCATTGGGAATCTCCTTTCTTTTTAATTAGGGGTCACGTTTCTACATAAAATTGTATAAACGTTTTATTCATCACCTCCTTTCATGGTCTAATTGCCATTGTTAGGTAAAAATCCCAGACATCGTTAGTTGCAGATTCTCTGCAGTGATCATGAATGTTGGACAATTAATACTTAACATCATTCTCGATCAAAATTGTCAAGAATCATTTTCGGTTATTACCGCCAGGGGCTTATTCTAAAAGAATTATGCCGTAGTAGCTGTAGGTTTCACATGTTTTGGCGGCAACCGTTGAAGTCGTTCCCAAATTTTTTAAGGTGCCAATGACATCAATGGAAAATGATTCCACCGACGGTCTCTTTTCCTGCGGAAACCGGCAATCATCCGGGTATGCGCATTCCTTACAAAGCGCGCAGCACTCCCCTACAAGACTAAACGCCTTGTAATAGCCCTCAAGAAACAACATGCGCTCCAGGCTGATGGTACCCTTCCAGCAGCGAACTTGAGAGGTTCGCTTGCGTTCATTGTTCATGTAAAAGTCCGAACAATTGGTGGTTCCCACCAGAAGCAACGCGGTGGAATACTCAGACAGAATCGCACGAACTTTATCCGGATCCGGTGTGGCCGGGGGGCAGCACCAGTTCGTATTATACTGGTTACAGCCGTAACGGCATTTCAGATGGACCCATTCGGCTACCTTTATTTTATCGATACTGAACGGGAATATTGCATTGAGGCCATAAGACCGGCCTTTTTCCAGCAGGCGTTCGGTTAAGGCCTGAGAAATACCTTCACCGGCTTTAAACGGTACCACTTTTGATTTAGGCATTACTTGTTGCACTCCTAACACGCTTCGAATTTGATATGAACTTCCTGCGGAAGTGCCAGCTCCAGCGCCACTTCAGCCACTTTGATGATCGCCGCCGGAATCGCACAGGACAGGTGGCAGCCCGACTTTTCAGTTGCGACATAAACCGGATTGCGGCTCAGCGGTGTGAAAAGCTCTTTAATCGATAAAGTTGTTAGGCGCTCGGCCAGTCTTTGAATCTGCTCGCAATCCGAACCGGTAATTTCGAGCGAAACCTGGCGAGCACCTGTTTTGCGGGCCTTGATAACACACGCAAAGCCGCAGATGCCCGGTTCAACTGTTACACATATCCATTTCGGTTTTTGAGAAGCCAAGGTGCACCGCAATCTATTGTTTTAGAATTTCCTCGGGAACAACACCTGCCAGATGTGGAAATTCGTCCGTCATATGCGGTATCTGCATAGCCTCCATGAATTCGGTCTGGAAGTCGCCTTCGACCGTAAGCTCAATATATTCCACATTACGCGCTACCCAGTTGGCTTCCTTGCGCTTGTCTTTATTTAACAATGCCGCGCGACATCCATCACCGGCAGCATTACCCACACTTTCGATCATTTCGATCTCGCAGTCCGGAAAAAGCCCCATAATCAGGGCCTTTTCCCGATCGACATGGGTGCCAAAGGCACCGGCGATTTTGATCGTATCCACCTTCTCCATACCCATGCGTCGCATCATGAGCTTACAGCCGGCATATAAGGCGCCTTTGGCCAGCTGAATCTGGCGGACATCTTTTTGGGTAACCACGATGTCCTTATCGATGCTCGATTCCTCCGCCCAGGCCAGAACAAATTCCGGCTGGTTGGTATCCGGATTTAATCGGTAACGGGGATGTCCGTCTAAGGCTTCTTTATTAAATGCGCCACTTTTAATAATCACCCCAGCACAGTAAAGCTCGGACAGCAGGTCGAGAATACCGGAACCGCATATGCCTTTGGCCTTCATATCCTTGGCTTCCGAATATTTGCGCCAGGCATCTCGACCGATGACTTTATAATCCACCTCTTTTGTATCAGGATCAATGGTGATCCGTTCCATGGCCCCGGGCGCCGCCCGCATACCGAAAGCAATCTGGGCCCCCTCCAAGGCCGGACCGGTGGCACAGGAAGAGGAGATCAACTTCTCTTTGTTCCCCAGCACCAGCTCGCCATTGGTGCCGATATCAATAATCAGTGCGATTTCGTCTTTTTTGTACGGCTCTTCGGCCAGCATCACACCGACGTTGTCCGCCCCCACAAATCCGGCTTCATTGGGAAGCACAAATACATAGGAAGCGGGATTGATGTTGATGCCCATGTCACGCGCCTTGATATCCAGACTGTGATGGATCACCGGGGGAAAAGGGGCCAGGCCCACGTGCTCGGGATTGAGATTTAAAAAAATATGATGCATGGCGGTGTTACCCCCAATGGTCACATCCTCAATATCTTCTTTGGTCAGGCGCAGATAGGTCTTGCCCTCCTCGGGCACTTCCACAAATTCATCCGGCCCTTCTTCACCTTTCTTCTTCTTGATTTTCTTCTTGGGCGGATAGGTGTTCTGGATGGCCTTATCGACCAACGAGTTCAGTCCCTCGATGATGTCATCGTTCATGCGCTGCAGCCCATCGGTGGAGGTCATATGGTAGGTGATGCGCGCCATGACGTCCTCGCCATATTTGCACTGCGGATTCATCATGGAGACCGTATCGACGACCTCCATCGTGGTCAGATCACAAAAATAGGCCGCCACGGTGGTGGTGCCCACATCGATCGCCAGTCCGTAAGTTTTCTCGGCCTTACCGGGTCTGAAGCGCACAACTTCTTTGTCGTTCCAGACACTGACCGTCACACTCCAATCGCCGTCACGCAGTGCCGCGGGCAACTGCCTTAGGGCAAATATGTCAACCGCCAGATCCTTAAGCCCATGCTCTTTTTCCAGTACCCGGCAGACGCGTTCAAAATCCGCCGTGGGTTCTTCAAATGTCGGTGGTTCCACTGTTACCGTGTAGATTCTTACGGCCGGGTTATGCTCAATATGAATGTCTCGGGCCGCTTTGCTGACCACCTGTTTGCCAGCGCGAGATTCCTCCGGCACGAAGACCAAAAGATCGCCCTGAATTTCAGTGACGCAGGCCAATCGATGACCGGTCTCTTTTTCTTTGGGGACGATAAATTTTTCTTCCTCTTCCTGCCAGCCGCTCACGTTGGACATTTGGGACTCGATTCCGTATTTCTCAAAACGACCTTCTTCGATGCGGACTTTACACTTGCCACAAACTTTCTTTTCACCGCACAGGGCCTCGATGTCCACCCCTAGCAACCGGGACGCTTCTATCAAATTGATGCCCTTAGGCACCTCTCCTCTTCGCCCGGACGGTTGAAAAATAACCATCGCGTTGTTATCCTTGTCTCCCATGCGCTCAAATCCTCCTTCATTTTGAAATTAGCAGGCTGTCAGCACGACTGACGGCTATCTGATCTGAATATAGGGCAATCCCCTTGCGGAACATATCTCGGGTATGGGAACCCCGGCAGAGCGCCCCGATAATGGCGGATGCCCGCCGGGATTTCCAAACGGAAGCGATGAATTATCCTTCCTTCTTTTTTTCAAATTCCCGCAGGCGACCGATCATCTTGATGCCTTCCGCCACCGCATTTCCGGCAGATTCGGCATATCCATCCGCACCAAATAGGTTGGCGACATCCTGGGTCACCGGCGCCCCGCCTAACATGATGGCCACATCCGGGTTCTTATCTTTGATCATCTTGATCACTTTTTTCATACCCAGCATGGTCGTCGTCATCATGGCTGACATGGCCACGACTTCGGCGTCCGTCCGCAACTGCTCCTCCACAAAATTCTCGAGGGGCACATCCCGGCCAAGGTCGTAAACCTCCCAACCGGCGACATCAAACATCATTTTAACCAGATTTTTGCCGATGTCGTGCACATCTCCCTGAATGCTGCCAATCACCACCTGCGCCACCGAACCTGCATCTGTCTTGGGGACATGGGGTCGCAGTATGTCCAGACCCAGATATAAGGCATCGGCGCACATAAGCACCTCGGGGACAAAATATTCGTGGCGTTCATAAAGATCTCCGACGACCTCCATTCCGGCAGCCAAACCATCCATGATCATCTCTAGCGCCGGGAGTCCATCATCAACAGCCTGCTGTGAGGCTTCCTTCACCTGTTCCTCTTTGTAATTGATCACACCGTCTTTCAGTGCTTCCAATAATTCTTCTTTGCTCGGCATTTTTATTCTCCTTATCGGTCTATTTTAAATTTAAAGCCGCCCAACAGCTGGTGTCGGTCCGACATTATACTCGCGGGCCGTCTTTTCCATTGCCCTAAAGTTTTCTTCTTTGATATCCGGCCAGAGATCGCAACCCGGCCAGACCGCATCGACTTTGCCGTCAATATTGGTCCTGATACCCTCAATAGCCTGCTCGACGGTTGTTTCTTCCGCACAGGGTAGTCCGAAAACATCGTAATTACCGAGGATCAGGGCATCATCACCTAATTTCTGACGTGCTTCTAAAAGATTGTTTTTGACGTCGAAACTGACCGCCTGAGCGCCCGAGTCAGTCACAATCTTCCACATCATCTCCACCAGCGGATCGGTGGAACCGCAAATATGCAACACTTTCGGTGACTCCCAGGCCGACAAAATCCGTGTGAGTCGAGGTGCGATCATCTCCTTGAAGGTCTTGGGACTCAAAAGGTCTGCAGCCACCCCGGGCTCCCTCAATGTGATAAAATCCGCTCCAGCAGCCTGGAGTGCTTTTCCGATATTAATGATCATATCCGAAAGCTTGTCCAGAATGTCCTCTACGCGGGCTGTGTCTTTGAAAACCGCTTTCAGAACCTTGTCCAGTTCAATGGTCTGGCCGCACTGGGTAAAGGGACCCAATTGCCAGGCACCCAGGGCCAGATCCGGTGCTTCCTTTTTGACAATCGCGATGGCCTCGGGTATCAAATTCATTGGATATTTATCCATGATATTGTCGATGTCATCCTGGGAAATTTCGACTTGATCCACTTCCGTCCAATTTTTATAAGGAATGGTCGGATAAAGGATATCCTCCGAATCTTCGTATAAACTGATTTCATTACCCAGGGCTTCGGATTCCCAGCACATATCAAAGGGAACCACCACAGAATCCAAATTGAACATACGGGCGGATTCAATTGCAGAACGAGCCATCCGCTCTGCATCCCGGTGGACCGATGGAAAGTTGTAGCCCAATTTTTTGATGGCAGGCAGCAGGACCATACCCATCCCAGAAAAAAATGGCATCTTGTCTACGGGTTCACGATTAAAAAATCGCTGTACTCGTTCTATGGGAGTCAGCTCAGCCATAATTAAAGCTCCTTTCTTTGTTAAATGTTAAATTTAGCTTTATAGTGGTTATCAAAAAAACGTTCCGATATTGAATGGTTTTTTTCTACAACCGTACACGCTTTTATGCCGCACTTCCGTATTTAGGAACATTATTATGGAAAGCGATATAAATTCGCTTTTTTAGCAAAGGCTCCCAAAATTATCTCATCTTCTTAACCGATTTAAACATATCTTGAAAATCGTCTAAAAGATGATTTTTATGGTGATAGGAGATGATTTTCATTTGAAATCTAAAACTTACATCAAAATTGAAACCGAAATACTGCGGCGGGTTTCAGGAATCTGGCATGGCAAAACAAAGCAGATCGGAGGGATCGGCCAGCCGATCTAAATGGAAAGGCACCAGATCCTTTTTTTCAGGGGGATTGCATTGAAAGAGGCCGGAACATTTTTCAAAAATCACTGCCCATTACCCATTATTAACCATCGGCGATACGCGCCAGCAAATCGTTAGCGGTTATGACACCATATGCGGCAATAGGAAAAGAAGCGGTCTGGTCTGCTTTAATCAGCGATTCCAATTTGTTTATCCCGGCCGGGGTCAGACGATATTTGGTCTTTTTATTTTTTTTTACCCATTTGTTTTTTACGAGGATGGCCATGACCTCGTTAAACGTTCTGGCCAATGTGTACCGGTAACCGAAATTGCCAAAAGTTTTTCTTAAATGCTGTGGCACTAGCACATCCGGTTCATTTTTCGACAGGCAATCGATTAACTCCGTTTTGCTGAGACCCCCATTTTGATTTTCTACAAAAAGGATAATCAAATACCAGAGTGATTTGATGGCGTGAGACTTTTTAACATCTAAACACCAGCTTCTGACCTGGTTTAGAATTTCCTTGAGTGCCTGGGCATCAACGGTATCACCGGGATAGGTTCGAACATAAAATGAGGTTTCAATATTCAAAAGTTTAAATATTTTCTGCTTTATTTTTTCAACATCAGGATCATAGTTCATATAGTCATAGGCAATTAAATACGGCTCAAAACCGCTATTTTTATCTAATTTTAACAGGGGAGACGGAATTTTTTTTAGATTATCCCTGGCGGCAAGCAGTTTTTGGATGTCCGATCCATACAAGGGATAAGTATAGAGGTGGACATGAACCGTTGATTCCCCATTTTTAATGCACCCCAGCGCCAGTGTGGATGTAATGCCAACATCATCGATCGTTGACTCAGGCGAAAATAGCTGAACGCTTAGTCGGGGCTGGATTTTTCCCTTTGCCAGCAATGCGATCGAGGTGTTCATTTCCGAAATGGTGCAACCCCTTCGCAGGCGCCGCGATAGTTCATCGGTCATTGCATCTGCGCCGATAAAGGCCGTCCGAATATTGGCCTCAGCCATTTGTGCGACGAGTTGCTCGGTTAAGCCCTTGGGTCTCAGGAAACAGGAATATCTGATTTTTCGACCGGCTTTTCTACTTAAGGTTTGCAAATAACGACAAATTTTAACCGCCCATTCCGGATTGATATTAAAGGTATCATCCCAGATATCGACATATTTAACCTGGGGATTTTTTCTTAAAAACCGGCTAAGATCGTCTACAAAAAAATCACTTTGAACCGCACAATGAAAATGATTTCCGAACTGACTCGCAATTGCGCAGAATAAACATCCTCCGCGGGATTTTTTGGCCCAGACACAGGCTCTTTGCAGCGTCACCGCAATAGATTTCTCCCCATATTTCACAAAGGAAAAAATATCTTTTTCAGATAAATCTTCAGCGCAAAAATCAGTGGCAACCAGCGCCTTTCTCCGAGGCAGCCAAAAGACAATATTGGGGATTTTGAGCAACTGTTTCAGGAAATCTCGATTCCAGTTGTTGGCCATGGTGCGCTTATCCAGCAAGGGCAAAAGGTCGGGCAATACGTTTTCAGCGGCTCCTCGGACGATGAAATCAGGAGCGACGTCGATCACCTCGTTCACAAAAGTGGAGAATCTAAAATCCATCAGGTTTTTGTAATTGTTGGAGGCTTCATTGCCCCCCAGGATGATGGGAGCCTCAGATATGGTTCTCAAGCAATGAACGACCTTCGGTAACATAAACCAGTTAACGGTATAAGGCGCTGAAATTAAGATAACATCCGCATCTGACAGCTTTGCCTTGTTAAAAAAATCAGCTAAAAAATCATACCCCACCAGATTGATTTCTTCTAACGGAAAAAAGATACAGTCGGACCCGATCGCCTCACCACAAATGGGTTCGTATGCCAGGTCCTCAACAATCCCTTTGAGCGCTGAATAGGCTAAACTCGTCTGCCGGGTAAGGGTGATGATGCCTATTTTTTTATTTTTATTCATATCATTATGTTGGGGTTTTCAGGGCAATAGACCAGGAAACATCGCCGGATGTGAAACCATATGACTGAAAGGGACGATCTCTATAATTCCGGGTCAACCAATCCGAGCTGGATGGCAAAATGGACCAGTTTGACCGGCGAATAGATTTCGAGTTTTTCCATGATTTTGGCCCGATGGGATTTGATCGTACTGATGCTGACACACAGCATATCAGCGATTTGCCGGGTGGAATGCCCTTCGGCAATCAACTGGAAAACCTCCCGTTCTCTATTGGACAGGCGTTTATAACGCTCCGCACTGGCGGTTCCTTTACGGGGGGATCGATAGGTGTCCACAACCACTTTGGAGATCGAAGGGCTTAAAAAGGTCTCGTTGTTCATGGCAGCGTGAATCGCAGTGATAATATCCCGGCCGCTGGAATCTTTGAGAAGATAGCCGGACACACCCGTTTCTAAAAGTTCATGGATATAATGTTCATGGGAATACATGGACAGAATCAAAACCTTCGATTTCGGAATCTTTTTCTTTATACGCTTTACGGCCTCAATGCCATTCATCTGGGGCATGGCGATATCCATAATGATGATATCAGGCTTTAGCTCCAGCGTTTTGTCTACCGCTGATCTGCCATTGTCCGCCTGGCCGACGACCTTCAAATCAGGCTGGTCGTTCAGCAAACTCGCTAAACCCTGGCGCACAATCGTATGATCATCAGCGATAAGTATGCGAACTGGATTAGCCATGACTCAATGACTCAGTAAAAGGTATCTCAATCCGGATTCGGGTTCCTTCTCCCGGTTGACTGCGCAGCTGGAATTTCCCTCCCAGATGAGAAGTCCGCTCCCTCATGCCCAGCAGGCCCAGATTGCGTTTATCGGTTCCAATGATCTGGGTGTCAAAACCAACACCGTCATCCTCTGCCCGGAAAATGATCTTGGGATAGCTTTTGATAATGGAAAGCCGGAAGTTATACGAACCGGAATGCTTCAGGGAATTGGTCAGGGCTTCCTGGCTGAAACGGTAGAAAACCGTTTCCATGTCAGGATCCAGGCGGTGATCAAATCCCACCATGCTAAAATCGATATTGTGGCCTGTATGATTTTTGATTTCCTTGAAATACAGATCCAGCGCCGGTTCAAGACCCAGATCACTTAACAGGGTCGGGTGCAGATGGTATGAAAGGTGCCTGATTTCCGAAGAAGTTCGCCGCACCATCGTAATGATTTCGCCGATGGCTTCCCGGAGACCTTCTTCTTGCGGTGGCACATTTTCTTCCAGTCGTTCCAGGGACAGTTTCACGGCGGTCAGAGATTGCCCGGATTCATCATGCAACTCTCGAGCAATACGACGTCGTTCCTCCTCCTGGCTTTGAAATAGTTTTGCCGTCAACCGTCTTAACTCATGCCGGTCGCGACGGATCGTCTCCCGCATCTGGGCATTCACGATGGCCCCCCCCAGAAAGTTGCCCAGCGAACCCATCAAATGGAACTCATATTGGGTCAGTCTGCGGGATGCGGGGATGTCGAGTCCCAAAAACCCCACCCCTTTGCCTTTGAAGGTAATCAGAAAAGAGGTCAGCCAGGGTGAAAAGTTTAGTGCTTTGGACTCAAAACGGGCTTTAAAGGTCGGGAAGATGGGTTCTGGTTTTAAAATCATATCATCTTCAAGAAGGGCTTTGCTCAATAGCGGATCTTTAAAAAATACCGCTGGGTTGGCTTCAGTGTCTTCCGCATTAAAACCATATTTGGCAATGACCTCGGTTTTTTCTTTTTCGCGATTGATCAAAAAAATGGCCCCTCGATTGAGTTCTAAGACCTTCAATACGTTTTTGAGCGCCTCGCGCAAAATCAGGTTCAAGGCCATATTGTGATTTAAGGCCACCGCGATGCTGTTTAAAATCGAAAGCTCCCGGTTGCGCTGCTTAAGCGCTTCTTCAGTGCGTTTACGATGGGTAATATCCTTGATGATCCCCTCATACTCGACATCGCCGGTTTCAGGATTTTGGTATCTTCGGCTGGAAATCAGGGCATGCATCGCAGCGCCATCCCGTTTTTTAAATTCAACTTCATAATCTTTTACCTGGCCCCGCCGGTTGATGGTCGCCAGAAATCGATCTCTATCCAGAGAGTTGCGATAAAAATTCTGGGCCGATATCGTTTTCAGCATTTCTTTTTTGGATGGAAAGTTTAGCATTTCGACACCGGCTTGATTAATATCCAGAATCTGGCCCTGCTCGTTGGTGGTATAGATCATATCGTGGCTGCCTTCAAAGATGCGACGATATTTTTTCTCACGCTTGGCGACCTCTTCCTGAAGTTGTTTCAGCTCGGATATATCTTTAAATATTTCAAGACCTCCGGTAACACGCCCGGCAGTGTCTCGAAACGCCGAGGTTGAGCAAATAATGGGTATCTGCTGGCCGTCGATGTTGGTGATCTCATATTCCCGATTGTGGATATCCCTGCCTTTTACGATCGCCTCCTTTAGGGCACAGTCAGACTCGCAGATCGAGTTTTTGAACACATCTTTACAGTACATTCCCACTGCATCATCGGCCGAAAAACCGGTAATTTTTTCGGCCGCCGGGTTGAAGTAAGTAATACGCCATTCTTCATCGGTGGTGAAGAGTCCGTCCGGAATCCGGTTGAATATCTCCACAAAGCTTTCTTCTTTCTGATAGATATGCTCAAGGGCCATGGCATTGTATTGACGGATTTGTTCTGAAAGAAAAAAATGCCAGCCCTCGGGGTGCATTCCCCCCTGCTTCTTGAAATAGCTGCAGGCAATGCATGAGGATATTTTTTGAAAAAAATCGTCTTTAACATCTTCCGCACAGTGGGTTCTGGGAATCAGCCAGCACTCTACCGACTCTTTCCCATGAGCCGGGCACAACACTTTGGAACAGGATAAGTATTTCCAACAGGTCTGCTTTTTTATAAGCTTTTTATCCTTAACTGTGACCTCAATCAGATGATCTTCGAGCAATAAACTCACAATACGGGTCTCCTTTCACCCGGCAACTCGGCTCTTGAGCTGCGAAGGCAAAACAGCCATCCGGATAATCACCGCCGTAAACCAGGTCCATGAAAGCAGCGGTGACTCCGCGCAGCATGTAGCATTTTTCCGATTTTGCAGCACCGTATTGCTCCAGGTAGCCGCTGGCCTCATAAGAGTCGCTGGCGCGAATGATCAGTTTTTCACCCGGAACCAACTCCTCGACTGCCAGGTCCCCCCAGCCAAACGCTACGGCCACGGCCACAAAACCGAAAATCTGATCTTTTTTATTTTCAACCATGGGCGCAACAACCTGCTGCCACTCCCAGGAATCTCGTATACCTTGAAACGTCGCATAGCCGCACTCCTGGGCAGCTGCAATCAAAAGTGCCTTTGCTTCAGTTTCACGCTGTTTACCCATTTTGATTTCGAAGTCAAAGCTCAGCCGGTTGTAATAGTTCACCGAAAATAGCGAGAGATAGACCCCGAAAAGAGGGATGATCCCTTTGGATTCCCTTATTTTGCTGCCTTCCATGACCGCATGGATAATCTTGCTGACATCTATGGCCACTTAACGCTCCTTAACATGAAAGACACACTCCGCATCCCGCTTCATTTTGCAGTGGCGTTCCGCCACGCTATAAAAACCAAGGGGGCGCTGGTAAATCGCCTCCAGCGCGCCGGCAATCCATCCCCGCGTAAAGTGGCAGCCCGGCGTTTCGCGCCGCCCGTGTTTGGCGAGCCACCCGGTGACATGATGGCTGGAGGTACTCGCAATATAAGCCGCATGGGGTCTGACCTTCCTGAAATGGATGATCCCCAAACCGCAATTCTGATAGAGCAAAGAGGCCATTTCCAGCTTCGACTTAAGGGTTCTGATTTTTTCATATTGGCTAGAAAGATGCTGCAAACTATTATAATTGGTTTCCTCAGCCGAACGGTACAGAAGCTCGACACCTTCGGCGCCCAGTGTCTCTTCCAGCGTTTTCTGTAAATTGATATTGTAGTGATGGCAGTGCAAGGCAACGGGTTGCCCCGAGATCACGACCCGGTGCCCGTCCCGGTTAAATTCGTTTTGCCAGTTAAAAATAGTCATTTCCCACCTGAGTGAAGGATAATGAAAGATGGCATCATTTTATGTCACGCTGATATCAGGCAAGGTCTTCCTGCAGAACGATAATCAGTGCAAAATATGCCGGCTCGCGCCAAATCCTTATTAACACTGATAATGTTAATCGGCAAGCCGATTTTCATCCAAACGGAAAATTGGCTGTCCCTCCATTCCATAGAGGAACATGTGCCGCTGTTTACAGATCAAGTCCTGGTTTCGGTAATTATCTGCTCTTCGGGTGAAGAGGGCTCTGAGCAGCGCCCGAAGGTGACATTATGGTGAGGGTGAAAAGGGCGAGGATCTCAAGAAATTTGCTAATCGATCCTCGCCCGACACGACTGAAGAAGGTATGCAACTGAGGGTCACAAACGCATCATTCCATATTCCACATCCCCGGCGCCTACAATTTTTCCAGGTCACTGGGTTTTTCCCAGGCCAGCTTGAGCTGTTCGGCAAACTCCGGAAACAGCTTGAGCAATGGATGGTTTGGATCTTTGGGCAGCTCTTTGGTTTCATTAAAAACCGAGGTGGCTAAAAATGCATCAGCCGCCGCAACTGCTGATACGACCCGTGGTGCACCTGCCATGGGCCCGGTAAAAATTAAATCGTTGTAATAAAATGCCGAAAGGGCTTCCACAGCAGCATCAAAACCGGCCCAACCCTTAAATTCAAACATATCCTTAAACCGCTGCAATTCCATATAGGAACCGTTGCTGGGCGCACTGGCGGTCGCAAAACCCCATTTTTCCTTTATTAACTGATTCGAAATTCCGCACAACGCATTGGCGGGCGCATTGAGGGTTGTCGTGTCGACAATGATGCTTTCAAATTTAGCGTCGGCCTTTTCGATGGCATCGAGCAATTTTTGGGCGCCCTTAATCCTGCCATTGGGCGTCTGATCATCCTGATCAAAGGCAACCAGAAGGACGTGCTTGACGCCTATCTGGGCTAATTCCTTGACTTCCGTTTCTAAGTCTTCCTCCCAGACGGTAATGCTGTTGTAGAACATCCGATCCAGCAGCCCCTTCTCGGCACAATAGGCTGCGCCTTCCAGTTTGGCCGGCATCATAATGGCGTCCACGCAAAAAGGCATGTCGCTTACCGAGGAAACAAAATCCACATATTTTTTAAATTTTTCACCCGGGCTGGCGACAATGTCAGCCATAACGGGCACTCCCGTTTCCTTCCACAGTTTTTCGGCCCCTTTCAGCAATTCTTCTCCGCGCTTTTCATTAAAGCCTTTTCTGCGGCTGCCCTTGTCAAACAACTTATCGCTTTCCTGAAAAATGGAGAAGCAGCAGACTGTGGGGTATTCTCCCGGCTGACCGCCGACTTTCACTCCACCGACGTCATAAATCTCTGGCTCTTTTTTAAAACGTTGCATTGCCCACCTCCTTTGGTCTTTAAAAAAAAATTCTGAAAACCACCCCGTAGGGCCCTGTTACGTTAAGCGAAATATGAACGCAACGCGTACTGGAATATACCCCGGGGGTCATCCTCCCCACTGAATTCAAAAAACCTTGTATTGTACGTCAATTATCTATTATCAAAACTTTTCCTTTTTTATATCGTCTAAAAGATGATTTTTAGAATGAATATAGATGATTTTATAAGCAAAAAAATCGAATGCATTGACATCGGTTATACGGTATGCGAAAAATTTTACCGGAAAATCGAGTGAGTTATTAATATTATGGAGGCAATAGCATGTCGGATATAATTTTTAGTTCATGGGGCGGAGAAATTGTTGAAAACCGCGGTGATGAAACGCAGGAACAGAAATCAATCAACGACCTGGATTTGCCCGAATATTTCAAGCAGGACGAAAAAATCAAAGCATTGATGGGCTGGAAAGGAATTGTCCTGCGTTCCCGTGAAGTGGATATCATTGATCTGTGCCGGGAGTATTTTGAGGCCGTTCTGGCGCATTCAAAAACCTGTGACAAATGCAACTACTGCAAAACGGGCTGGGAGGAGATGCTCGAGGTCTTTGAGGATATGGCCAACGGGGAAGCCACCGAAGAAGATCTTGAGTTTTTGCAGTCGGCTGCTGAAGCAATCGTCAGCAATGCAAAATGCAGCATCGGCAAATCCGGACCGGCGCCATTGTTTGATGCCCTCAAATATTTTGCCGATGATTTTTCGCAGGTCATCAGCGGCGAAAAACAGATGGCAAAGGGAGACTATTATTCAAAACTGACGGCCCCCTGTCTGGACGCCTGCCCGATTCATCTCGATATTCCCAAATACGTCGAGTTGATCAAAGATGCCAAATTTGCAGAATCCCTCACGGTCATTCGCGAACGTCTGCCCATAGCGGGCATCGTGGGGCGTGTCTGTTTCAGACCCTGTGAAAAGCATTGCCGCCGCGGGAATCTGGATGAACCCATTTCGATAAAAGCGCTCAAACGCTTTGTGGCGGATCATGAACTTTCCGAACAAAAGGAACCCGAATACGAAATCACACCCTCCGAAAAAACCGGGAAAGTGGCCATTGTGGGCGCCGGGCCCGCTGGAATTACCTGTGCCTTTCACCTGGCCCGCAAAGGACATCAGGTGACGATTTACGAGCGCCTCGATGAGCCCGGCGGCATGTCAGCTGTGGGGATCCCCGACTACCGTCTGCCCCGCAATATCCTGCAGGTTGAGGTGCTGCAAATTCAAAAAATGGGGGTCGTCATCAACTACGGTCAAACCATCGGAAATGATCTGACACTTTCAGAGCTTGATAATCAGTTTGATGCGGTATTTATCGGTATGGGCGCGCAGCACAGCACTCAAATGGGTATCGAGGGAGAAAGCGATGAATATCAGGGATTTATCCCAGGGCTTAGTTACCTGCGAGAAGTGAATGCCGGCCGCGATCCGTATCCACAAGGCAAAAAAGCCGTAGTGATCGGCGGCGGCAATGTTGCCATTGATTGTGTTCGCTGTTGCCTGCGAACCGACAATGAAGATATTCATCTGGTGTACCGACGGACCCGCAACGAGATGCCGGCCGATGAAGTCGAGATTCACGATGCCGAACAAGAACAGGTGCAATTTCACTTCCTGACTGCGCCGGTGCGGATTCTGGCTGAAGCGGGTAAAGTGGTCGGCCTCGAATGCATCAAAATGGAACTGGGAGAACCGGATGACAGCGGCAGACCACGACCGGTTCCGGTTGAAGGTTCGGAGTTTGTTTTCGATTGCGATACCATCATTTCGGCTATCGGGCAGCAGGTCGATCTTTCAATGCTTGCCGGAATGGACGATGTTGAAACAACAAAATGGAATACCATTGTCGTTGACGAGTACACCAAGCAGAGCAGCCGTCCAAAAATTTTCGTTGCCGGTGACTGTGAAACCGGACCGGATGCTTTGATTACCGCCTGTGCTGGTGGCCGCCGGGCAGCATACAGCATCGATCGATTTATTAATGGGCAGCCTCTCGATTACGATAACAATCACTATTTTGATAAGCTTTTCGAAACTGTAAAAGTCTATGACCCGGATGAAGAAATTCTTAAGGTTGAGAGCAAACCGGGATTCAAGCCAAATATGCTCCCACCGGACGAGCGAAAATCAACCTTTGATGAAATCGAGCAAGGCCTCTCGGCCCAAGAAGCCGTGGCCGAAGCCGAGCGATGTTTGCGGTGCTACCAGGTTGCAACCATCGCTGTCTAATGTTGTGTCCTATAATTAATTCACAAAGCCCAGATTGATTTTATCAATTTATTTCAACACTAAAGGTGTCAGGCTCTTGTTATCAGAGGACAGTGTTCAGATGACACCTAAACCGCCACCGGCGGAACTTATGAAGGATTGATATAGCGGAAAATGTCAATGAGCACACCGCTTAGCCCTCGGTCAGACGATAAAGCCGATATTCTACTTTTATCGGGCTTTTTAGGTGCCGGCAAAACCACCTTACTCAAAAGAATCCTTTCCTGGGAAGCTGACCTATCCGATACCGTTGTCATGGTCAATGAGTTTGGCGACGTCGGGATCGATGGCGCCTTGCTTAAAGATTCCGGTTCTGACGTGATCGAACTGACCAGCGGATGCATCTGCTGCACGCTTAGCGCCGATCTCCATCAGTCGCTGACGCGCATATGGACCCAATTCAAACCCCGCCGCATTATAGTAGAAGCCTCAGGCGTAGCGGACCCCAAATCGATCACAGCGGTTTTGCAGGACCCCCAGATCGGTCGATATATGGAGTTGAAAAAAATTATTACGGTGTTGGAAGCCGATATTTGGGCCGCGCGCGACGTATTCGGCCAACTTTTTTACAACCAGCTTGAAATGGCCCATTTAATCCTTTTAAATAAAATCGATTTAATGGCAGCCGAAAAAATTCCGCAGTTTCTGGAAGAAATCCATAAGGCCATACCCGACTCCCAGGTGGTGCCCACGATACACTGTGGAATCGATCCCGAAACCCTTTGGACTCAAGCGCAACCGAAAATGCCCGCATTAAAGCCGATTGATTTTTTCCAGCCGGCTTCGTTAAACGCCGAGTCCCATCTATATGATCCTCATGCGCCCAGCGAAGCGCACGACAGCCATGAGGCCAAGTCGGTTGACTTTGTAACCTTTTCTTTCCGGGATTCAAGAATCTTCGACGAGATCCGCTTTAAAAATTTTATCCGCCAATTACCTTGGGAGTTATTCCGGATTAAAGGCACGGTGCGTTTTGCCGATCGCTTGGAAATGCTCAATTTTGTCGGCGGTAAGAGCGAATGGTCCCCATGGGAAGGTGAAGTCGAAACCCGGCTGGCCTTTATCGGATGGAAAATCGATAAACAAAAAACCCTCAAAAACCTAAAACGCTGTTTGGTTGAAGCTTCCTAGTAATGACGATGGTTTCAGGTGTCAGGTGTCGGGTGCCAGGGAGCATAAGTCTAAAATTTGAATACAACGAAAACATTCGGCCGTTGTGGCTACTGATAGCAAGGGTACGACATTGGCCACCGAAGGCCTGACACCTGAACACTGAAACCTGAAACCTATTTAAAAAGCACCCCTGCCGCAGCCTTGCCCAGCATTTGCTCAAGCCTTTCCTCGGTTCCCTGCTGAACAATTTCCTTGATGACCGCAAATTTCCCGAGTACCGCTTTGCGGTAGCCCAGCGCCAAAGATGCGATCAAAAAACTAAAATCGGAATGATATTCAGCCTCAAATTTAGTTTGCAGGTCTGGTAGGGCCTGATCCAGTTGATAAATTTGCTGTAAAATATCCATGAGCTGACTATCGGACATCTTTTTTTCAGTTATGCAACGGACCTGATCACAATAGTTGATTTCAGAGACCACCCGCTGGGGTGGGACCTTCACCCCAAATCGCTGCCATTGCTGCAGCAATGCTTCACGTGAGCGACGATTTTCCATAGTACGCTTAACACCTATTTTTTGACTCCAGAGACCATAGGCACGGCATGCAAAACCGCGGTAAGGATAGATGCCGCAATGGCCATCGCTCAAAAATGAACATCCGGTGTGGCGCAGGGGTGTTGTCAAATAGAATTCAACGAATTTTCGCAGAATATCACGTCTGGCTGCTTCAGGCAGATCATTGATAACCGCCACCCACTGTATCGCCTCCAAGCCTGTTATTTGGGGTAGAAAAGTACAGCAGACACCAGGTTGATCGCAGCGACATTGGGTCTCAGGTAAACTGTCGTATAAATTCTGCAGATCTGCAAACAGGGGTTTCACTTCATTTATAGCAGCGTTTATTTCTTCGATCGTAATCATTTTCAACTATTTTTGATTATCAATACAGATCAGATGCTATCAATCATCTGAAGATAGTTTTATTTCAAATGAATATTAATTTTTAGTTTTTAACCCCACTTATTTCGCCTCGGTTATTTTTGAACTGATAGAAGCTATCTCAAAAATAGTAGATTACGCCCAAGGGCGCGACAAAAATCGATTCAAAAACGGAGCATACACGTTAGTATTCGAGTATTTTGAATCGGTTTTTAATCCGCCACGAATATTGGCGGACCATTGGGTGTTAGATGCATTTTTGAGATAGCTTCAACAGCATTTATATAGCCTAAGCAGCCTCTCGTCCATAACAAAATAAAACTTCATGAACGAGGATCCATCCCAGCGGGTTCTGACGCCGTGCACTGTATTCGCCAGGGCGATTGTGCTACGCAGGTGCGTAATCATAATCAGCTGTTTGCTGTCGGCCACGTCTTTGAGAAAAGCCTGCATCGACTTGTGGTTGGTATAGTCCAAAGAGGGCTCTACTTCATCCAGCAGAAAAAAGGGGCTTTCAAGTTGATGAAATATCGCCAGCTTCAGTGCC
>JAAUXT010127373.1_pt1 | contig 29987 bp, 23 predicted proteins | sample 7278171 | NCBI WGS metagenome assembly JAAUXT01 (sample SAMN14350112, study PRJNA611818) | marine sediment metagenome | isolation source: surface marine sediment (1.8m) | place: French Polynesia: Moorea | collected 2018-08
AAGAAAGAATCAGTTAGGTCATGACTTTATCTTGACTTACTGTGAAAATTTAAGCTGAATGTCTTGATTTGAGAGAGAAAACGCAAAAATTCATCATGCCGAGGAAGCGCGTTCGAGCTATACGTACCTATCTGACGTCACGTGGTCACAGCTGTACGTACCTCTCATTGCAGACGTACATGTGGTCGTACCGCTTCTCGCAGCTCAAGGGTTCATCTGACGACGGGAAGACCAAGCTCAAGCTGCTCTTCCTCAACGACGTCACGCAGCAGGTCGACACTAGGGTGAGCTGCGCTTCCGTCACGTGACGGCGTCGTCATGACGTCACCACGTTATTAGCAAGCCGAGCTGTGATGGCGTCGAAGTGTTGTCAACGTGCTGTGTGTTACCGTCAACATGGCGCTGCAGTAGGGTGACCATGGCGTCACGTCCTGCCTGCAACCGAAATGCGTCTTGTGGCGCGGGAGCGGCGGCGTTTTCTGACGCCGTGGCTTTGCTCTGGCGACGCTGTTGTGGCGTTGCGTCAGATTGCTTCGTTGTCACAGCGTTCCATGTTTCCCACAGTTCAACCCACTGTTCCTGCTCCATATCCCTCCAATCACCCTTCTGCACGCTGCTTTCCAATCAGAGCGTCTGGCTCCAGGACGTTGGCCACATCAGCATCGCCGAGCCTGGCCGTTATGCAACGCACTCACCGCGAATTCTGTATCAGAAAGATATTTCCAAGTCGCGCGTGTCAACACTGAGAGGTGTTCTTGTTTATAGGAGGTGGAGTGCACGAACCTGCAGACGCTGCTCTTCTCCATGCACGCGTTCCTCTCGGCCAAGCTGGCGTCCGTCGACCCCACGTTCCTCGTGAACCTCTGACGTCACGACCGCGCCGCGCGCAGCTTCGCTGACGTCATCATCAACCTCTATTTATGACATCATCCACGTGCGTTGTGGTGTTGCACCATCTCATCATGACGTCATCAGATCTTTCGCTTCACGTCATCACACATTTTCATGGAGATTCGGTCTATTTATCACAGAAAACAAAGCATTTTGTCGTGTACTTAGTGTCAGTATGAGTACTTATTGAGGATACTTGTTGGTGCCATTTGTAGCTGACTTGTTTTGTTGCTAGGTAACGTTGTTGCACCAGAGTGCACGGTGTGAAACTTGGTCTTATTCTGAATCCTGTTGGACAGAATCTATTCAAACTGCAAAAGTCCTTGGTTGACGGTGCGCTGTTGCTCAGTAAAGGACATATTGTTCGCCGTTGAATTTGTTGCCTGGAAACCGACGTTGTACAGTTGTAATGTTGTCAACTGAAACGCGTGTGTCAAGTCTCAACGGGTCCGTGAACACACACACACACACACACACACACACACACACGTTGAGTTGTGAACTTTTCCGTCAGTATTTTGGAAGCAATTTGGACGATCATGAAAGTCAGATCACCTCCCCTTTCCCAGTCAAAATCATTTCCAGGGCACTGCTGCCAAACCGGTTCGGTGCGGCGGCGCGTATCTGCGGTGACAGGTGTTCTTGTTCGTGATGGAGGCAGTTTTCACGATGTTGTTTGTGCCTGGGGAGAGCTGTGCTTCCTTCATCACTGTTGAGATCCACTACTTGTGGAAACGAGGGTCTGCGTCACACTGGATGCGTCAGGCCTTGCGTCCCTCTTCAGCCGACGCTGCGTCTTGTAATGTAGCCAGTGTGAATCAGATCTCGGTCTTCATGCAAACTGTTCTCGGTTGATCCCTTTTCTTGCCTGATTTGTTGTCCTGTGTGCAAACTGTTCTCGGTTGATCCCTTTTCTTGCCTGATTTGTTGTCCTGTGTTATCGTGATTTTCCTGAGAGGGAACTCTCAATCCACGACGTTCTTTTCCCGTGAGAAAAATACCTCAGATTTATGCAACGTGACCGGCTGGAGCTGCAGCTGTGTGGAAGTGCGTTTGCGTTCGCACGTCTCTCGTCCTGTTGTTTCTCTGGTGAATGCTGTACGCAAGTGCTTGTCACTGTTTTTGCAACACAAGGCATTGTTTTGCGAACAAGCGACTGGTTTTGTTCACATCAAATGGCTGTGCATGTCGTCGTTTGAAACGCAGACACGTTTTCTTGATCAGGTTCACTGCTTTACTCTCGGTAAACTGATGTGGAGCCACCTGTTTGTGAACTGCAGCTTACAAGACGTTGAATTTGTCATTGAGTGACCACGTGTTTGTGTCTTTTCCACATTGTCACGTGCACAGCGCGTGTACTCACCCTGAAACATACACCCGAGATGGTTGATACCGGCGTCGGCGAACCTGCGCGTGCGCATCTGCAAAAATCGTGCGCATGCGCAACACGAACTGTGCGCGCGCGCGCCAGAAGCGCAACACTTGTACATAACAGAGAATAGCTGTAGATGAGAGCATTTTGCCTGGGTTCACACTGGGTGCGTCAAGCGTTGTATCCCTGTTTTGAGTCAACAGATGCTGCGTCGTCGCTTGTGACAAGCAGCGCGAGACTCACCCAGTGTGAATCCGGCGTCAACTTCTATTTTTAACTGTTGGTTGATGTCTGTGACTCAGTGTAGATGTTGCTCCGTGGACTATGGCTGTTTCCTTGGAAACTTGAACTCTGTTCGGTCACGTGCTATGCGACTTCGGTTTTATTGCTGGACCTGTTTCGCAGAATGCGTCCTGCGTTGTGCGTAAAGGGATTTCCACATTGGGTGATGCGCGGTCGTTTTTTTGGGCTGACGTCAAAAATTCCACCATTGGGTTCGATGTCAAATTTTGACGCTGACGTCAAAACATCGGCCACCAATGTGAAAACTGCTTGACGCAACGTCAGTCTGCGCCACGTCATGTGACAGAGACGCAACGCACGACGCGTTCTGTATGAACTCGGTCTCGAGTTGGTTTTTAAATGCTTTCATCTTGGAGGGTAACATTTCTGTGCAATATTTCGAACCTCAATCCGGCCTGCCCAGCAGAAACTGCAAGTTTGTCTCACCCGACACAGCTGACTGTTCTTGGGTGTTTGCACAGACACGGTTGTCGGATTGAACAGTCCATTTCACGCGTTTGGGGAAAATTGCAGAATTTACACACGCAAGTCAATGTTTGTCTCAGAATCAGCTCAGATTGTGCGCGTTGCGTCTCGGCACAAGTCAGTGGGCGCCACTGGTTTGTGTCGGGACGCACCGCGAAAAACGCCTTGTTTTAGACGCTGCTGACACCGCTCTCGGCGTTACGTTGGGGAGGTTCAGTTGCAACACGTGGGAAGGCACGTGTGTCGTGCAACGTCGCATTGCAGGCTGGAAATCAGTTTCCTTCATTTTGAAATTTCCAAAATGGTATTCAGAAAAAAACAACAACAAATACTTACTTCTTTTGGGAAAAAAATGGTGCAGAATTTGAAACAAGTCCTCATTGAATAGGAATGAAAATTCAGCACAGATTTTCCAGGGGAAAATGCCACGTCGCACGTCACGTTTTCACACGCCGTTTTGCAACTAAACCTCCCTGTTGTTGAGTCCCGCAGACGTAGCCTCTCGTTCTCAACGTGTTTTATTTCTGCAGAAAATGAATGTTCAGTCGGCCCCGCCCAATTCCAACTCGTGTCATTTGCGATTAGCTAATTCCGACAAATTTGAACCATTGATGCCAAGCAAAATTCATTTATATTTCGAATCTTGACCTTTTTGAACTGATTTTCGGAGGAGAGGTGTTGGAATTGGGCCGAGCCGATTGTTTTACTTCTGTTCGCTTCAAGACACTGTGAGCAGATTTTGAGCGTGAAGAACTAAACCTGTTAAGTTTTTGTAATTGAATAACACGATTTTGAAAATCTATTGAGGCGTGGTTTTCTGTGCGAATTGCGTACGAGATGGCGTTGGACGACCCACGCCCGAGCGCGTAGTGAAAACTGCGTTGTTTCGCTGCGACACAACGGGCGCTGCGTCGAAGCGTGCGACGTCCGACTCGTTGACGTGTTAATTGGGACAGACACGGACGGAGTTGGCTTGAGCCTTGCAGCGTTGATCGTTCACCCCAAATCCACACCAAGCACATCCACGCATGCGCACACCAAGGTCATGGCAGACCAAAAATGGGTATCACACATACAAAAGGAAAAGTAAATGGGCAGTGAGTAGTTGTATTCACACAGACAGTTCCACTGTGTCACTGATTGTAAATGGGTTTCAGCCCAATCCTTGTGTGTAGAATGTCGTAAGATCCCTAACCTCATACGCCGGCGCACGCAGTGTGAATTGGGGGTGACGTCATTGACAACAACAGACTCCACACAAGCCTCATCTCACGCGACGCCTCTTATCGAGACAGCGCCATCTGTACAAACTTCCTTATCTCTTATCTCAGTCGTAAATTGATTCACTTCTGCCTGGAGATAAGCGCCAATCGCAGAAATGTCGGTGCTGAGTCGCTGCGGTCACGTTCGTCTCGTTTTATCGCCCAATAATGCCCAGTGCGAACAACGCAATTGTCATGAACGCTTCAGGTTCAGGCCTGATTCACACCGGATGTGAGAACTTCAGGGGAAGTCTGACGGTCGTCTGCGGGCGGTGCGAAGGGGCGTAGAGATGATAGGCGGGTGGTGGTGCCCCCCCCATTTACATCTTGTGCGCCAATGCACGCGCACACCAAGGTCACAGTGCACCAAAATAGGTCTCATGCATGCATGCGGTTGTGTTTACACTGAAGTACTGACACGGGTGTGCTTCCATGATTGCCGAAGGGTTCCAACTCCAAACGTGTGCTGCCACTTGGTGTGGAATGTCGTAAAAGCTGTGCGTTATTCGCTGGTACACGCGGTGTGAATTGGGCGGTGATCGGACAAGTGGTGGAGACAGGGACACAGCACACGCGATGCTTGACGCAGTCAATTGACACCGACATGGTGGCGTGGACGTTCAACCCTTTGAACCGTTCAATCAGATCCCGGGGTGGATCCAGTTGTCGGCCCCTGACTGAATCCTGAATCTGTTCGCAGAAAAGACATTCGCATCTCCACCCTGCGTGTCCGGGACCAATGCGTTGTGAGCAGCGCTTTGTCGTCACACGCGGGCAGTGCGCCCTCAACAACAGAACACTGATTCCCCGGCTGATTCGTGATGCGGTAAATCCCGATGCAGCAGGATGTTTTGATCCAGGGTGGATCCCGGGTTGGTGGGGTGTGGTGGGAGCAGATAAGGTCCCTGACTGCGTTGCAAAGTCCACAACGAGGGTCCGACCCTGGGGGACCTCAGCTCCATGACACATGGCGCAAGCCCAAGGCTATGATGCAGGGCCCAACCATGATCCAAGGCGCAACCCTGAGGGTGGGTCCAACCCTGAGGGTAGGGTCCAACCCTGAGGGAAGGGTCCAACCCTGAGGGAAGGGTCCAACCCTGAGGATAGGGTCCAACCCTGAGGCTGTGATCCAGGGCCCAACCCTCAGGGTATGATCCAGGGCCCAGCTCCAAGGGTATGGTGTAGGGCCCAACACATGGGGAGGTGACCACAATCCCCATTGTGAGGCCGCGTTGAGCACTGGATCCGCCCTGCATATAAGATGTGTGCAACTCTGATCTGTTTACCTGATATGAACTCAGGCATTGTCAGGTGCCACTTGGACAGTAGGTTACAAATAGCAACAACAGGTCCCGGATCTGATCTGTCAGGTACACGCACAAAAATACACGCGTATTTGTGTTGATACGAGTGAAACACGAACGTAGAAATTCCTACTATCGCGTGCTCACGGATACGATTTCCTTGGAGACGTACGTCAGAGAACCAGCGTCCGTTGTTACGGTCTGTTTTCACACTGGATACGCGGTGCGTTGCAACCCTACACACGTCAATGGGCGCTGCGTTGTTGCTTTCGACGCAACACCCATTGACTAAAATGTAGGGACGCAACGCCTGACGCATGGTGTGTGAAAACAGACCCAGGAACGGCAGTATCAGGAGGAGGATGCCGCACAGACCGGAGTCAGCCTCATCCAGCTCCAGCTCATCAAGTAGCAGGTAGAACAACACGTGTTTCTTGCGCACTGGATTGAAACCGTACGCGTCAGGAATCAAGTCCTGTCAGACCCCCCACACACAGGTCAGAAACGTCAGCGTTAGCGACGTGTCTCAAAACGTCTCCTCACGTTTGACGTGAACTGCACGTCACATTCGTGAAACGTGTCCTTCGCGACGCGTCTCACCACAGATCGTTCTCAGTTCTCAAACTTGCGCATCAATTCAAGGTGCAACCCACCGGGTCGGGCACTTCAATGCAAGATGCACGTTTGTTTTCCCAGGAGTTCGGACAGTACACGTAGTGAGACAAATAACACCAAGACATCTCCAGGGCCGTCACCCGGACCGAGGGTGACCGGTGTGAGACCCAGACCCAGCGGGCGCGGGTCCCGGGGCCTCCGGCCGAAGAGCGTCCCGGCGCCGCGGGGACGGAGGCCCGGAGCCGCCGGGGGGAGGAGGTCCACGGGCGGGAGCCCCAGACCCGCCGCCGGGGGGAGGACCCGGTCCGCCGCGGGAAGGAGGCTCGGGCCGCGGAGGGTCAAGTCCGCCCGACCGGCTACGAGGACCAGCAGCGGACGCGACAGTGGGCGGGGACACAGACACGCAGGTCAGTGTGTGAGTCAGGAGGATGTCTGCAGTGGTTGTGGTGGGCCACTTTTGTAACAGCGTGTGCTGTGTGAGGTAGGGTGTGTGGAGTGGGCTTTGTTTGGTGTGAGGTATGTGTGTGTGTGTGTGTGTGTGTGTGTGTGCATGTGTCTTATTGTGCAGTGAGTGTATGGGAGAGGTGTGCCACGTGTGTGTGCGAGTGTGTGTGTGCGTGCGCACGCGCAATGGGATGTGTCCATCTCACCGCTCGTTACACTGCCATTTAGTTTTGCGTGACGCACGACTCATACAGTGTGAACCTGGCCTGAAAATGTCACACGCACAGGTATGCATGAAATCACTTTCAACTGCACGATGCGTTGCACAATTGTTGTTGGCCTGGTTGTCATGGCTCCGTTGCTGTGGACGCCGTTGCGTGGGTCATTTTATCCCTTCTCCAGGTGTCCTATTTCACTTGTGATTCAACGGTGTTGTCAGGGGCAGATCCAGGGAGGGGGTCAAAGGCTCGCAGCTGGGTTTGAACTCTGTTTTTTTACCAACAACTTGTGCGCCTCAGTTGTTTCTTTCCTGCTTGAAAAAATGTCAAATTTTCACAGTAGAAATTGATCCCCCCTTGGGCTTGGGCTCCTCTTGGCAGATCCTGGATCTGGCCCGGCTGGATCCACGTGCGCTGTATGACAAAGGGAATTTGAAATTGTTGCACATTGAATTGATTGGGATTGTTCGATTCACGCGCCACTTGTTCGATTTCCGCGCCGAATGCGCTGTGGGCTATTCATGCCCACCAACTCGCGGTGCGTTTGGCACGCAAAGTCGAACACGCCCACTGCGGATTCACTTCCTCAGGCGTGATCACTTCGCACACGCGCCACCAGGTCTGGATGAAGAGCTGTTCCAGAACAGATGTTCAGTGTTGGACGCTCAGACGCTCTGGACGTTTGACCGCGCTTGTCGCCAGTCAACAGCGGCATTCGGTCCAGGTCGGATTCACGCTGCGTCACAGTGTTGACAGAGACGAAGCGTGTGAACTGCCGACGTTCCACGTGCGGGTCATGGCCGTCTGAAAACTGGACGTCTACGACAACAAGTTCGCACATCTGACGAAAAGCGGTTTGTCTTCCCTTGGAAAAGGTGGCTCGTCGACACGTTGTTGTAGTTGCACGTGATCTGAGGCAACAGACCCCAACGTGAAAACAACAGTGTGATCCTGACCTCTGACCGGACTCAGATGCGTGAGCACCGGAGGGCGCCACCATGCTGTTCAAGATCTCCGGAAACGGCCCCGGGGTCTACCTCATCCTGCCTGAGTACCCGGATACGGACACAGACACAGTGACAGAGGCGGAAGCAGAGGAGGAAGAGGAAGAGGACAAAGACCAGCTGGGAGAACTGGAGCAGAGCAAGGAGGGAGAGAAGGACTTCGCCGCTGGAGCAGAGGAGGGAGCCGCAGACAGAGGGAGGAGCAGGAACAGCGGAGGGAGGATGGGGACCACGACCAGCCGGGGAACCAGGTTCGCACCGCGTACGGACAAGTGTCCGTCACTTCCGGTTCAGGGATAAAGAGGCCCAGACCGGGGCAGCGAGACAGATGGGGAGGGACACAAAACGTAGGCACAAAATTGAGCCAGGGGTAGAAACACAGACGATGACCAGGGTGAGACAGACACAAGGGGAGAGACAAGCGGCAGACACACAGACAGGGCTTCGAGACAGAAAAAGAGTCAGGGTGAAGGTGGAGACACGGGAAAGTACCGGGACACAGTCAAATACACAGAGACAGCCAAGGGCACACGGACGCGGTGTGACCTGCATCCCCGGCCCCTCCCAGCAGGTGCCGGTCGGCGGGGTACGGGGTGTACGCGGGCGGGCGCGCCGCCTCCGCCGACTCGCTGCCGTCGCGCCACCGCCGCTGCTTCCTCGAGACGCCGGAGTCGGCGCGGGCCTCGGCCGGGAGCAGTGCCTCCGCCGCCGGGGGGAGCAGGGCCGCGTCCACAGGTAGGGAGTCCGTACTGCAGGGTCCACAGCCGACAGAGTGGACCCGCGTGTTCCGACCAAACCTGTCTCCGGTGGACCCAGGACCCAGTTTTGTGTTGTTGTTGTTGTTGTTGTTGTTGTTGCTGTTGTTGTTGTTTTGGCAGGAAAGGGAGAAACATTGGCACTTGCAGTGCCAAATAGGTTGGGGCTTCCATTTCAAAGGGGAATTCTAGACGGCACCCACCTGGGATCGTTGTTGCGCTCTGAAAATCCCGGCTGATTTGCAAACTTCTGTGTTTGATCGTCAGAGAGAGGGGGAGAGCTCATCTGCGTTTCCATTAGTTACCCACACGAGGGTGTGGTCTCTTGCACACAGAAAACAGACATGCGTACATTTCCCTCACCTGCTGGAAGAGGTACAGGCCCACGGGGAAAAGTTCGCGTGTCTGCATGTTTTTGGCCCTCACATTCTCGCAAAGAACATGTCGTCAGGATCGGGACACAGCGGTGAATCGTTCATCTACTTGTGACGCACATCTGTTTGGACATTACTTCGCTTCCGCCTTCTTTTGTGGTGGAGAGGAACAAAGAGAAAGCGGAAGTTGAATCAGAAAGGTACAAACCGGAAGTTGAAACTGGGTGCCAATTTTGTGAATTTTGCGCTCTTTCTCACCAGTGAATCACAGCTAACACTGATTGGTTTTCGTTGGTCGTACGATCCTTGGACTGCTCATTTCTTTGCGTTTCACACATGCCAGGAGAATTCTGTGGAGCGCCCAAGCGCGAAGTGATCTTTTCGTCAAGATCGTCACCGAGACCCAAGTTTTGCTCGGAGCGTGGGATTTGTCTCGAACCGTCCTAATTGGGAAAATGATCCCCTGGATCATGGTCTCCAGGGGGAGGATCTAGCGAGTCTCTTGTGATGGATCCGTGATTGGAGTCCGTACCCTTCAGATCGGGGTTCGGTCGACTTCTGAAGGCCAAATTCAAGTTTTAGACGAGAAGCTGAAAAGTGGTGCCTGATGCCCGAAATGAGGAGTGTTCGCCAGGCCCCATGGGGTCTTTTGGATTGGCTCTTGGACCCAAGGGCGAGCCTTCTGACAAAGTTATTTTGCACTCAGGTTTTGTTGTTTTGGATTGAAGTTTTCACAGTCGGAAGTCGAGCACTTTCCCCGTGGAGTAGCAGCTGAATCCTGGCCTGGATCCGTTCCTGCCGCTCCACCGTCACTCAAACATAGATCCAGAATACTCGTTTCATGCATCGTGAGTCTCAGTGTGCGCAGAGTCAATACAGAGACGCAGCGCACGACGCACCCAGCGTGACGCAGGCCTCAGAGTACTGGGCGTGTCACGTCAAATTCTCAGGTAACAGACGCTCTGGATCAGCGTCTGGATTCGTTGTCATGGGAACCAAGCACGACGTCGTCCATTGAAACGTTACACAACACGTGACACAAGGAAATCACGGTAACAACACGTGTGAAACGGACACGAGTCAAGACGCAGAACACTTGTGTTGACCGTTGTGCCGTGGATGAGAGAACTGCCCACTGCAGATCTGGGAACCTGACACAACCATCAAACAAACCTCGGCTGTAGATACGGATATCGCAGTTACGGACACGCACTCAGTGTGAACCAACGCTGGGACACGCCACTCGGGTCCACAAAGACCTTCCAGACCTCACAGGACCCTAATCAGGACCATGGTGCGTCTGCCTGAGATCAAGACCTTCAAGAAGCACGGGGAGGGTGTGGTTTACCAGGATCCCAATGCGAAGGACCATGAGAGGGAGGCTGAGGCGGAGACTGAGGAGGAGGACGAGGAGGAGGAAGAAAAGCTGAAGGAAAAACCTCCACCACAACCACAATCGGACCCAAAACCAGAACCGGAACCGGAACCAGAACCACGGAAACCAGCGGCGGCGGCAGCGCCCCCTGTGAAACAGGTCACGTTCGTCGCGCCGGAACCGGTCGAGTCGCAATCGGAGCCACAAGCTGCGAACAAGAGCGGGAGCAGGAGCAGGAGCAGGAGCGGGAGCAGGAGGGCGTGGTCCAGTACGTGTGATGTGGGGTTGCAGCTTCAGGAGTGTGTGTGTGTGCGTGTGTGTGTATGCTCACTGCTGCGTGTGATTGACCCGGACGCTGCGTGTGTGCTCGCGTCTGCGTGCAGTTCTGCGGCCACTGGTGGTCGACACGGACTCCGTGTGTGTGTGTGTGTGTGTGTGTGTGTGTGTGCGTGTGTGTGTGCATCACATCAGCATGTGTGCTCACGTGAGCCGTTGCAATGTGTTCTTTCTCACTGTTGTGTGGGTGATGGCCAGCCACTCTGGGCTCCACAGGCTCGATTTTATCGTGCAATGAAAGCAACGAATGAACTTGGCGCAAGCTTGGACATTCAGGGGCAACAGCCCCTTGTTCCCGCCTCTTGGATCCGCGTGTTAATAATACCACGAGAAACTTTCTATTGTAGCGACGCAGTTTGCTCGTTAGTAACTGACCCGCGGCATCGTGTGTCGCTACGCGTATCGGGTTCCGCGCGTTGCGTCGCGCGTCGCTCAGATACTCGCAACCAGACAACCAAGGTCCCTCCCATAGCGACGCTTTGTTTGCTAATTTTGTGCGCAGATCTGTGGTGTGTATGGATAATTTTCTTTTATTCTGGAGGGATACCCACGCGTACGCGTTTGCAGGTCAAAGGCGGGACGCGGTACACGTGTTGCCAACGCACACGCAAGGAACTGAAGCATCTCGGTCCTTTTAACAGGGAAACTCACGGTTTGTTTGACACGGGCATTGGAGCCATTGATTCTTTTTTCAACAATTGAGTGTGGAAACACTGCGGTCGTTTCAATGGAATCGGAGCTTTGACTGAAAAGTAATGAACCTGTGTGAAAACACTGGGAGAGAAGCATCAGCCTCAGTCTGTGTGCTGCGAAAGGTTGTGGTTTGATCCGCAAGATTGAAACTGGTTGATGTGTGCAAACTCTCAGGGAAACAAAGCACACGGTACCCGTCGTCGCAACGTTTTCGCGACGGGAAAAACTTACTGCCGGGTTTTACCACACAAAAAGTCAGACTGAAAGGGTAAGGACCAAGGAAGGACCAAGGACCAAAGAACAAGATGGCCGCTGCACAACCCGCGCAGCCGCAGCCCAAGCCGAGCCAATCAGAGAGCGAGTACGAGACGTGCACCGACAGCGAGGAGACGGACGACGAACCAGCCAAGGACACAGAGAAGAACCCAGGCGCCAAGAGGAAGATCTCCACCAGAGGGACTCCAGCCCCAGGACCCGCCACAAATGGCACTGTAGACGCAGCTAAGGCCAGGAAAGTGAGTAGAACTGAGGACCAAAAGGTCAAGGTTGTGGGAGGGGCTGTTCAGGGGAAGACAGGGCAGAACGCAGTGGAGAGTGAGAGTGAGTACGAGACATCTGAGTACGAAACCACAGATGATGAAGAGGAAGAGGAGGAGGAAGTGGAGAAAACGAAGGCAGCGACACAGAAACAAGGGAACCAGGCGAAGAAACCTGAGGCTGGAGCCACAGGGGTGGTGAGTGTGGAGGTACCTCTCATAGTCAAGAGACAGGTGGAGGACCTGGGTGCACCCTCCAGTGGAAAAGGCCCTCGAGGTAGCGCTGCAAGCGGGAACCAGGCCAACAGGACCACGCGGGACCCAGGCCAGAACACAGACGCAGGGGACCAAGCCCCTCACAGCAACAAAACCGAGGATCAGAACTCGGGTCAAAATCCACCCGAATCCGTAACGGATCAATCGGCCGAAAAGTCAATATCCGGAAATCAAGCCGTCAAATCGTACAGAGATGGAGAGGGTGAAAAATCAAAGGCGCATAGCAACAGGGACGAGGATATTGATTGGTCCGACGGAGGGGACCATGGAAACCACGTGTCAACAACTGTTGGGGAGGAGGGAGAGGACCGGGTTTCATTCAGACTGCCGACGGGTAAGCACATGGCTGGGTCTGAGGAGCAGATGCGAGCAGAGACTGAGTTTGGGGAGCCTGATTACGAAGGCAGAAGTTCCTACGCGCAGCAGGAAAGTACCGAGAGCGGTGTGGGAGGCAAAGGGTGTGAGTCGCTGGTCCCACAGCAGCCCAGGAACTCCGTCTCCGTCTCCATGGAGACAGACAACGCTGCGTCTCCCCCCGGACGACGCAGCGTCGCTTCCGACGCGGGCACTGCGCATGACAGAGATGAGAACCAATCAGAACCTGAGGAACGTTCCCCGGATACAGGAGGGACTGATCCGACGCGAGAGCCAGAGGACGACATCACGGACCGGAAGTCTGAATCCGGAACTCCAGAACCTGAACTTCCGGCCAGGAAGCAGAGCACCGGAAGTGAGGATGAGATCCAAGGCCGGAAGTCCAGAACAGGAAGCGAAGAAGACCAGAACCTCCACAGAGAGGAGAGTTACTCTGAAACCAGAACTGACCAGCAAGATGCTCAGAACCTGGAGCAAAAGGATCTGGACGCCACAAGTCAGAAAACTGAGGAGGAAAACACAAAGAAAAGCAGTGTCGATGGCCTGCACAACGAGGGGCTTGACGAGTTTGGGGATCACACTGAAGACCAGGCGCAAGGCACTGAAGAGGACACAGAAGGGAGGGAAGGAGACCAAACCGCTTCCAAAGAGAGAGACAAAGATGGCAGTGATGGATACGATTCCGAATTTGAAGCAGATGATGTGAAGACAAAAGAGAGAGGAAGAACCTCGAAGAGTTCACAGGTTGAGGGTGATTCTGACGGGAGAGAAGCTGGAGCTGAGGCTCCCAAACATGATGAAGAAGAAGACAAGAACGACACGGAAGAACAGGAGGACGCTGACTACGACAGTGAGTTTGATGAAGACAACAAAGAAGCAAAGACTGAGAATTTGAGTGAGAAAGAAGCAGTCAGAGCTGCCAGTCAATCAACCATCAGGGCAGATGACTCGAGAAAGTCTAGTGCAAAAAGTTCAAAAAGTACCAAAGGCACAAAGAACACAACAAAGATTTTGGTGAAGAAAGACTCCAACAAGGACATAAAGGGTACAAAGAAAGATCCCAAAAGCCCTGCAAAAGAAAAGCCCACGCCCAAAAAGGAGGCAAAAGCCACAAAGCAGGATTCAAAAGGGAAGAAAGAGGAACCCAAGAACACAAAGCAGGCAGCAAAGGGTCAAACTCAGAAGGGGCAGAAACTGGACTCAAAAGCCTCAAAACAGCAAGAGGCCAAAGGTGCCAAAGAGTCTCAGAAAGGAGCAAAGAAGGATTCCAAGACTATCAAGCAGGACACAAAAGGGTCAAAGGATGAGAACAAAGGATCTAAGTCAGGCCCCAAGGGATCCAAAGCAGATCCTAAGGGACCCAAACAGGATCCAAAGAGCAAACAGAAACAGCCAACAGCTGCCAAACAAGATTCGAAAGCGAGCAAAGAATCCAAGGGACAAAAACAGGACGTGAAGGCTGCAAAGAAGGAAAAAGAAACACACGCAGTCAAGGAAGAGTCAGTGGAATCCAAGGAGGACAAAGAAGTGTTGAATGATGATGCTGAAGACACGAAGGATTACAAAGAGGCTGAGAGCGAGCTGCAAGATGATCAAAAGGAAGCAGCAGATGAAGGAAGTTACGCGGAGGAAGCCAAGGATGATGTGGAGAGTGCAAAGAGGAAGGAGGAAGGAGAAGAGGAACGAGAAGAGTACTCACGGGAGGGCGCCATGTCCGGAGGAGATCAGTATGGTTCCCGAACCGACCTGCAGGGGACGCAGGACGACCAGCTGGACGACGCGCATGCGCGCGAGTCTGCGCATAGACGCACGTCTGCGCACGACTCGAAGAGTTCTGCTCAAGATCTACGAGCTTCACAACGCAGTCTGCAGAAGTCTACGGGTGAGGGGAGAACATCCAAGGAACCAACCACCTCGAGACAAAACTCAGGGGTCTCGCGCAAACACTCAACAGATGGAGAACGTCTTTCCCGTAAAAACTCGCGAGACTCACAATACCTCAGAAGCTCCAAGCGCAGTCTGTGGAGTCTTCCACAGGATGCAGATCAAACTGAAGAGGAACCAGAGGAGAAGGAGGCTGAATCAGCGAAGGATGATCAGAATGATCCCAACACCTCCACACACGACATCAAAGGTTCCGCACACAGTCTGAGGAAGTCGTACACGAGCCTCAGAGGCTCTGATGAGAACATGAGGGAGCCTGAGGAGGAGCCGGGCAAGGAAGAAGATCGAGAGTCAAAGATCCCAGAGACTGAGGCACACGGAGAAGAGGGTGAGAAGGATGTGGAAGAGGGAGAGAAAGAGGACAAATCGGAGAAGGAGGCAGCAGAGGATGACGACAAAAAAGAAAGAGCAGAGACTGAAGAATACAATGATGAGGAAAACGTTGTGGACAAAATCAAAGAGGACGAAGCAGAAGAAACAAAAGGTGCAGATGACAAGGAAGAGGAAGAAGATACAGATAACAAGGAAAATGAAGAAGAGATCAAGGCCAGAAGAGAGAGTGTGGATTCCTTGGAAAAGGAGATCAAGGAAGATACCTCATCCTCCAAGAACAGTTTGGAAAGCAAGAAAGAGGAAGGAGAAGCTGCAGAAGCCAAGCCTGAAGAAGATCACACAGAGACAACGGACAGGCCAGGGTCCGGGCCTGGAATCAGTGGCACAGGTTACGCGGACCCAGAGCCTGAGAGACGCAGCCCAGTGTCCGGTGAGAAAGAGGATGATGATGAGGAGCAGTCAACAACCAACAAGAGGACAGAGTCCGCTGCGAGTCTGAAGGAAACTCCAAAGGAGGCCGCGGACTCCAAAGACGAGGCTGAGCACGATGATGAGGAAGTGGAGAAGTCTGAGGAACAAGAGGAGGCACCCGGACGGAGGGACTCTGACCAGTCTGAGAGGGAGATAGAAGAAGTAGACAAGAGAGACACTGAGGAATACGGTGAAGAAACAGAAGATGCAGCAGACAAGGAGGAAAAGGTTAAGGATGAGCAAGAGCAGAAAAACGATGAAGGCAAGGGAAAGCATGACGAAGAGGAGAAAGAAACAGGCGACACTGACTTGAAAAAATACGATGAGAAGACAGAAAAGGAGGAGGATGACGAGGAGAATGTAGAGCACAAGAAACAAGACAAGAACGCTACGGAGTACGAGGAAGAGAAGAAGCACGGTTCTGCGGATGAGAACGAAGAAGAAACTGAAAAGAAAGAAGTGATGGAGGACGTAGCACGCGACTCTGACCAAGAGCACCATGATCAGGAGGAGGACAAGAAAATCTCAGAGGAGAAATCTGAGAAGCCAGAGAGCGACGATGAGAAGGTGAGGGATGACAAAGCAGAGGACAGTGATGCGGACACAAAGAGCCACAAGGATAATCAGAAAGCAAGCGAAGACGACACAGAGGAACCTGTGGAGAAAGCCGTCAGTCAAGTATCCGTAAAAAGTGCCGAAGCTTCCCGCGGCCACAGCAGGGCGTCCCTGAAAAGCGGACGGTCTCACTCCAAACATGACCAAGACGACCAACCACAGGACAAAGATAAAGAGATCGCGCACAGTCGTCTGTCTCTGGCGTCAAAGGCCTCGGGAAGAGCCAGCAGGAAGTGTTCAGCAGAGGCCAGGAGAGAAAGTGCAGACCTGGACACCACACGACTCACGGCAGCCAAAAGCACTGAAAGTCTCAGAAGTCGCTCAAGGGACTCAGTTCGGAAAGAGGACACACCTAGCGAGAGCCAAGACACCAAGACCCCGCGAAGGAAGTCAAAGTCCCCCAAAACTGGGTCACTATCTGCAAAAAGTGGGTCAAAGTCAGTGAAAAGCAGGTCACAGTCTCCAACAAGCAGGTCAAAGTCTCCAAAAAGTGACTCAAAATCCCCGAGGGAAAGGGAGAGACTTTCTGTGAGCAGCTCCAAGTCCGCCGAGAAGCGAAAGCGGCGGAAACCCAAATCCACGGAGTCGGGGAGGAGCCGACTCAAACCGGAAGTGGACTCCGACTTCCGGGGCAGCTCCGATGAGCGGGAACCCGCGGCGTCCGAGACGACGCTGGAGACGCGGAGACCGACGGACGCGGATCTGAAGCCCGAACCGGAAGCGGAAGTGGCGAAAGACTCTCTCACCGTGGTGCCTCAACAACCCACCAGGAGGCGTAGCAGGGACAGCACCAGGAGCTCCGAGAACGAGGCCGGAAACGGAAACGGAAATGGGAAGGCCAACGGAGGAAGTGTCATCAGCCTTAGGTCCTCCATCTACGATGATCTGGAGCCGAGCAAGGACCCGATGGGATCTCTGGCGATGATTCTGGACGATCTGGATCCGTACGACGAATCTGAGGAGGAAGAGGAGGAGGAAGACAAGAAGAAATCAGAACGCAAAGCGAAGAAGAGAAAAACAGACAAATCAGCACGGCCTGAAAAGGAAAAGGCACAGAAACCTACCCAGAGAGGAAACAGAACGAAAAGAGACATTCTAAAGGAGGAGTTCAAGTCGGATTCAGATTCTGACTTCCGGATAGACGATCTGTTGCCGGATTCTGACGAGGAGACGCTGCACACGAAGGCCAAGAAACGCAACACGGCAGCAGCGAAGCGAAAGTCACGTGCTGCGCACGACTCCGACGACAAAGAGTCCGTCAAAAACGAGTACAACAAGAGACAGGGAGGCAGGCCCAGACTGAGGCCTTTGAAACTGCGGCCCTTCACCAAGGACGCGGGGAAGGAGGAGGACGGGGCGGGGGCGGAGGGGCGGCGCCGGCGGCGGCGGAGCAGCGCCCCGGGCGGGGGCCGGGCGCGCCGGGGGAGGGGCGGGTCGCCCGGCGGCACCGAGGAGCGCCGCTCGCGGACGGCCGTCGCGTCGCGCAGACGCTACGCCCCGTGGCTGGGGTCGCCTAGCAACAAGACAGGTACAACACGCACTGTCCTCCACGCGTCCGACGGGTCCAACTCCCCGTTCTTGTTTGTTGTCTCACTTCTGAATGTTGGGCTGGACCCGTCGAGGAGATCCTGGATCCGTTGCCGGCTTTCTCTGGATCCGCTGGGCAAAGCCTTTCTGATGAGAACGGGTCTCGTTTTGGCGATTGATCATTGATCCAAACGTAGTGCTGTGAGAGTGTTTCTCGTTTCCCGGAAAACATTGGTCTCCAAGTCTCGTTCAACAACACTGATCAGAACAAACTCTCGCTGCACCTGAAGTCGTGAGACTTGATCCACACTGGTAAGTTCAAACGGAGTTTTCAAGCAGCGCCTGTCACAACTGTTTGTTCTGCACTATCGGGACTCTCCACATGAGTGTGAGTCATGCACGTGCACTTCTCCAGCGGAGTCAGGAGACCGAGGACAACCCTCCCTTCATTCTGAAAAGTACTTGTACATCTCCTGTTCTCGTCACCAGGCTGATAAACAGATTGTGTACGTTTGAGGTCAGAGTCAAGCGCCCTTCCCAAGGTCAGAGTCAGTCAAGACCAGACAGGCACCGTGACCGCCAACCCAGAAGGTCTTCCTTGCGGGTTTGATCCCGGTGAAACGGAATGGCCAGACACCCCAAACGAGAAGGCACATCCCTGTTCGGGGATGAGATGGCCAGGCACCCCTATGAAGTGTGTCTGGCCACTTCAGTTTGGCGGTGAAATGGTCAGGCACGTGCCTTCTCATTTCAGGTCTGACTTAAAATGGCTGAACATGGGGTGAACAATCTGTGAGTGGCAGTGTCAAAAATTTGGGGTGTCTCCCCATATCGTTCCACCGGTGGTTGATCTGATGGGCCGCACCCTGAGACCACACCCTGAGACCACACCCTGAGACCACACCCTGAGACTGCACCCTGAGACCACACCCTGAGACCACACCCTGAGACTACACCCTGAGACTGCACCCTGAGACCACACCCTGAGACCACACCCTGAGACCACACCCTGAGACCACCACACCCTGGATCCGCCTCTCAGTCTGAGTGGAGATCCCGTGGATCCCGAGTAGTTTTGATTTTCACGATGATCAATTATCAATGGCTGATTGGGACTCAGGCTGCAGGGGAGGTCCGCCTAACAAAAGGAGTTTTGCACTGTTCCACACATGATCCAGATGGAGCTTCCCAAAATGTACGACGAAGCGCGTGTCCCCCTCCCGTTTCAAACAGAAATCTTGTGTGTTTTGCTGTCAAATTTTGACACAAAATTGGCCAATGAGACCGGACCAAAGGGTTCCCGGTCATTCATCAGCTGGAGACTTCCCACGGGGTGAAGGGAACTTGTTGTCAAACGGACCTGCAGAATCTCTCGAAGACAACTTCAACTGAAGTTGCCTGGTCATGCTGCACTTGTTCCTTCACTCAAGTGCAGGTCAATTGGAGTTGTAGCGTTGTTAATTGACGAGGGCGGATTTCAAAACAGGATCAAGCGGTGTGGATCTGATTCCAGTTTTCAAAACAGCTGACAGAAAAACAGAGAACAGTGGTGTTCTTCAGGTCAGGTCAAACGGACCACGACTGCAGGTCACACATGCAACAAGCGTGCACTTCGAGCACAGCGACAAGAAGCGTAACAAGTCAGCAGATCAGTTCACGTCTTGGGTTCTGACGTCTCTGGGACGTGACTGGATATTCCCTGTGGATCTGTGCGGATGGGATGGATGTGGACGGGCCTGGGGAGGTAGAGCCTGCAGGGGAGGAGGGCGTGGTCCAGAGACTGGAGAAACGAGTGCGCTTTGACCAGACCAACGCACAAGAGGAGTCCCTCCCAGGGTCTGCTGCTGGGACGGAAGGTCAAGGTGAGGTCTGTTCCACAGTGGACGCGTTGTGTGGGTCTGTTGCGTCCCTGTGCAGGTTGATGGGCGCTGCGTCCCTGGGCAAGTCAATGGGCCCGGCACCCTGAAACAAGTCAGTGAGTGCCACCGCATTCGGAGATGCCATGAACACTGCCGTGGATTTGTGCAGAAACGCGCTCCTTGGTGGATGGGGTGAAGCATGTGGTCAAAACGGAAGCACTGTGGTCAAAATGGATCCTTCGTCTGTGTGTGCGGTGAGATTCTGTTCGTGCAGGGACAGGTTCAGAGACGAGTCTGTCCTACCCAATGCTCGGAGTGAGATTCAGATTTGTCACTTCGGCAGGGCTCAGATTGAACCTGGACATGGTTCATGGATTGAATTCTCTCTCTGGATTTGGGTTCGGACGGTCAAGCCTCATTGTTTGGTTATTGTTGTGTGATTCTGTCTGTCTGTCTGTCTGTCTGTCTGTCTGTCTGTCTGTCTGTCTGTCTCTCTCTCTCTCTCTCTCCTAACTTTCTCCGCCTATGAACTGACCTTGCCCACACAAACCGCACACGTGTTTGACATCCCCCAAAAAGTGTCAGGGTCCGCTACTCAACAGTAACGAGTCTTTTTCCTTTTCCCTTGTCCCGTGTCATGCGGGTAACGAAGAGAAAGAACACAGTGCACTGTGGAATTGGGACACGAACCACGGGGCGATGCTCGCCGTGGCTTAAACTCCCTGTTCTTGAATCTGCACCCGGTACGAATACGGTTTCCCTAGCAGGTGATTTTTTCCTTCTTTGCGTTCTGTTCGCAATGTTGACATTGAATCTGTTTGCCCAGGACCTGTGCCGAGACCCAAATACGTCGTCGGTACGTCAACGTCGTTCCATCAGGCGTGTCACACTGGACGCGTCACGCTTTGCGCCCACGTCAAATGGCTCTGTGTCCCTTGGAGATGTTTGACCTTTGGGATGCAATGCACAATGCGTCGATTGTGACCTGCATGGCTCACGCTGCATTTGTCTGCGTCTCCATGGTTCCCTGCCTTGAGTGACGTTGTGGGCACGGACAGAGACGCTGATGAACCAGGCACAACTCAAACTAAGGACCGCTTTGTGCACCACTGACATCGCCAGGCCTGACGAAGCATTGAACGTGGTGTTGTATTCACAGCTTGTGGGTCCCGTCACACTTTGACTGCAGTGTTGCTTTGTCACGGCTTCCCCACAGTTTGTGTGAATGTGTGTGTCTGTAGACGTGTGTGTGCGTGTATGTGTTGTGTGTGTGTGTGTGTGTGTGTGTACGTGTGCGTGCCTGACTGTCTTTGTAGACTATGTGGTGCGCAGGAGTAGAAAAGAGTTCACACCAAAAACGAAGTGACGGCAATTGAATCGACGGGCAGTCCTTGTTGCCACCACCAGAGAATCATTGGACAATGCCAAAAGTTACGTTTGCGTTTGTGTTTCCTGGGTTGCGGGCTGTTTGCTAAAACTCGCCATTCCACGCGCCATGCCTTGCGGAGTTGTGGTCAGTTGATGCAGCGTCGCAAAGCCGACGCAGCCCCCACTGACTTGCACAGTTGCGTGAGGCGTGACGCATCCAGGTCAAACGTCATCTGGATCTGTGTATTGCTGTTGCAGAGACCCCTAGCGGCGACGGGCGGACCCAGCAGAAGGAGTACTTCCGGGAGGAGCTCAAGCGCCTGCAGTCATCGCTCAACAGGGAGGCGTCCAAGATCAAACAGCCACCCGTGTGAGTACTCTCGCCCTGTACTCTCGCCCCAGAGTATCAGCCCCGCCCAGGTGTGAACTCTTACAAAACAGTCTTCACATGTAAGCGCCATGGGAACAGGTACGTACTAATCCAGCAAGTCCCACGTCTGCAGTAAATGTTCCTGAACATGGAAAGGCCTGTCGTCCTGTCGGGGTGCACGTGACAAAGTGCAGAATTGTGACAGGTGGTTTTGCGCCTTTTCCTGCAGTAAAAAGAACACTCCGTACATCTTCAACGCGCTGTCCCCATACCGCAGTGTGCACACTGCCAAGTACCTCATAGAACTGGTGAGTCGGTGGAGAGGTAAAGCTGACGTGTGAATAAGGAGATTTAGCAGACGTCTCTATCACGTATGACGCACCGCGTTCACGTGTCTCGCTTCCCTCGCACGTGATTGACGCACCAACCACGGAGAAGGTCTCACCCCTGCTTCACCTTGCCTTCATGAGTGCCTCGAAACTAAGTGTCTATCTGGAGCTGAGTCTTTGATCCCCGGGGGTCCAAGGACTCCTGACCACCGAGCAAATCAACAACCAAACTGCGGGCTGTGGGGTGCTTCTTTTGTGCGTGTTGCCGTTTTGAACGTGGAAATCAGGCCCCTCCTTACCAGATCCTGGATCCATCTTCAAGGCTTTACCAACACTGCGTGTGTCCTGCTGAGCGCCTCTCTCGCTTTGTTCTGTTTTTGTGCCATGTCCCTTTTTGGCAGAGCACCTTGAGGTTGTGCGCTTCAAGCAAGGTTGCCCATCTATGTCCTGTCCCAACCTCAACCCCAACCCCACCGGCGTTCAACCCCTGGTGCTCAACCCCTACGCACCAACCCCCCGGGCTGTGGAGAAACACCCCTTGATGGAGGACGGCGCAAGCCCCTGTGAAGATAGAAGACCAACCCCTACAGAGGACCTCTGTGTATCAACCCCATTCTCTCCGCGTGTACAAAGGCTGACAGCTCTCTGCGTATGAGGGACGTTACACCTTGAGCACTGCTTTCTTGTTCCACACTGTAAGGCGCTTTTTCCACTGCACCTTTGCTTCAGGAGGAAGTTCCAGCCCTTCGTGTTTAACTCCCTCGCGCCCTACTGTAACTGCGCAACGCTGCGCTACGTCACAGAGATGGTAAGCACGTCGTCGCCATGGAAACGCCTGCACCAACCAACCGCACGAGCACCAACACGCTGCTCCAGATCAAGGATTGAGGGACAACCAAAATGACCTTGAAGAGAACCGTGTGAAAACAGAAAAGAACGTGTATTTACAGCGCAAAATTTCGGCGAAGGCAATTTACTTTTTTAGGGTGGGGTGCAAGGGTTTCCAATGGGGACTTTACGTGGTCACAAAATAGTTCGCACACGACGTGTCAGGCAAAACACAAACTCATTTTTGTTCACGTTTCATGTGCGTTTCATTTGTTTGCTCCCGTCACGCGCGTTGCTCGGAGCAAATGGTGAGGTTTAGCAAATACGTCCGGTCCTTTTCCGATGTGCCCCAATTGCCAGATCAGTGACACAGAAACCATAAATTTGGTGACTTGCCATGAGCTCTCAGTGTAAATTCAAGGCAAGTTTGGCAATCTGTAGCACGGACGTAGGACGTGTAGGACGTGCTAAACTTCCCAAATGTGAACGTTGCTTGACGTCCTCATGCATGCAAGAAAGCATCCGCTCCACACACTGTTCTCCACACAGGAGGACAAGGGGCGACCGTCCATAACGGCGCGTCCCACGTCCATGGGGCTCTGCGACCCGTGGGTCGACTACAAGATGGACGTCGAGCTCCTGCCGCGGGTACCAGTCAAACGCTACGCCCCACTCCCTCCCGTGTGAGTACTCAGCGAAGCGGGTACCAGTCAAACGCAACGCGCCGCTCCCTCCCGTGTGAGTACTCAGCGAAGCGGGTACCAGTCAAACGCTAGGCGCCACTCCCTCCCGTGTGAGTACACTCAGCGAAGCGGGTACCAGTCCAACACGTGCAACGAGTGCACTCCTACCCGCACTCGTGTGTGTGTGTGCTCCTTGAAAAGTATATAGTTCCCAGCCACATCCCACCCAGGCAAGAATCTGTGTCAACTATTGGGGTTTTCACACAGATGACACGGCGTCAAAATTTTGATGTGACACCAGGAATGGACTGGACTGTTGTTGCTCTCCATTGGGTGCCATGTTAAATTTGATGCCCGTGCATCAAAACTTTGATGCAAGCGTCAAAAAATCTGGCCCCGCCCTGTCTGTGTGAAACCCCTGATCTCACACCAAAATCTATCGTCACTCCGCCCCACCGTCCCCCTGCATTGCGGCGCTGGATAGCTCGCCCCGGGGACAGCAATGCGGACCCCGATGTGACGCAATGGCCAAACACCCCAAAGAGGAGGCACGGGTGCCTGGCCATTTCACATCCCACCTGAAGTGGCTAAACACTCAACAAGTCTCTGAGTGGCCATTCAGGGGTGTCTGGCCATTTCAGGTCAAACATAAACCAGGAAACACGGGGTGTGTGGCCATTATAAACAGGTTGTGTCTGGGCAGGCCCGTGTCTCCTCATTTCGTTACACCATATGCAAGCTCCTCCCTGCGCTCCCTGCCCCACCCGCACCGTCCCTAACCCTCCGTGTTGTTGCCCGCAGCACCGCGCGCGAGGGTAAGGGTCGCCCCGGGGACAGCGAGCTTGGCCCGGGCCGCGCGCGTCTTCCGGCCGTCTCCGCGCCCGCCAGTCAGCACGCCAACAAGGAGCTGCGCTACTCCGACGTCCCCGAACTCAGGTGCGTGCGCGTACAGGGTCACGCATGCGCGGACACGTGTTGACGATACTGCGTCAGGCGCTGCGTCTCTGTGCACGTCCACAAGTGCTGCGTTGCGTTGCCTCTTGGGAATCAGACTAGAGGCGAGGTTTGGCAAACAGCCCGCAACCTGGAAACGCAAATGAAAACGTAACTTTTGACCGTCACAACATGCCAAAAGTTACGTTTGCGTTTGTGTTCTCAGGGATGCGGGCTGTTTGTTAAAACTCCCTCATGCCAACGACAACGATGCAACCCATTGATTTGCACAGGGACTCAGGGAGAGACAGTTTCAGTGTGAAACAGACTTCACTTGGTGGGCACGTTCCCACATTCATGAGGTGCCTTCTCTGGGGGGGGGGGGGTAAACGCCGTGCACGTGTAAACTTGTGGACTTCTTCAAAATTCTTCTGTTGTCAATTGTCGAAACGCAAACCTGAATTTTCAATGGTGATAATCAACTTTGTTCTCTTCAATTTATCGGCCTTTAGGAAGCACGTAAGTTTAAGTTCAGTTCATCTCGTTGTCACTTGGTGTGTGCTGCACAAGTTCCTTGTTCTTGAAATTTCCACACGCAGGTTCAGACTTGTGAATTTTCGGCTGAGGTTGAGACTGAGGACCTTCTGTTTTTCTGTGTCAAAAGACCTGCAGTGGTGTGTGGGAGTATACAGCCTGCAGGTCCAACCCTTGCATGTGTTTTGCACAAAGTTGCTGTGTCCATGGGATCTGTTCATTTTGGAACTCTCCTACTTTGCCTTTGTTTCTGCTGTGTCTCAATCTTGCTGTGGTTCAGCGTTGTGTGGGCTGGGGAGTTACCTGAGACGGTTTTGCACATGTTTCGTGAACAGCCTTCACGCAACGGTCAACCCAGACCCGTCCAACAACCACAAAAAACAATTGCCCCCTAATTTTGCGTCAGGCGCTTGAACATCCAATTTTCCCGTGTGACTTTGACAATATATGCTGGGATTGAGTCCCCTGAGTCGAGGCGCGCCCCCTTGAGGGTGGCCCCTGGGACCGGACCCTCTGGACCAACCCCTGACCCACCGCGAGAGCGTCACTTCACGCATGCGCTGTGGCTGCAGCTTCTGAAAGTCCGATCAATTGAACAAATTTACCTGAGGTGTGTGGCATTTTGTGGGGTGGTGTGTGGACATAGACTGCAGCACACTCGAAGCCACACCTGATATCAGACTGTACAATTGGTCTCATAGAAGCAGCTGTTGGTGCGGAACATGTCTGTTCATTCCTTGAACCGTGGATACAGTGCCATGGCAGTGTTCCACGAGTGTGGCCAGCCCCACTTCGCCCCTGGGTTGGAGACAGGGCGAAGTCAGCCAGTTTGGCTCACTGGGCGAACGGCACGCGTGAATCGAACACGGCCAGTGGATGTTTCCAGCGTTGCGTACCGCTGGACGTAGCTTCTCAGGGAAAAACATTGTCAGTCCGAGTTCATACAAGATGCGTCGTGCGCCGCGTCACACAGGCCAAGAGACACAAATGGCGCCCGTTTTTGGCGCAACGCAAGGCGCCTTCGGTGTGAGCCCGGCCTGACGCATTGCTCTGGTGCTGGTTTCAGAGAAGAGTTGAAAAAGAAGTGCAGTATTAGCGCGAGCGGGAAGGTGCAGGCCGACTACCGCAACACCAAGAGGGACTTCTACCGCATGGACCTCGACAAGATGCAGGTGTGTCCGCATGCGCGCACGCTTTCCGGTTGAGAGACAACTCCGGCGACTCAGTGGCCGTCCCGCAAACACACGAATTTACACAGACAGACAGACAGACAGACAGACAGACACACACACACACACACACACACACACATACACACACATGTGCGCGCGTGCGCGCGCGCGCTCGCGTAAAGCTCCAGAACAGGTGGAGCCTTCCTTTGCCACCCCGTCCACATTGATGCGATGGGTGCTTTGTCGCACGCCTGCACACACCTGCTGGTGTTGGCCCAACAGAATCGCGATGCATCACGCTTCAGGGTGAACCCGGCCTCACTCTGCATCTTACTCCCGCAGGACTACCACCCCGGAAGTCGCCCGCACATGCGCGCCGCCTACTTCGCCTATCTGCAGAACTCGCCCGGCTCCCGGCGCGCCGTGCATGAGTGCGTCCGCGCTGCCGAGAGCGCCGCCGGCTGAACTCGCGGGACGCGCTGCCGGATGTACCCGCCGGCGACTGGTGCTGCCGCCGGACACACCGTGGGGCTGCAACCTCACTGCAGTTTGTCACGCCCATGGGGTTGCAGCCCCAACCCGTGATGGACTGAAAAGGACCAGACTACAGATCTTCTTTGCTTGCTGAGTCAGTGTACATTTTGCGTTACTTTGGAGTGAGGATAGAGTGTGCAAATGTGAAGCGTTTTCATTCAGTTCTGAAAAGAATTGTATTGGATACTGCCCGGTGTATAATTGTGTTGCCTGCACACAGCTCACAATGTGAACAGGTTCCATTTCGTGCCAAACTGTGATTCCTCAATGTTACACCAACTTGTATTTTCTGCATCACATCTGAGAGAAAATGTGGAGGACTTGGCTTCATCTCCAGCACGTGAGCCTGACTCTCCATGGCAGTTGCTACGGTTCTCTGTGGTTGCCTGGCAACACCAGAACTTGTCCATACTCCTGTACATTTTTATACCATTAGTTGCACATTTGATGAGAAAATTCAGCCGAGTTGACGGTGGATGTGCCATGCGCTGCGTCCATGGGAGCTGCGTCGTAGTTGGTTGCTATGCAACGCCCGTTGGTTTACACGGGGACGCAGCTCCTGGCGCGTCCTGTGTGAACCCGGCCTGTGAACATGCAGTGATCGTGCGTGTATCTGTGATGTGTACAGAAGCCTCACTGATTGTACAAACACTTGAAAATGACCAATAAAGCTGCTGCATTTCGTTCTGTCACCACTCGTTGCATTGCGTCTTGTGAAATCAAGAATTTGAACTGGAAGCCTGAATCCGGTGTCTGATGCTGGATTCATCCCACTCCACCAACACACCCCACATCCTGGATTCCTCCTGGGCAGCTTTTGTCCTGACACTTGAATTGCAGCAAGCTCCACCCCGAGATCCTGGATCCACTGTTTCCCAGTCCTTACTCCGTGATCCCGGAACCACCTGACTCCAGGTCCTGCCTCTGCCCTTATTCCAGGCTTTCTTTACCGACACCCTCAATCTGTGTTCTCAGATCAACCCCCGTTCGTAAACCTGTGAACTCGGATCCCACCATGTGGATCCACCCTGCAGATCCACCCCTGTGGATCCACCCCCTGCAGATCCACCCTGTAGATCCACCCCCTGTGGATTCAACCTGCAGATCCATCCTGCAGATCCACCCTGCAGATCCACCCCTGTGGATCCACCCCCTACAGATCCACCCTCTGGATCCACCCTGTGGATCCAACACACCTGGTGGCCCACCCCTCCGGATCCACCCCTGTGGATCCACCCTGCAGATCCACCCGGTGGATCCAACGCCTGGTGGCCCACCCCTGCGGATCCGCCCCTGCTCGCTCAGGGGCGCAATGTAAATATTTGCGTTGCGGCTGCGGCGGCTCGTCGGTGTTGATCCGCTGTTGATGCGACGGATGCTCCCTGCGCGCCGAGCATACTGGGGACCAGGGGCGGATCCGGGGCTGGGTCGGTGGGGAGGGGGGTCTTTCAACTCCGCCCCGACTCCATGATCCTGGATCCACCCCTGCGGGCTAAGAGTGCAGTGTTTCCTTTTGCTTCCTGTGCGATGCTGGGGGCGGATCCACTGAGAATAAGTTTCGTCTTGGGGTGGGGCCGAGACTCCTCTGGATCTGTCTTGGCCAATTTCCAATCAAGCGTGAAGGCTTTTTGCGAGCTTCCACCGTTCTTCATGTACATGATGTGTGCCTTCTGGCAAACCCAGGGGATTTGAAGACCAATCCTGACCCCGCTTCTATGCCGTGTAAAAGGTTTGCTTTCTGTGTGTTTACTTGTTCAGTCTCGCTTGGAGGGCTCGGCCCCTGACCCGATCCCATCCGCCCCTGTCAGATCAACCTCCATTGATCCGGATCTGCCGATCTTCGCGCACGTGCGTGTCTCATCAGACGGAAAGCGACAGATACCAGTCAATCAAGATCGTGTAGTGCAAGAGTTCTCGCTCCTGGTCCGTGCAGCTCAATTCAAAATTCGTGCAGCTTGAAATCTCACCCAACAAAAACAAGTTTTGTTGATCATCATCGAACTTTCCTGCCCAGTGGATTTAGCAGCTTGTGAACTGGAGGGGGGGGTTCAAGTTGGGTGACGCGCGGTCGTTTTCTGCGCTGACGTAAAAATTTCCACCATTGGATTCAACGTGAAATTTTGACGCTGGCTTCAAGAATTGTGGAAACCGCGTGTCCTCATTGCACATTTGCCTACATGAGTTTTGCTCGTCGTGCCGCGAGTTTTTGCTCAAAGCGGAGAGTTTTTACACGATGCGGTCGGTGTGACTGCAGCCGTCAGAGCGGGTGGAGCAGGAGAGAAGGAAGCGGCTTTCCCTCCTTCCTCCGCACACTCACTCTCACTCCCGTCCAGTCCGCAGCGCAGCGCAGTGCGCGGCTGCATCGCAATGTCAAACTGAATCTCTGTGTCACGGACCATATTGCAACAGAGACAGAGACATTCGAGCGCGTGCTGCTGTCGGGATCAGGTCTGCGTGCGTGAGATGCATGCGGGTCAGTCTGACGCATCAAGTGCCTGGGAGACAAAACATCCACTCGGGCAGAGGATAGACCCAATGCACAGTGTGGGTCGTTACCGCAACGCAATTTGGTTTTGTATTGGATTTGTTGAGACTGGTGAAATATTTTGTGTCTGATTCTGCCTGCAGATTGGTTTTGCGTTTCTTTTCGTCTGGATTCACTCTCAGCTGATCCACAGGCGTCCATTGCACATCTGGATTTTTGACAAGGATTCATCTCCCATGGATTCACTGTGCAATCTGGATTCGTGTTGGTGAGACGACGCATCCGGCGTATCCAGTGAATCCGGGCTGGAAAATCCGGACTTTTTGACAGATTCCTCTGCATCCATCTGAACACGTGGAAACATGACTCACTCACTGATTATCAGATCTGGATTTTCATCCAGTGTTTGAAGTTGCTGCATGGTTGTGAGAAGAACAGTGCCACAGGTGGCTCGTGTACTGAAGGTAAAAAAGACATCAGCTCCAGGCTGATCTGTTGCATCTCAATCTGACGGGATATTTCTCAGTTTCACACATACAGAACTCAACCCCTGTTGGAAGGAGCGAAGTAGCGCGGACAGCAGCAGTCAGGACCACGCGCTGATGCGGGCGCTTTCAAACCGACTTTCACGTTGTTGACGCGAGGTCGTATTTTTGACGTCGGCGTCAAAATTTAACATTGAACCCAATGGTGGAATTTTTACGTCAGCCCAGAAAACGACCACGCGTCTCCCAATGTGAAAACCGCTTTGCCCAAGTGAAGTGTCAATGGGCCCGTACTCACAGGGATTCTGCTGAACTGACGCAAAAATTCGCAAAAAGCGACAGTCAAATTAGACGCGAGGAGGATAGACCCATAGATCTGGACCAGATGACCCTGACCGGGATCTTTTCAAACAAACCAAGACGCCGTGTTGGACGAGGTCGAGCAATGCTGGACCAGCTGCAGGTCTGGGATACTGAGCACCACAGTGACTGAGAGCAGGATGACAGTGCGCAGGCCCCTCCTGCTTCTCCTCCTCATCTGCTCAGAGCTCCCTTTCATCTCCCCAGGTGAGTGAGTGCTCTGGTCCGTGAACTTGCAAGTCTCAGGTGGCTTTATTTCCGACACCAGGTCCAGGGGTTTCAGGGAATCTTTTTGCATAAAAAGTCACATCACCAAAAAACACAAATTTTAGTGCGCGAAATCATGTGTTTGTGGAGAGAAGGGGTATTTTTTTAGCTTTTCTCGACAGCCCCCACTGACGGTGTTCTCCTTGGAGCAGACCCAAGATTGTATGGTCCTGCATGGGCACAAACGCACCGGAGGCCACCCCTGGCCCACGGCTCCCGGCCCCGGCCCCCAGCCCCCAAGCCCCCAGCCCCCAGCCCCCAGCCCCCAGCCCCCAGCCCCCAGCCCCCAGCC
>JAAUXT010007681.1_pt1 | contig 29976 bp, 39 predicted proteins | sample 7278171 | NCBI WGS metagenome assembly JAAUXT01 (sample SAMN14350112, study PRJNA611818) | marine sediment metagenome | isolation source: surface marine sediment (1.8m) | place: French Polynesia: Moorea | collected 2018-08
AGCAAGGCAAATCAGAGCAAGCCAAATCAGAGCAAGCCAAATCAGAGCAAGCCAAATCAGAGCAAGTGAAATTTCCTCAAATCACCGCGAGCTCCATGGAGCTATTTTTTCCAGACGTCCTTCCGTAGCTTTTCACAAGAATCTTTCAGCGCAAAGTTTCAGATTTCGTGTCATTTGTAACTTTTCGATAGAGTCTGTTTGCAAGTTAGATCTCACAGCGGTTCGTCTTTGTCAGGTTGCATCACGTGCGCATGTCTCCGGTGTCACGTGAGGCGCGCCTTCGCACTCTGCAGTACCTCTTCAACGAGCTGTGCGCATGCGCAGGAACAACAGGTGATTTGTGAGGCGATACTTTCTGTTGGCAGTTCCTGAATTGGTTTGTGCTTCTGCAGATATGAAGTTCAATGTTGTCGTGTCCACGCGCACACACGCGTGCGCTTCTTTATTCGTGCGCGCCCGCACGCTTGCACCAATCATACGTCTGCAAAAATGGCATGCATAGTACATGCACCAGATCATTGGCCAAAAAGAAAAATCGTACAATATTTTCTCACGCACATTTGGCTCAGATGGAGAAACGGAGCGGCTACTGAATGAGATCGAGGACCAGCTGCGTGTGCTCGTCCCGGCCCGCAACACACTGGACTCCGAGTTCGCCATCGAGCTCAACCTCGCCATGCAGCCGCTCAGATCGGAGAACGCCAACCTCCGCAGGTTCGTCTCACCAACCCCCGCGCCTGGATGTCCTAATGTCTCCCGTGTTTTGCCGCATTCACGTTTTCTGGTGCTGAGGTTCCATTGCGACGATGATAAAATCTTGCCCGTGAAACTACACCATCGCTTCTGACACTGTATTTGGGGCAAAAGGTGCATCTTCTACACGGCTGAACAAGGGAGTTTCTGATGTGCGACAGTGGAGATGATTGTCTGATAATTTCAGAAAACTTCGCATCATGGAGCAACAAAACAAGTATCGTGATGCTGATACTGGCGATGAGGCTCCTCCGAGTAGCTCGCTGGATTTCAACGGTAAGAGTCGTAGAGATTCTGCGGAAACGTTGAGCCCTTGAACAGTTTCCATTGTGAAGCGGAATGGGTTTCTTGTGGTGAAATATCACGCTTTGTGCCAGAAGAAAATTTCGTCTTGCTTGTTTCAGTGGTGCATCAGCAGATGCTGAATCACGCTCTGGACAAACAACTGCAAGAAGAGCAGGCGTCAAGGAACGAACTGCAGCTGCAACTAAACAGCGTCACCACGGAGTTCAACAAGCTGAGTGAAGAGAAGAGCGAAATGCTTAGAGTTCTCAACAGCAAGGTGCAAATCTTCACACATGCGCGCCGAAAATGCCCACCGATTGCTTTCTGAACTTTCCCCCGACACTCGACTTGATTTCAAAACACGGACAAATTATTCCTGCAGAGCACCGACCTGCTGAAATTGCAACATGATTGGCTGGAAGAGGCTGGGCGGCTGCGCGCGCAGATTCAAACCGCCGAGCATGCGCGTGAAGACTTCCGGCGCAAAGCCGCCGCAGCTGCGCACGAGAGGGAGATACTCACCATCACCCTCAAGGAGCGAGAGAAGGAAATCGAACGTCTGCAGAACCTAGTCAGGTTTGCGAGTTTCAGAGACTTCAAATCTGTGAGGCATTTCAGTCAGAAATCTATCTGTGCATGTTCCCTTTGATGCCTTTCAGCTCATTTAGAACCAGTATGCGGAAACTGATTGAGGACATCTCCAAATCGGGTCCCGATTACTCCAGTTGCTCCGGTCTGCTCCTGGACCAACTGAATCGCACGCTACAGCTGGGAGCCTCTCCAAGGTACGCCACAGCCACTGAAATCATGTGATCCTCATGGAGCAGTCATTGTCCCTTTCTTTTGTGCTGATAATTTGCTTTCTGTGACTGGTTGCAGGAAGGGCTGGCATCCGACGGATGCGACGCCTACCAAAGAGTCGGCGGCAGTGGAGCCGACGAGCATCAACCTTCCTGGTTCAGAGGCGGCTTCTTTTCCGTCTGTCGGAATTGCTGCTCACGCACCGCCGTCAGGTACGTCAAACCAACGTGAATCACAGCATTCTTCTTCAAGATCACAGTCAGTGATTCTCCATTGCACAAATTTGTTCCGAATGTCCGCTGAGTACGAAAGGCTTTTGATCACTGCAGGTCTGACCAGTCAAGCGTTGAGGTTCTACAACGCGAACGACGCTGTGCACAGCAGTCCAAGGACCGAACCGAGGCAGATCCAACCTGGAACCCCTGCACGGACAGGGTTTCAGAGGTGAGACATGGTGGACTTGTTTGGGTCCTTTTGTTGCTCAACAAAATCACATTGCGCAAAAATGAAACAGTTGCGCTCTGAAAACACAGATCTGTCGAGTGTGATGAAGTGCAATGACAAACTTTTGACTGTGACTGTTTGCTCTTGCTCTGAGCAGGTCTCTTGGAACAGACTTCGGGTTGGACATAACAGAAACAGAATACATGGGATCTCCGCGATTCAAGAGCCGAAAAATCATAAGGTGTGGGCAAACGTAGTTCAGTCCTTTTCACCAAATCCATTCCAATTACAATTTGTTCGCGCATTTCTTGAAACCCTGGCCCTCCACGTGTTCGTTTCAGTGAAGCAGTAGCGTCGCCCGGTTCCAAGTCCCGTGATTCGGACTCGCTACGGGACCACAGCACTTCCACCGTCAAACAGTTGGACGTAGCGAGCCTCTCGCCTCCCAGGGCTCCCACGCAGCAACCACCAGGTGAAGCGGAGTTTGCCTCCTCTGCTGTTGTGTAGTGAACAAATGTTGTAGATCTGGCCAGTTGATGAAAACGAAACAGTCCGTATGATCGTTTGGAGCAAATTTGACTTCGCAGTTGGCCGTATCAAAGAACAGCGCATTAGCGTTTTCTTCTGTCGCAGATCATCGCTTGCAACCCGAGGGCTTCAACACAGAATCGACCGGTTCACGAGAACAAAGCAGATACAGCGTCACGGATTATTTCGAGAAGTATCCGGAGGTGAAGCCGCCTGCGCGCGTACAGCCCAGCGGCAAGGAAAAGAACACGGTTGGCGCGAGTGGTGAAAGACATGGTAGACATGCTCAGCCCGCCCAAATCGGCGCCGAGCCAGCAAAGCTGCCGACTCCTGACGTCAGATCGAACATTTATGACGAGTCGGGTGGAACGTCGCAGCAGGATTTGTACAAAGGAACGGAGTTGGACACGTCATTGAGCACGATTCGCGGAGTCGATGACGTCAGGTCCATTGTGACGTCGTGCAGCACCATGTCCATTGACGACCGTGAGTTTCGCCAGGAACTTGAGCATCTGGATGCAAACATCGCGCGCATTCAGGCGTCTCTGAAGCAAGCCGTGCTCAGCTAGAAGGGCGGAAATTTGCTTGGTGAAAAAGACCCCGGTGGCGAGGTGTTTTTATGACGTGTCGTTCGACCAAGCACTGCTGAATGCGGGTGGAATTGTGGGGTCGAATTGTCAATAAGGTTTCTGTGATGTTGCACAAAGGTCTGGTGTCACATCTTGCTTCCAATATCGAAAGATTCCGTAGACCTTGTGCACTGATGCCGTCCTCAAAGAATTCCAGTGGGTAACAAGTTGTCGCTCGGCACATCAAGTTTTAAAATCAGCGATGCTTTGAATTGCACTTTGAAAAACGTGTGGCAAACTTTTAGAATCAGTGTTGTTGAAATAAACTCGTCACTTCAACAGACATCACAGATCTGCTTTCAGAGAACACACTTGACGTGAAAACCTCGACATCTGTGGAAGATGAAAAGTTCTACGCGCCGGAAAAGTCGTAGAAACAACTGTACAGCAGAGTGTACCAAATTTATTTTGTTCATTTGCTGTGTCTAACTCACCTCGACACAAATATTGACATGTTTGTTTGCGTGTACCATCAGCAGAAGCTAATTCCCAAATGGCTCATTACGTGTCACGATCATTATTTGCAAAATTGAAGCGGGGCACAATTTTGGGAAGCCGACAATCCGTCGTGTGCACCAGACCCCATTCACGTTCACCGGTTTCTTCCAAGCGGGGAAGCTGTGTGGAACTGGACTTCCAGAGATTCTCGATGCAAAATTGCTACGATGAATACGAATGAAGATGCTGCGGTTCAGGATAATTTGCTGACTTGATTCAAGTGGATATTCAGCAATGAAACTTGTCTTGTTCCTCGCCTTTGGTTCGCTTGTTTGGCCGGAGATCGTCGCATCTTCAGGGAACTATGGCGGACAAAGCGGTGGGTACAGGGTTCAACTTTGTCATGTGCGGGTGTCCAAACAACAGAGGGTCAGGAGCGTGGATTCTGCCAAAATGTCCACATCTTGCCCAGAGGCAGTGCAGAACACGACACATTTTTTGCGTATTGGCAAAGATCGGGTTTCAAAACTCGTGTCAACCTTGCATGCAGTTGCAGATTTGTTTGACATGTATGTAGAAATCAAAGTTGAATCCATGCGGACGAAACCACGCAAGTTTGCTCCACGTGGGGACCCATTCTGGAGCCACAGTTCATCTCGGAGATGCAGCTCTCCCTTGCTGTCAGCGTTTCAAAGGATCTCAAACTGTCTTGTTTGACATCGTAGCAAGCAAGCAAGACACATTTTTCAAGAGTTCCTCAGTGCCCGTGGTGGGACGGACGACGGTTCCGAAGAGTGGGGCTACATCCCCGTCAAGAGCTGGGGTTCCATGTTGTACTGGTTCTTCAGAACGACCCACCCAGACGGATACCTGAACAGGCCTCTCATTCTCTGGCTCCAGGTGATCCTCACTATGAAAAGTCTTTGCTGAAATATCACAGGTTCGTTCTGGATTTCACTATCCAGGTACTTTGTTGGTCATATTCCAGGGAGGACCCGGTCTTTCCGGTTCTGGACTTGGTAACTTCCTCATGTTGGGTCCCTTGGACCAAAACCTGCAGCCACGCATCGCGACATGGGTGAGTGTCGTTTGCTTTTGCCAGCTTCCAGTCGACGTTGTAGCACACGGAGATCGATACCAGGCTCGGTTTATTTTCTGCAGATCCAAACAGCCAACATCCTGTTCGTGGACAGTCCCGTGGGGGCAGGGTTCAGCTACGCTCAGAACAAGTCGCACATCCCCGGTACGATGCTGGAGATCTGCTACGAGCTGGTCACCACGCTTCGCACCTTCATGAACGAACACCCGTACTTCAAGGTAAACCCTGGAACTTCCAAATAAACGCGCTCACTGGCTCTTCTTGTCACCATTCCTTCATTATGCAACCATCCTTCATTTCAGACGACGCCGTTTTACGTCATGGGTCAGTCCTACGGAGGCAAAACTGCAGCAGCAATGAGCTACTATCTTGCCCAGGTACTTGTTACTCCTAGACTTTGCTGGGTCTCAGATCAGCTGTCTGTCCATTGGAACCTTACCTGCCGATAATGTCGTTCCCGATTGGACTTCACCTCACATTACGCATGTTCTTCACCTCAGGCGATGAGCGCGGAGATGGTGGAGCTGAACTTCCGCGGAGTCGCCATCGGAAACGGATTCGTGTCTCCAGCCGATACGTTCATCATCTACGCCGACATGCTCTACCAGATGGTCAGTGAACCAACTGTCAAAGATTTCTCTCAATCTGTGAAGAACCTGCAAACCTGTTGATTTTACGTGGCGGAGTTTGGTCACACAAAATTTCAAGACAAGACGATTGCAAGCAGACTTTTTCTATGGCAAATCCATTGCTCACCACGTAAGGAAAGCCGCACGACTCCACAAGCGACCCCAGTCTCAGTGCACTCATTCCTGCAGCTGCCTCAGGAACTACGAGGCATGTTTTTTATCTTCCCGTTGTTTCGCCGATGGGCAGGAGAACTCACCACAGATTTGTGCACAACTTTTAATGAAGACAACAAGCATGCCAACAATGCCAACAATAACTGGAAAACAATGGCAGCAACTGAGAAACATGCCAAAAAAGACACACAAAGAAGGGCTTCTCTGTCAGCTTTGGCGACATTGTCTTTGGACCAAACACAGGTCTCAGAGCTCTGCAGACATTGCCAGTCTGTGTGTGTTGACCCCTCCACAGAAGAACAACAACAAGGAGCAGAAGAAGAAGAAGAAGGATGTTGCCAAAGACACAAGTTCAGTGTTTTTGGGCATCTACCAGAGAACATGGTGTCGCCAACTTGTGTCTGGTGTCCTCATTTTGGATCCCAATCTGACTTTTGTGTCCTTGGTTTTGAGACAGTTACTCTCATGTGTCCACAGGGAGGATGATGGACAACAGTTTCCCAAAGTTTGTTCAAAATCCGCGGCAAAATCACGATTCTGTCGGCGAAACAACGGGAAGATAAAAAACATGCCTCGTATGCAAAGTTTGCCACTCACGCAAAAGCGAGAACCCGAGTCCCAAAAATTTTTGTTCAAGCAGATTCACTGCGTTGAGGATGCAAACAACAGATCAACAGCTGGGTCGCTCACTGTCGCAAAATATTCCCTGAGCCTCATGTCTCGTGAACATTGCAGTCCCTGCTGGACGATGCGGGATATGACGCCGTGAATGCAGCAGGAATTGACGTCTACACCTCCATCACCACTCAGAACTGGGAAATGGCCAAAAAAGGTGAGCATTCTGCAATCAGACTTTGGATGTTCACACAACAACCACACCAACCAGAAAGTTTGCTGTTCCCACCTCCCCCCAAGGCACGAGTTCCTGTCACAAAATCTGCTGAATACCCTTGTTTTTACGCCCCTTTTCGACAGACTGGGAAACACTGGAGCAGACAGTGACAAACAACTCTATCAAATTCAGTTTCTCCAACATTTTGATCGTCAAACCCGAGGAAACGGACGACAAAACAGAGAAACGACACCTGGACGACAAGACGCGAACACGTACGAGTACAGCTGCTCTTTTGCAAAGTAGACTCTGCAATTCTGAAATCAGCTGCTGTTGCAATTCAGCCTGAACATGAGAACCCGTAAACGAAAGAAACACCTTTTTTCAGTGCCTGCTCAATTTCTCCGCAAAGAGTGTGAGATTTTCATCTTTCAGGCAGGCGACTGAAATTTGGAGATGTGTACGACATTCCCATCGATGATCTGATGAACAGTGCCATTCGAGATAAACTCGGGATCATCCCAGACTTCATCACATTCAAGCGTACGGACCAATTCCAATGTTGAGGCACGGAAACAGATTATTATTGTTTCCGTGGCTGATTCCAGTCAGTCTGTTGGCTACTGATACAGTACCTGTTTGTCAGAACGTTGGCAATTGTTCCCCATCGGCTCCAATGAATTTGCAATTGTTTCAGAGAACGGAGACGAAGTGTTTGACAGATACTTCGAAACCCACGACATATTCAAGCCAGTGTGGAACCTCGGTTGGTGACATAAACATTTGCGCCAAATTTCGTTTGGCAGGACATTCAATTGAGCTCTTCTCTCCAGCGTGTTCTTCCAACTTGCAGTGGACGAAGCCTTGCAAACCTCTGACATCGACATCGTTGTGTATCAGGGTCAACTCGACCTCTTGTGCGGCACCACAGGTTGAAGAAATCTCACACAGAAAACAAATCTTTCAAGAATTCGACATTTTTTGCCGGCAAGTCATCGTCATGAAGCCTTTTTCTACAAACAGCCGCTCTGCGCTGGCTGAACAGGCTGCGGTGGGACGGGATCGAAGAGTTCCACTCACTACCTCGACAGGTGCTCGTGAACCCGGACACCCAGGAGGCGGAGATGCTCTACAAGAGCGTCAGAAACTTCCATATGTACTGGGTGCTCAACGCTGGACACGTGGTAAGATTCGGAGAGCTCGATGAGGTTTCTGAGATCGCCCAGCCGAAACAAAAATTTGGGTGTGCATTCACCAATCTGGTGACTTCAATGGACAACTCTCGGACAGGCACTGTGTTGTTGTTTGCAGGTTCCAGCAGACGTGCCCGAAGCAGCGATGAACAGAATCATCGGTGACGCATGAGATTCATCCCTCTCAGCGAATTGGTCAATCCGCAAAAAATTTCGTCACAATTGGTTTCTCAAAGATATCATCAGTTGAACTTCGACTTGATGGTTCTGTCAGCAACTCTCGCCATCTCAAGGCGAATCAAACTCTTCAATTTCATCCTTTGTACTCTCTCTGTATGTGTCTGTCTCTTTCAAACACAGACATACACAGTGAAATCCAACGGCGACTCATCCCAACACAAACCAAATACAGTTTCCAACAACAACAAGATCTATTGTGCTTTCATGACAAATACAGAACTGAATGACAAATGCCCTGGCAAGTGTTTCAAAAGTGATGGGTGCACTCACCGCTCCATTCCGCTGAGAATGTGATGTTCAAATGGCCCGAATCAGTGGGCTCGGGGGGTCCGTCTGAACCACATTTGTGATAACACCAGTTTGGTGCCCAACAGTATCCAGTTCATTGTCTCTTCACTCGTCGAATTTTCGAACACACGACACAAGGCACTTTGTTCACGTGGTCTGAACCGCTGCTGCCGTAGGTTCCTCCTCCGTCACAATCTCATACACCGTGGCCGGCTGCGCGCTGCCCAACACGTACACCTGCCCATCCTGCAGACACACAAACACATAAGTTTGGCCACCACTTGCTGCACACAAAACACCAAAAGGTAGCACGACAAATTTAACCCCAGCACGACCTGGGGTCTCATCGCAACAAAGCGGAGAGAATGTCCTGTGAACACAAACGCCGTTGAGATCGCGCATGTGAAAAGTGGAGGCAGTGAGACTTGATGAAAAGACATCAACCAGCAACAGCAAGCAATACAGTGATTAATCGACCAGTGCTCACACACACACGCACACACACATACGCACATCATGACCACGCACCAAACACACCACCCAAACCTGAACTCACCTGCACAGTGATATGAGTCTCCACGTGTTTCCGCAACTGCAGCGTCGTGAGGAAGGTCTGCGAGCAGAACTTGCACGTGTAGACCTGCGTCTCCTCCGAGTGCGAACTGGAAGTACAGAGAACCTCGTGTGTCAACTCAAAACGTTTACTTCCTGTCGAATTGGAGACATCTGAATTGCACGAACAAACAGAATGTGGCAATACAGTGATGCACAATCTGTCGAAAAGCTCGGAACAGTTTGAGATGCCCGCAGACGAATTTCCATTGTTAACTGTGTCTCCAACACCACTTCCTCAGTTTAGTGACTTTCACTTCACGAACCACAAAACCAACAGACGAGTTTGTCTCCGTCTCTGTATCGCCCCACGCTCCTCGCACCAAATCAACTCACCTGAGATGCATGGCGCACTCGACCTCCGTTTTGAAGCCGCGGCCGCAGTCCTCGCACTCGTACTTGAGATGCCCTGTGTGGAGCGGCACGTGACCCTCCAGCTCCTCGACGCTGCTGAACGCGCGGCCGCAGTGTCCGCACTTGTGCGGCTTTGCGCCTGCGTGGAACCTGCAACACAGCAAGCTTCGTCAATTCCCAATCAGCACGGAAAGTGCACAAAGATCAAGAAATGACACCGCCGCCAAGATTTAATGAAATATCCTTGCGAAATGGCCATTGGCGTGACGTGGAAACGTTTGCACGAATGATGCTGCACTTCTTATTGCTCTTTTCAACTTTGGCACAGTGAACGGAAGCTTACTTGATGTGTTCGTCCAGATGCCAGGCCGACAGGAAGACTCGGTCGCACAGTGGACAGGGAAACTTCTTGTTCGCCGCCACGTATCCGTGTTTCCGCCTGTGCAAATGGAAAAAAATCAATGTGTCAACACAGGAGGACTGGCATGCGCAATAGATCAAACTAGGGAATCTGGACGACTTGACACACTTTTGATGACGCTGCAGGGCATCCACAGCCTTGTACGACGCATCGCACTGTTCGCAGACGTGGGGCTTCTCTTCTGAATGAGTCATCATGTGTCGCCTGCAAACAACACCAAACAACTGCTGTGGTGCAAGTTCTGTTTCAAATACTTCAACTGCCGCAAGCACAAATACCAAATCCTTCGTTTCTGTCCATCATAACTCACTTGAGCGCGTACAGCTGGTTGAACGCCCTGTGACATTCCCCACATTTGTGCGGCTTCTCTCCTGTGTGTGTCCTCGCGTGGTGCTGCAAGAAATGTTCAACCAGGTTCACTTAAGACACTTCTTTTCACTCGCTCTTGTCTTTTCACAAACACATGTCAATTCTGGTTTTAGTCTTGCCACCAACGACTCTGGAAAAGTAAGGACGTGCTGTTGTGACGCATAAAATCGTTCTCAATCCATAGAAACAGGTGATCTCACCTTGAGTTGGCTCGGGGTCCTGAAGGCCTTCTCGCACACGTCACACTTGTGTCGCGGAGTCACGTGGCTGAGCACGTGACGCCTCAGGTCCTTCTTCAGCCGGAAACTCAGCCCGCACTCATCACACACTTCCGGCTTGTCTCCTGAACGTGAAATTGTATGAACACGCTTGAATGAACGCGCTTCAAGCAGTTGCTGTTTCAGGTTCATGGACATCTGCCGTGGAAACAACGTCATTGGTGGGTGCGTCTCTGCACGTGACAAACTCACCTGTGTGCAGCATCATATGGTGCTTCCACTTGGCGTGGTGTCTGAAGTTTTCGCAGCACAACGTGCACTGGTACGCAGTTTTCAGTTTCCCGTGCGCCTTGCGGCTGAAATGCCAATTTCAGACATTCTTAGGTCTGCCTTCTTGGTCATGTCGGTGCTGACACCGAATTGCAACACTCAGCCTCGAAACTGACGGTGGCGGAAACGAATTCACACCAAAGAAACTGCACGAAACAAATCAATGTAGACACTTGTGGCTCAGTCTTCCGTTGGGCAAAACGTTTTTCATGGAAGGAAAGAAGGACGACTCACTGGTGCACGGAGATGGCTTGTTTGCTGGGAAATGCCTCGTCGCAGAAATCGCACTGAAACGGATTTTCTCCTCTGTGCATCTTCATGTGTGTTGTGATCCGCTGCAAGTCCGAAACGACAACAAAATGAACACGACGTTTCAACGTGGAAAGAAATCTGGGACCAAGACACCCTTCTTACAAGTCTTTTGTCATCACTCGACGAAAACAATTTTTGTCAAATCTTGGCAAATTCTTCACACTTGACAAAATGCGCACATTTTTGGCAACGTTCTTTCCGCAGACGTTGCAGACGCTGGTTCCGGTGACACTAGGGGGCAGGCCGGTGTGGTCGCGCTCGTGCTTCCGCCACGCGCTGTTCGTTCGGAAGCGATGCAAGCAAAACCTGCACTCGTACGGCAGCTCCCCTGGTGACAAAAATCAACAGTCATGGGTCAACACTCTCGAGACAAGGGAAGGACAAGACAAGAAAATGCGCCAAAACTCGATCGAACTGTAACTAACCTGTGTGAACTCTGACGTGCTTGACGTAATCGTTGCGTTTGTCAAACACCTTCCCGCACCAGTTGCACGTGTGGGGTCCCTTGGGTCCCGGTTTCCGCATTGGGGCGACTGAAATGGCAAACACCACTGCCATAGACTGCACCACAACCGACATGAGAGACAAGACCAACACAGAAGGATTCGTTCTGATTGTGAAATTGTGTGAGCAGCACAAACTCACAGTTGTTGGTCTGGACGTGTCTTCGTTCGTGCCGCTTAACCGCCGTCGAGTTGGTGAAGAAATCGTTACAATACGCGCACTTGTAAGGCCGCTCACCTGGGAAAAGTTTGCAGACGCAATCAAAACGGATTGTCAGTTTGACAACCAAGTTGCCATCTGCTTGGAGGAGGTAAAACACACTGCAAACAGCAACCGACACACTCACCGGTGTGAATCCGTTTGTGTTCAATGAGTCTCGAACTGCTGCGAAAACTCTTGGGACAAAACTCACATTTGTGAGGGCGTTCGCCTGAAAAAGTAGGCAAGAAAAGCGTCATTCTTCGTTGTTCGCACCAACTGCACTCTTCGCGTCAGCAATGGGCTGCAATTCTCACAAACCTGTGTGTGTGAGTTTGTGGTACTTGAGTGAGGACACGTGAGTGCAGCTGTAGTCACATCCAGGAATATCGCACGTGAACTGCGTCGTGCGAACCGTCACCTCCACGTCACTGTGCTTCATGGCTGAAAGAAACAAAGGCCTCGCAATATTGAGACGCGCTCCAATTCAGGTACGAGGCTCATCGACAACATTCAAATCTCAGTCGCAGTTGTCTTTCATCCCTCTGGCCCCAGAACCGCACAAATCGAATGCCATTGACATATCTTCAATGCCGGTGTAACGAAATGGCCAAACACCCCAAATGAGGAGGCATGTTGACATGAAATGGCCAGACATGGGGTGAACAATCTCTGAGTACACAATATAAGGGTGTTTGGCCAATTCACCCCCAAACTAAAGTGGGGAGACACATGTCTGGTATTTCAGGCTCCCACCTGAAATGGCCAGACACCCGTGTCAAAAATTAGGGGTGTCTCCTTATTTCGTTCCACCGATCTGCTGACGTACGCAGTAGTTCTTCGCAGAGAGGCGACAGATCTACTCACACAGATGTCTATTCACGTAGCGCATGCAGGTGAAGCCCTCTCCGCAGTACTGGCACTTGTATGGACGCTCCCCTGCAAACAAGAAGACCACAATGAGTGCACATACAAAGACCACAAAGAAAATATTGCGTCCCACAAAAGCACCCTTCCAGTTCACCTGTGTGTATCCGCATGTGTTCCGACAGAGCTTCCTGAGACTTGAAGCGCTTCAGACACACCGCACATCCCAGCTGCTGCGTGTGGCGCGCCAGGTGCGACTTCAGCCTGATAAGAAACGAGAAAGTTCCAAAATGCACCCAAACTTCCACTCAAAAAGAAAGCCGTCTCCAAGTTTCGTGTGTTGCTGTTGGTTGCAGCTTTTGCAAAGACAGATACTTACCCGTTGAGAGTAGCCATGGAAGTGCTGCACAGGGAGCATTTGTAGCGCTTCTCGTCCGAGTGTTTGTGTCGGTGCTGAGTCAGGGACGACAGTTGACGGAATCCTGCGTGGCAAATCTGTAACCAAAGACCAGTGGTGTTTGGTGGCGCGTAAAAGTGCATGCTCAACAACACTACACACACAAAATATTCTTTCTCACTGCTGGACTTTATCAGCTTCTTGTTTTTCTCATGACACGCTGAATCCGGCACGTACCTTGCACTTGAATGGCTTCACCCCTGTGTGTTTGAGTTTGTGGAAGAACATGTCCGTGTATCTTTTGAACCTCAACTGACAAGTTGGACACGCGAACCTGAAAAAAAGGTGGCAATGTTGGGATGCCTGAATCTGCTTCCATACGTGGGCAACTGTGTTCGGTGTGCATTGTTCACAATGGCAAGAAAAGAGATGACAATTCTCACGGTTTCTGGGCTTCCTCTTCAGAGTGCTCAGTTTGAAGATGCTTCTTCGCTTCCGCTTCAGTCGCAAACTTTTCGTGGCACACGGAACAGACCGACTTGTCCCGAACTTTCAGCTCGTTCAGGACACTGCTGTCTTCCACGTAATAATCCTCTGCAATGCGAACGCACTTTACTGAACAACAGGTATGCGTAGCAAGTGATGCAGGAGAAAACCCTTCAATGGTTTACAAAAAACTCACTGGGCTGGTGCGCTCGCGCCTTGTGTCTCTCCAGTGTACTCTCGAACTTGAAGACGCGACGACACTGGTCGCACTGCAGCGCGCGTCCGCACAGACGCCGCTCGTGCTCTTCGTACTCGATCCGATTCGAGAAGCTGCAGGCACACAGGATGTTTTGAAGTGTATGTTGCATGTGTGTGTGTGTGTGTGTGTGTGTGTGTGTGTGTGCGTGTGTGTGCGTGTGTGGACGCGTGGTGCAATGAAATCGACGTCTTGGGACAAGGACTGTGGAACAAAACATGTTTCAGCTGGAGGAAATGGGCGTGCCCTCACCTCTGTCCACACTTGGCGCACAGCACGGTCTGCTGCTCGTACTCGGGGTGAACTCGCACGTGCTCGAGATGCAGCTCGACACTCTCGCTTTCCTGGCCGCACACCCGACAGTCGTACATCTGCCGGTCTCCGTGCTCCTCCTGAACAACAATCCAAAAATGGTGCTGTTCTGTTTGCAGTCTCAAATCAGGGGAAAACAGAATTCTCGAAAATCGAAGAGAGATCCGAGAATCTGAGAAGATATTGGGTTCTCGCATCTAAATATCGAGAAAGCATCCCGAGAATCCTCGGGCAGTTTTTGAGCATCACCTATTCAGTCTCAACAATCTTGTGACACGGTTTCTTTTCAGGCCATACCGAATTGTTTTGAACAAGTATGCAGGTGCCAGAATCGCACACCACTTTCTGCTCACCTTGATGTGTTCACGCAGCAGTTTCCTCGTGGCGAGTTTCTGATCACAAGTTCCACAGGTGAACCGCTTCACTCCACCTCGCTGCAGAAAAGGCGACTTCTGATACAACAGGCGCTGCTCCGCTGACTTCTTCTCCAGGCGATTCACGAAATCGCGAACTTCAGTCGAGCAATCAAATGCGTGGTTACACAGCGTCAGTTTGTCAGGGAATATTTGTCCACATGAGGGGCATTCAAGATTGGTCCAGTCTTCTGTGTCCTGGTTTTGCTCGCTGTCGTTTTCGATTTCTTCGTCCCTTGGGCGTTTTGTCGTGAACTGGACTTTCTTGGACGCACGCGCAGCTGGGGAACCTTCCACAATGTTTGTTTTGATCCGTGTCCCCACTGGGCCTTGTGGTTGAGCAAAAGATACCGAGTCTTCTTCAGCTTCTATTTCTTCACTTCCACCCTGTTCTCGAGATTCGTTGGTCGTCACAATTTCGACATTCCCCTCCGCGGAAACCACCAGGTCAGACATGTCAATCACAATCGCTGATTGGTCGGTGACTGCCTCACTTTCGTTGAGCGTCTCAACTTCAGAGCTTTCTGGCGCGTGTGTGGGTCTTTCAGCACCGTGTTTTTCTCGAAGCACTCCGAGAGCCTTGGTGACTCGTCTCACTCTGCGTTCCTGCTCCATGACAGCATCTACCTTGTCAGGGTGGCGCTGACGCATGTGTCTGTACAGCATGGCGCGCTGTTTGTACGCGCACACGCGATGCACACACAGCGTGCACCGAAATGGTCGGTTTTGTTCAGCCGGCTCCACCCCACTCTGTGTTTCGTGCAGAACTTCGTGCTCCCACAGCTTCTCCCGCGTCGAGAAGGGCTTGTCGCAAATGTCGCAAACAAATGCCTCCAAGTCAAACTGATGAACTCGCATGTGGTTCACGTAACCCTGGAAACTGCTGATCGTGGCTCCGCATTTCTCACACTGAGACACCGGTGGCTCCTGATGCCGCTTCTTGTAGCCTCTTTGCCTGTGAACGGGGGTGTGTTTCCTCCTCCTCTTTCTTGGGCTCGATTTCCTTTGCTTCTGTCTTTTCACATTCTCTTTGAACTCCTCTTCCCGCTCAGACTCAGCTTCTTCCTCCTCTTGTTCGTACTCGGATTCACTGTCCATTACTTCATCACTGGCTCCCACCTTCTCCACCACAGAGTCGTCATATTTCCGGTTTCTGCCCTTGTTGGATCTGAAGGACCTTCTCACTGGACTTTCACCGACAGCTTGCAACCCGAGGATTCCCAGCACGTCTGACGCGTCTGGTTTTGAGGGGGTCTTCCCCTGTGTTGTTATCTTCGTCCTTTTTCGCGGCGTGGACGGTTTCTGTGACTTTTGAGCAGTTTCCTCAGAAGGCATCAAAACTTCAACTTCAACTTCAATTGTAACTTCAGTTGTGTTTGCCATTTCTTGGGAATCAGGGAGGGCGACAGTGCTTTCTGTCTTCTCTGGGCTGATTTTTGTTGGCGTGGTCTTGTCTTTCTTGTGGGCTCTGCCATGCATCACTGGAACAAAACACGCCACTGTTCAAAATATCGAACAACTCTGCACTCACCAAAAACAATTTTGATGAACAAGGTCTCTTGTTCCAGAACACTTGTGCAAAGACGAGAAAATCTATGTTTTTGTACAAAAAAGGAACGGCGGAACATTCTGAGCACTGAGCCACGTACACAGCGCCTTGTTGGAAGCGAAGCGCCTGCAGCAGACGAGGCACTTGTGCGGGGCGTCACGGTGAGCGTCGAGCAGCAGCGGAGAGTTGAACAGCTTCCCGCACGTCTCACACCCGACCTGCTCCACCGCCTCCTCCTCTCCACTCATCAGCTCTTCAACTTCACCGGGGGCGGCAGCTTCGGTTTGCGCGGATTCAGTCAACTCAGTCCTGTCTGAAAGCAGAATGTGAAAACGGTGAGAGTTGTCTGTCAATTCTGAACGAAACTAACTCAGACAATTTTCAGTGTTGTACGACCGACCTTCACTCTCCTTCCCGTCTTCGCTAACAACAGATGCAGGTGGAGGGGAACTTGGGTCCAGCTCAGCGTCTTCAGGCTGATCCTGCATTTCCTGTTCCTCTCCCTGCTTCCACCAGATGGAGCCCGATTTCAGCAGCGTTTCTGCGCAGGAAACATTACACTTGGAAAGGGTTCGTGCAGCGAAGCGGTTTCCAACACAATACCGGTCATGAAATGTATCATTGATCCAGAAATATTTCTTCATCAAAACCAAAAGTGGTCTGGAGATGTCAACAAGTTGGGGTTCCGTCACAGACGCCAACTATTTATCAAGTACCGCATTACAATAGAGCAAAACAGATGATTTGGTTTTGGAAACCCACATCAATTTGAAAAAAATATCTCACTCAGTTGAGTTGCTTGTTCTGAAGTGAGCGCAGCCGGTTCCTTTGTGCGTCTTTTTCTTGTCTTTCCCGACCGCCTTCGCTTCTACAAAACAGACACACGTGAAAAAAGCGACTGTACGCGGCAAGTCCGACAGAAAATAAAGCACATGCAGTCAACACATCCATGTAAACCAACTGACCTGGGCCCGCACCCGTTGGGCATGTTTCAGCCTCTTCGTTTCCTTCTTTTCTTCTTTTCGTTCCAGCTGTATCTCACCAATCATTTCGTGGGCTGAAATCAATACGACACTCTGCCAAAGACGACTTCCCAGGGCAATGCCGTTCCTGTGTTCTTGTTTGGTTGAACAGTGCTTACGGTACCTTCATCGGGATGCGCGTGTCTGATGTGGCGGTACAAATCCTTCCGCTCCACATAACGTCGCTTCTCACACAGCGGGCACTGATGCACCTGCAGAGGCATTACATCAACACCAGGTGAGATGTCTTGGTCTCGTGTTGGAGCAAATCTACCGGTACTTTCCATCATTTCAACGAGCTTGTTGTTTTCTCAGTGCACTAAACAGACACCTTCATCTGCTGCGTAGAACTTCCAAAATTCTCACCTTGCTTGATTTTCTGCCTCGCCCGGTCGCGTCTTCTTCAGAGAAGTCATTCAGTGCAGCACCTGCGGAACAAGAATGTTGGCATTGAACCGCTCGCGACTGGTCCGCCTTGATGAAAGCAACAGTGTTTCTTCCGAGGTGACAACGTCTCATTTTGGTGGTGTGGCGGGGGGGGGGACACAAGCTGCATTGCCTTGGGACCCCGGCGCTGGGTCATGTGCCTCTTGGTTTTCAACACCCCTTTCAGGAGAACAAACTGAGGTCGACACACGCCAAGAGGAACGGCCGCTCGGCTCGAAGAATACGCCCAATAAAAAGTTACAGAAACACGTCAACAGACGGAAATGTCGATTGCTTACCGACTCCAGCACTCAACAAGGCTTTTCTCGAGCCAGACACCTGCAGTGAAAATGTATCAAATGTACGCTCCATAAAGTGGCGAAAATTGCAGCAAAACTCAATCTGTTTGCACAAGAGAGGCTACCTTTGATGTTTCTGTTGAAACAATCCTGACTCCTTCGGTTTCTGATTCCAACTCCACATCGGCTTCAGTTGAAAGTACGATCGACTCCACGGCTGGAATTACAAGAAACCAAAGTTGAAGGTATTGAAGACAAGCAATCTCCGAAGTCTTGCCAAGAGTCTTGGTTGCGATGGAACTTCAACAAGGAAGAGCGCAAAGAGCCAGCAGATCAAACGGAACCGACACCTTCAAAAAGTGTTGCCAACAGTCTACCTGCAGCGGCAGTCGCATCTTCTTGGCTGGTTGTTGATTGATGCTTTGTGACGTTGTCCAAATCGACCTCTCCTGCAACGTCCACAGCAGGCTGCGTGTCCTCGTCAGGATAAACTGTGCAAGTGGCAAGATCGAACAATTGATACTGAACACACATGACGCTGTGTTTCGGTTGACCGCTGAGTCTCAGAACGCTGAATTTTGCTGTTGTGTTTTGTGCTGAATCTTGCACAATGAGGGAAAAACTTCTCTCCTTTCTGCTCCAACCTGTCTTCTTCTCTCAAAAACTCGGACACTCTTCTGTGGCAGGCCCAAGACAAGGGCGACTGAACCTCAGACTGACGGCGGAAAATTATTGTGCCCAGTCGTTGCCATCGAGACACGCAAGCCTTGTCAACACACGCTTACTCAGGAGTCTGGGTACCACAGACGTGTCGCCCAGTATTCTCTGACTGAAGGCCACACCGGCTGCGTAACCAACTCCTCTTCTCGCTGATGCGGCACTGCTGTTTCCTGCCGAAACAATTTGCGTTCAAGCGCAACTCGAAATGTCGTGACCGATTTGATCAAATGTACTTGGACAATTTTTCAAGTCTACCATCTTGTTGGTTTGTAGCCACAGACGGTCACGAGCCTCCTCCATACCTGTTGTGATTTGGTTGAACTGCGTCACAGTCTTTCCGCTCAGAATGGACGTGGCCCTTTGGAACGCTTTGGGGATGCTGCTGCCTTCGACGATGTACTTTGTTTGAGTCGGTGTTGTCGTAATGTACTGGGTCTTAATTGGACTGGGCACTTCTTTCAGGATGTACTGCACTGAAGTTGTCCTCTCTTCACCAGTCCCCTGCATCTTGGATTCTACTCTCGATCTTGACAAGAGTTCAGAATTCAGAAGATCGGCCTGCAACCAACAAACAAGAAGTGACCCGCTGGTAAAACTCCTTGTCGAAGATGTGCGTGTGAAATGACAGCGGATTTTCAGTTGCAAACACTTCATTGTACAATAGTCGGGAAAACCTCTTGAACTACAGATACTGAACGGAAGTGAAAGAGATTACAACAGACGCAGCTGTGGCCTGAGCGATAATTGAATATATCCGAATTCTGTCAAGCACGGGCTCAATGCCAGTTTAGTGTGCACGTTACTGATTCCATACTGTGAAATTATCATTCGCTGACATCGCACTATGACCTTTATTGAGCCTACCTGCAGGCTTTCATTGTGAAACAACCGCCAAAACGTTCATTCTTTTCGATTAGTTAGTTCACTCCCATTTGTATGTTGTTAGTAACTTACGAGCGTTCCTTACTTGATGAGCAAACAAGTATTTTGCTCTATAAGCTCAAGTCAACTTTCAGAATCAAGTTAATATCCATATTGTCTATTTAGTGCAGCTCAAATAATAAGAGTTTACGATTATTCTTTTCACAACTTTACAAATATATTCCTCTCATAAGTTTGAGCTTCAGAGCTATTTATGAGGCGCCAAGGGGTGCGACGTTCGACCACCCGTGACAAGCGCCGAAACTTTCCCGCGCTGGTTGGAACGGGGGAAGTCACAGAAACAATAATCACCGGTGAAGACTTTTCACAGACACGTTCAAGAACTTGTGTTGACCTGATTGTCCTCACTGGCACCTTTGATTTTCGATTTCCATTTGCTACCAAAATTCCCACAGTGCTCATCCCTTTCACAATCCGCGCACAGAGCCCGATTTCAATTGCAACTCCAAAACTCGTGTTAAAACGAACAAGGAATTGATTTATTTCCTCTGTGAAACACATTTTCGTGCAAAATTTAGTGTCAATGGCATTCAAGTGCACCTCATTCAAACAAAGACGGTCCTCAATGCAGCTTCGTCACATTCTAATCGTCGTCCGTTTCTTCGCCGGACGGGTCCGAGTAGTCCGAGTCTTCCTGTTCCCGGTTGTGCGATTTCTGGACTCCGAGAATGTGCACCTGCCCATCCTGTAAAGAACACACAAAAAGAAAATTTAAGTGTTGTGAACGACTGCAGACAACAATATCAAAAGTGTCTTCAGCGAGTGTGCGAAAGTGATAATTTTCCACAGGAACGACAGCTTCCCACTCTGTGGGATCCAGGGAGGAGACCAAGAGGTTGACATGAAATGTGCAATCTACCTGGATGGTGATGTGCGTTTTCACGTGGTCCCGCAGTTGTTCTGTGGAGAAGAAGGCCTGGTCGCAGAACTGACAGTTGTACAGCGGAACTTCGAGATGCTCCGTTCTGAAAAGATAACCAAAACAGCAATAAATTTTCAGCACAATTTTCTGCGCGCTTGAATATAAACTGAAAATAGTGCGTGTGAAAAGCAGCCGCGCTCACTGTTTGTGGGTGTCGCGCTCGAGCCTCGTTTTGAACGTGACGGCGCACTGGCCGCACTCGTACGGCTGCGCGCCCCCGTGCGTGCGCTCGTGGATGCACTTCTCCGAGTTAGTGAGGAAAGCGCGGTCGCAAAACTCGCAGTTGTACGGCGTCTCTCCAACATGCAGTCTGAAGAAGGCAAAGTAAATCAGGGCTTTTGGAAACATTATCAGCATACCTTGATGTGTTTGGGCTCCCGTCAGTTTCTAATGTTCAATAATGTCTGCGGTACAAATTGTTGCTGGTCGATCTTACGTTTTGAGATGCTTGCTGAGCTGCCAGGCAGAGACAAACTCTTTCTCGCAAACTGGACACGGGAACCGCTTGAAGTCACCACCGTGTTTCCTCCTGACAAAACCAAGCACAGGAATTCAAATTTCAGGCTGGGCGCAATCGCTGCTTTCAATTTAGCTTGGATATCTCGTGATGGATTCATCCAAAATTGCTGGAAAGTACCACGCACCTGGAATGGAGTCTGAGCTCTGCGATGGTCTTGAAGCCGGTGTTGCACTGCTGGCAGATGTGAGGCCGTTCTCCCGTGTGCGTCATCATGTGCACGCTGCGCATGAAATTGAAACACAGATTCACTGGTTGTGGGCGCCGCGAGTTGCAACACAAGTTGTACCCAAAGTTTGATGTTTCAGGAGGTGCCGATTGAGACGTACGTGAGCTGCTGGCGCCTGCGGTACGCTCGGTCGCAGATGGTACATTTGTGGTTTCTCTCTCCCGTGTGAATCATGACGTGAAACTGTTGGGAGAAAATCGCAACAAGATTGAAGAAATGAGACAATCAATTTTCTGTTTCGACGTTTCAACACGTGCACAGCAATGTGCTATTCACCTTGAGCTCATTCTTCTGTCTGTATTTCTTCGGGCAGTAGGGGCAGGCGAGCCAGGGTTTCTCGTGCGACTGACTGTGCCGCTTCAGGTCGTGGGCCGTGCGATACTGCTTCCCACACGTCTGGCAGGCGAAATCTTTCCTGTCTGCATTCAAAAGCAAAGTTCATTCTGGAGGAGATTCACACTTCCGGACAGCTGTGAAGTTGTTGATGTCACACTTCTGCAGCATAGGTTTGACCAACTAGGGAACAACTGAAACAACTTCCAAGGACAATCCAGGGCAACAAGGGTGTTTGCCAACAGCAATCACAGACCCGCAAGCAGTGACTGTTTTTCAAAGCAGTGACTTTTTTCTTCGTCCATTCACTCACCTGAGTGCGTGTTCATGTGGGCGCGCAGCTTGCTTTTGTCGGGGAATGTTCCATTGCAAATTTCGCAAGTGAGAAGACTGCCCAAGCGATGACACGATTTTCTGCAAAATCATTCATGAAACAACAATGAACACATTTTAGTTTTGGACAAAGACACGTTTTGCCGTGAACCAGGGCGAAAATTCGTCTTCTACAAAGACAGGTGCGTGTACGTACTGGTGTCCCTTGAGCTGTGACGAGGACACGTACGCCTTGTTGCAACCTTCCACGTCACACACGAATGGAAAATATCCATTGTGCCTCCGCATGTGCACTTTCAGAGCCTGAAAAAAGACTCCCAGCACTGCATTGTTGACGGTTCACGATTCTGTTCGTCCGAATGAAATTTGGGAGTTACGAAAAAAATCGTTGTGGTGAGCAGTTCTTTATTCGCGCATTGGAATTCACTCGAGATACTCACATTTCTACTCATGATCTTCTCGCACACGGGACACTGCTCCTTGTCCGACAGGCCGAGGTGGGTTCGGTGATGCGCCTGCAGCGCCCCCTCGTGAGTGAACGCCTCTCCGCACTTGTTGCACGCAAACGGCTTGTCAACTGGGAAAACAAGAATGATACATGCGTTGATTCCCGGGAGAGTCAGAAAGAACGCAATCGTCATGAGGGTGATCGCCACTCTGGACCACTGAGTACTTTGCCACAGGGGTGAAGGCAACTGAGACCCATTCGCTGGTCATCACTCCTGTGACCACCAATTATCTGTCATCAGCCATTGGAAGAGAGTGGGTGAGGCGATGGCTACCTGTGTGTCGTCGCATGTGTCTGTTGAAGTCTTTCTTCATGACGTACTCTTTTCCACAAATTTCACATTTGTGAAGCTGTCCAGGAGGGCCTGGAAAAAAGAAGGTCAAGAATCCAAAGATCAAGCAACAGTTCCGAGTCTTGGTGCAAATGCTGAACCAAGAAACCTTCAAACGAAGTTTGCAGCATTTCACAAAACTCCTGAAGACATCACGAAATTCCTAACTGTTCTTGACACGAAGAAACTCACCGTGCTTGTGCTTCTTGTGCGCGTACAGAGTCGTTCTGTTGTGGAATGAGAAACCGCAGTCGGGGTGGTCACAGCGGAAGGGTTTCTCGCCTCGGTCAGTCTCCGGGTGCATTCGCCCTGCAAAGGACATTTTCTTTTGTTGACCAAAGATCGCAAAAGCTCAGTAGATTATCTGCTGACTTGTTTGGGGCACCTGACGTGCCGAACAACCGCACGCGGTTTTTCAATTATTCTACGACACATCACTGAAATAAATTTGTCAACAAAGTCTTACTCATGTGATAGTTCAAGCGACCTGGGCCCATGAACCGATCTGCGCACACTGTGCACTGGTAAGGTCTCTCGCCTGCAAGAAAACAGAAGCTCCATTCAAGATTTGCTTCTCTGTGGCTCTGAGATTGGCGTGCATGGAAACGTTGGTGATGAAGCTCACCTGTGTGGACACGGACGTGCTCCTCCAGGCGCTCGCGAGTATTGAAAGTTTTTCCACAAACGGAGCAGCCGTGCTTCTCCGCCGTGTGCGTCCGGATGAGGTGAGACTTCAGTCTGAAGGAAAACGAACGCAACGCTGCTGAAACCTGTTTCTATCTTGAACTGTTCAAAGTTCCGTTCCCTGTCAAATGGCGACGAACACATTTCAATTTTCCTTTGAACAGTACAAAGAACACACTGTGAAAGTTCAGCGAAGTCCTTGTTGCAGAGCGAGCACTTGTAACGCTTGACACTGATTCTTGCGGGTCTGGGTGTGTTTGGGTCAGCATTGTCATCGTCGGCGAAATCCGCAAAATCCGCGTGTTGCATCCGCATGTGGCGAAGATATTTCTTGGGATGGTTGAAGGCCGCGTCACATTCCTGCGAAACGTCAGTCAGTGAGCAGACTCTAGTTTGGCAAGGAACAAGGCAGAAAAGTGTCTCAAATATGGGTTCAATGAATCACAGAGAAACACAGTTGAACGCAATTTACCGAACATTTGAAGGGCTTTTCTCCCGTGTGAACAAGTTTGTGATACAGAAGACGCTTGTGAATGGGAAAGCGTTTCTCACAAATGTCACAAGCGAACCTGCAGAAAAAAGATGAAAGCGCGTGAAAACATCGACGTCAGGGAACGTCAAAGTTTGACTCGATGAGTGCGACAAACTAAACCGGAAGTGCTCACGGTTTCTGGATCTCTTGCAGCGTGTGGGAGGCCCTCTGGTGTTTGTCCAGGTCGGTTCTGCCGCTGCAGCGCTTGCCGCACACTTTGCAGCGGAAACGCGCCCTGACCATGTTGTGAATCAACAACGACGGAGTCGCCACGACGTACTCTGAACACAGAGAAACACGTCACACTGCAGCGCAAGAGAAGTCACTCCTCTCCGACCAAAAACACAAGTGTTTCGAAAAAATTGATCTGAACTGGGCTGTTACTTGATACTCACGCGGTCTTTTCCTCCTGACTCCTTGTCGTTTGTGAGATCTTGGAACAAACGTGCCTGAAAGAACACAAAATCACGTGAAGGGAAGAATCACAGGATGTGACGTGTTTCTCCTGTCTAAGAATCGTCTGTGCTGTTTTCGCTGTTTGCTGACCAGAGACACCCGTGACGTACTTTTGCCGTCAGGATGCCAGGTCCTGTTGTGCTCGTCCAGTCTGTGTTTGGATGGAAACTCTCTGCAGCAGATATTACAGATCAACTCGTCACGATAACAGCTCTGCTCTTCGTGTTTTGTCAGTTGAAACTTGGTTTGGAATCTGAAATTGTAAATTCGAATTGAACATTGAATCAAATCACATCATTGATTAGGCATCAACAAAAACTTGGTGTCAGGAAATTCTGTGGTACCCACCGCTTTCCGCATTGGAAGCAGAGGAAGACTTTGCGCTGCATGTCGGGGTGCGAGTCGTAATGCATCCGCATCTCGAGGTGCGTCTCAAAGTCCTGAGAGCAGAGCGGGCACGGCCACATTGTGCGGCCTCCGTGCGATAGCTGCAAAACAAACGATCTGCGTTTCAAAAGAACTTGATATTCCCAATGCGTCAAGAGATTCTCAACATTTCTGAGATTGCAGTTAAAAATTGTTTCCACGTTTGAGTTTGTGCTCCTTGTCTCAAACAGACCCCCTCTCCTACAAGGTTCAGTGATCAGCGAACAAGTACCTGCAGATGACCATTTAGGTCTTGTTTGGAGCCGAAACCTTCTCCACAGGAGCCACACACTATTGTGCCTTCGCCGTCCTCTCCTGTCTCGACGCTCTGTCCTTGCAACACGGCCATCATCTGCGCACACTTTCCGTGTTCCTCGTGCCTGAAGCAATTTCACATCGCGATGATTCAAAATAAACTGCTTCCAATCACGCCAGAAACTGAGAATGACAGCATGTACGCATGAACTTTGCATGTACGCACCAGACGCACTGCGCAGTGCTGGAGAATAGCAGGCGACAGTTGGAGCACCGAACCTTCTGCACAGGCTGAATGTGAACTCTCCTGATGTGATCCTGAAAACAACCAGACACTGATCATGTAGTTGCTTTTTTTTCTGGAACAACCAAACGAGCAACCAGAAACTGATCGTGTAGGTATTTTTCGCTGGAACAACCAAGCAAAATCTGTGTGAAGGTGACAAGAAAGATCACCAACCCTGACTTGGTACGGTTTGGACAGAGTAACTCCACACACGCCGCACGTGGCCTGTTTGCCATCTGGTGTTTCTGCAGCCGTTTCGCTCGTGATTTCCTCTGAAGCCTCCATGTCTCCCACTTCTTGCTCGTCAGCAGTTTCCTCCTCCATTCCAACATCTTCCTGTGTAGCGTTGTCTTGGGTCTCAGAGGTGTTCACCTCGCTCACTGCAGCAACAGTCTCCGTTTCTGCGATTTCTTCCGTCTCCATCACTGTTTCAGGAATAACCACCTCGCTGATGTTGACGCCGCCCTGATCGCTGGTGATGATGATCGTGTCTCCGCTGCCCAGTTTCATCGCGTCTTCTGCGGACAACGCGATGTATTCCCCGTCCTCCGTGACGGCCAGCAGGCCCGAGGTCACGATGCTCTCCTCGTAACTTTCCTCCACAGGAATCGTCCCTTCAGTGATCACTTCACCCTCCGTTGTTTCAGTAACTACTTCTCCACCTTCCATTTCAATTGGAATGTCTCCGGCTACACTCGTGTCGTACTCAACAACACTGCCAGAATTCACGTCTGTTTCCGCGATGGCAACTTCAAAAGTTTGAGACGTGGTTCTGTCTTCTTCCTCCTCCGTTTCTTGCGGAACTTCTTCATTTGCGTCCGCGGTGTCGTTGTTCACTGGCGACTCAGCTGCCTCGACTGCACCGTCTGAAAGAACATACGTGCGGTCATCTTTAGGCGTGGCCAGATGTTCAACACTTCGATGCGCTGGAGCGGTTCACTGCACACACTCGCTTCACAAACCCGTCAAAGGGTTGACTCCGCTCTTGTCCGTCCGTGTTACAACTAATATGCAAACTTCCCAACGCACGAAATTTCGCGAGATTTCTTCAAACGCTAATCACCTGTTTTGTGGTAGCACCTCAACGCGTGCTGGGTCAGGGAGCTTTTCTGGGTAAATTTCTTGCCGCAGTTGAAGCAGGAACGCTGGTCATGAGGCTCCCACTCCATTCCTTCCGCAAGCACTGTCGAAAAACGAATTTGATCTTCAGCTTGGAACGTTTGTGGCAGTGCATAGGCTATCCAGAAGAGACCCAGAGCCCCTGACTCTGGAAAAATACCACAGTTGCATCATTTTCTCTTCTTCTTGTTGTGGGCCACGTCTATACCACGCGGTCCAGATCCACCACACCAACTGGTGGTGCATGGGGCCAGGTTCACAGCACACAAACAATGGGGCTAGTCTAGCACACCAGCTAGCGCGTCGAACATAAGATGTGTGGCTTCGCTGTTTCACCTGCGTCGTCGTCGCTCCTCGGGTTCATCCGCGGCGGACGCTGAATCTCGTCCTGCCTCGCGCCTCGGTCCGCGATCTGCTGAGCTTTGAGCCACGCGCGCCGCTCCTCCGCCTCCTTCTGCAGCTGCCGCTTCAGGTCCAGGATCGTCTCCTCAGCTGCAAAACAAGTTGCAGGTCAGTTTCATAAGAATCATGGCTTTGCGGAAACAGCTGCAAGTGAAAACCCTTTGTCGTGTAGAAGCACAGGTCTGGTCTCAGGCGTTCTCAAGTAACGCCAGATTCGTAGTCAGTCGCCACAAATTCCATTCCAAAATGAAGAATGTTTTGTGTCAAACCTTTTTCTGCGTGGACTTTGCGTACGTGTTCGTAGAGATTGGAACGGAACGCAAAGCTGGTGGCTGCATCGTCTTCGCACAGGAGGCATTCGTGTCGCTGGCAAAGGGAAGTAAAACACGAATACCGTATCAACCGAGATACTGAAGTCTCGGTGCATCCAAGAAAGTTGCAAAAATGACTTTCAGCATTCTTCCAATCCCCTTTTGCTGTTGTATGTGCTGAAAGAGTCAAACTGAAGAAAACCGCATTCGTTTCGAGGACTGACCGTGTTCTTGTTGTCTGCAAACTCCGGAACATCAATGGTTGGCACCTTGTGTTCCGGGTGCTGGCTGCGGAAATGATTTCGAATCGAGGCAGTGCTCGCAAAAGTTTCCTCGCAAATGTCGCAGTACAAACTGACAACTTGCTGCGTCGCTTCGACGCCATCTTCCGCATCTGAAAAAGTTCGCATTTTATTCTGGTGTCGCCTGCATCAAACTTCTGCCATTTTCCTGACACGGTAATTGTATCAACTGACCACTGAATACTCAAGCCAATCTGACGCACCTTTGCTCTGGTTGTTCCCATGAGAATGCAAGATGTGCAGGGAAAGGCAGCCTGCGCTCGCAACTTTCTTTCCACAGTGTTGACAGGTGAGTTTCTCAGCATTTGCTACTTCCGTCTCCTGCAAAAACAGGCCCCGAGGTTGCACGTGGTTTGGTGTTCTGAACCAGAACCTCACGTCACTGATGTTTCGGACTGACAGTCCCACCTCTTCCAGCCTCTCGGCATGTTGTTCCTTGAGGTGCTTCAGAACGGCGTTCATCGACTCGAAGCTCGGAGGCACGTCTCCTCCGCAGACCAAACACTCGTTGCTACGGGAGACCAGGCCGGCGTGGTTCTGCCGTATGTGCGCGTTTCGACTCGCAATGGTGGGACGATCCTGGACGGAGCACAGAATGGACTTCACAGCTTTGAACACAAACAATGACGACAGTTTGCCCTGTTTGCAAGACTGAGGCAACTTACTTTCCCACAAATTGGACATTTTCGCAAGTGGGCTGCTGTGTGTTCGCTGTTCAAATGATCTTCCAGATCCATCCTGCGAAAAACAAACACAGTTCGATTGAAAAGCGCGCCCCTATCCACAAAGGGATGGAAGCTAGACACGAGGGTCAGCATCAAATCATTTAGTCAAACACTTTGCACGTGGAGCCATTTGGATCTGGTCCGTCAGCGCACCGACTGCAAAATGTTTGAACTTACCTGTTTTCACACACGGTTCCACACACGAAGCAGCTGAGGTTGTCGTGCACAGCCTGCGTGTGAAGTTGCAGTGTGCGCTTGTGCAGAAACGTCTTGTCGCACTGTGAGCATGCGTATTGGTTGCCATCCGCCTTTCCTGCAACAACACAGATGTTCAGTCTTATACAAGCGACACATAACATAGGCAGTCAAACGCAACTCTCGCCGGGAAGATGAGGCCGGAGAACAGGTTCCAATACCACATGGCATTTTTTCCTGCTGCAAATCTGGTGCTGGCTCCAACGGATCTGGGGTTGAGGTCAGGAGGACCCAAAGCCTGAGCAGGGAGACTCTTCATTCTTTTTCCGGGAGTCGAGGGAAACCCAGCCCCACGGGTCCCTTGGACCACCAAAGGGTGCCACTGCAGATCTGCTAGTCTGTTTCCACTCACCGAGTCCGTAGATGAGCATCGCAGCGTCGCTGTCGCCCAGATCGTCACTGATCCTCGTGATGTCGGGTCCGATGTCCGTCGCTGTGAACGACTGGTACTCATTGCTGCCATGTTTCTGCGAAACAGCGAATGATGAATCAAATAACAAGCCAGAACCGAAACGTGTTGACAGGAATTTTCTGATTCTTGTTGTGATGCAAAAAACAGGGATCTTTGTGTGTTTACCCTGCACTGATGAACAAACTTACGAGAAGAACATGGTTGACGAAAGTGAGAACGCTCTTGAACCTGGCCATTTTGCACTCGTTGCATTTCAACTGTTTCTTCATCACCCTGAAAGAGAACCAACATCAACTGATGCTGATTCGTTGAAGTCCAAACCACACAAGCGAGGATGACGGGTTTCTTCACGTCAATTCCACACGAACAAGTGTCACGGCGGGACTGTTCTGTTGTTCAGCTTTTCTTCGCGCACATTGGAAGCAGTCCGAACTTACTCTGCGAGATCAGGCACGCACTCCTTGAGGTGCTCCAGGTACCAGGTCTGTGAGTGGATCTCATCGCCACAGCTGATGCACAGACCGTACAGCGTCTGCTGACTCATGGTTTTCAGCTGGACTCGCCTCCCTCCTGAAACGAACAGATGAACTGTCCAGAACTAGACATTACTTTCGCCATTGGTTCCCATTCAGAAAGCAGCTCACCTATGATGTCCTGCTCACGTGTTACTGCAGTGATGTCCGCTTGGATATCTCGGTCCGAATATTTCTGCCAGTCTTGATTTCGATGCACCTGTCGAGCACCACGGAAACGCAAGTGTGCAACAAGGTTGAACTGGTTGGTTGGCAGATTGTAATTGAAGATCAGATTTGTACAGGCAGTGAAACGTTTGTGTTCAACAAACTAAATTACCCTGTTGACATGCTCCGCAAACGTGATGATGTTCAGGAATTTTCCTTTCGCTGGGCAGGCGTTGCACAGAATGTTGTTTCCAATTTCATTTCTGAAACAACGAGAAAACTGTTTGGCTGCAAGCACACTACAAAGATGTCAGAGTGGACCGTGTGGGTTCTGGCTCAACCAGCACAGCAGGTACACGTGCACTCACGTAGCAATATCCTCCATGCAATTGCGGCTGTGTTTGACGAAGCCGTGACGACTCGTACACGTCTTGTTGCAGCGGATACAGCGAAACTTGCTCTTCTGGGCCCAAGGGTGGTTGATGCGCTTTCGGCGCTTGGCTTTCGATTCTTCATCGTCTTCCGAATCTGAATCGCAAAAACAACAATTGCAGCACAATAAACAAGAAGTTCCGAGGCGGGAACCCTGATGGTCGCGGAAGCGCAGGGGGTGGGGTG
>JAAUXT010085610.1_pt1 | contig 29973 bp, 26 predicted proteins | sample 7278171 | NCBI WGS metagenome assembly JAAUXT01 (sample SAMN14350112, study PRJNA611818) | marine sediment metagenome | isolation source: surface marine sediment (1.8m) | place: French Polynesia: Moorea | collected 2018-08
CCCTCCTTCCCACCTCCAGGCACCCCCGTGCCGCCCTCCCCACCTGACCCCTGGCTCTGCCCACCTGACCCCTGGCTCTGCCCCTCGCACCTCCCCCACCCGTCCCGATCCCATTACCTGCGCTGCGCTCTCTCCGGTGATGACGCCGTTTAGATGCGGCCGCGACGCTCTCATTGGGGAAGCCCCGGGGATCCATACACAGCGCCGGACGGGACACGAGACCAGAAAACTGCGGAAATCCTTCCGCCTTCGTGACACACGACGGTTTGGATTGAGCAACGTTGAAAATATTGACCTGCAGAAACTAGTCCAGAAAGGAAATTTCTCAAACTGCGAAGTTTCATGGGAGCGGTGTCCGAGTCCAGTACATCTTCACCTGGGCGCCAACATTGAGATGATGAAACGATCTCTATGATCTTCGTTCTACAACTCTGCGACAACAAAACCTGTCATATGTGCTGGCATCCTGGCAGAAGGGAGTTCACCCACTGCAAAAATGGTTCCTGTTCAATCATACAACTCCTTTCTCGACTAAAATCATTGCACAGGAACCCTTTTTGTACAGTGTGAAACCCTATCCTCGCAAACGGTCCTTCGTTTGCGTCTTCCGAACTGAGGTCTTGACCACAGGTCCCCGTCGTTGTTTCCCGTGAGTCGGGTTGGATCCCACAGGATCAAGCGAAAACATAAAAACAATGGAAAAACCAAGTAGGATCCTCGAATTAAGCCCAGCGCGGCCGTTTGTTCCTTTACAGTCGAGTTCATTCGCTCCAATTCGCCTTCAGGGACTCGTGTGGCTGCAAATGTGTGAAGCAAAAACAGGGTGGACTTCATCTTTGAATACGCAGGAACTGACTTAAAATTGAGCAATTTTGAAAGAGTATTTGGTCTGGAGTTGATTGGTTGGTTTGAGTTTTGTTTGTCAACACCAGTATTTTTTGGCGCGTAGAAAAATTCCAAAAGGTCAGTTCTGTGCCAGTTTGTCCTTCACTTGAAGGCAACTTGGCTCAACACAGAAACAGGTTTGTTTACATTGGATGCGTCTGTTGTTGAACCACGCAAAGTTTAGAAAGGTTCCGCAGAGTAGAGCGTTGACGTAGACGTGGACGTAGACGTGGACGTAGACGTGGACGTAGACGTGGACGTAGATGTGGACGTAGATGTGGACGTAGACGTGGACGTAGACGTGGACGTAGATGTTGACGTAGACGTGGACGTAGATGTGGACGTAGACGTGGACGTAGATGTGGACGTAGATGTGGACGTAGACGTGGACGTAGACGTGGACGTAGACGTGGACGTAGACGTGGAAATGTTAGTTTCCACACCACGTCAAGACGTGAAAAACAGCATTTCCCTTCAGCCTGGATTGTTCACGGTATGACTGCTCAAAACATCTTGTTTTTCTGCAAAACGTACGAGTACAGGCAAACGTTCAGTTTTCACGTCCACGCTCACGTCTACGTCAGAAACGGGTGTTCCGGAACCTCACTTTTGACTTTGCAACAGAGACGCAACGCACGACAAACCCACTGTCAACCCGGCTGAAGGCACCGAAAGCGTTGAGATAAGAAACCATAACTCAGGAGTGAGAACACTTTCCTGGATGGGAGATGCGTCCATGGATGGCCCACTCCAGTATTGAACCCAGACGGAACCGTATTGAGCTTCTGGACACTTTGATGGATCCAGCAGTTCAGCCGATTGAACTCGAGACACTCGGGAGATTGAACCGCACACGGATCTTTATCCTCAGGGGCTGGAGCCGGGTTCATACTGGATGCGTCATGCGTAGCGCTCCCTGCACATGTCAATGGGTACTGCATGTGTCTGAAGGGATGCGGTACCCACTGACTTCCAGGGGCACGCAAGGCTTGAGGGTGCGGACACACTGAAGCGCGACGCGCTACCCCGTCGTGCTACCCAGTTGTGCTGTGGCATTGCCCTATTGGGTTTGTATAGAGGCTGCTGTTGCGTCACCCCAGAGCGGTTGGGGTGACGCAACAGCAGCCTCCATATAAACCCAATGGGGCGACGCCACAGCACGATAGGACAGCACGACGCTGGTTGCTGCGTCGCTGGGAGTGTGTTCCCAGCCTGACGCATCCAATGTGAATCAGGTTTCATAAATTTGGGAGAAACAGGAAAGGAAAGCATCTTCACAGCAATTTATGCGTGACCCTCTCATTCAGTGAGCTCTCAGTCAGGATTGAAATTCCAGGCACGGATTTAGACACGTGTGTGTGTGAGGGGCTCCAGTGTGAATCAGGGACAGGATAGAGGCTTGTGAAGAGAGAACGTCAAGTGCTGTGAGCGACGGTGCTGACAGCGGGAGGGAGATGGAGAGCAAGCCGTCAAAGCGACACCACTACAAAATCTTCGGTGAGTCGATGTACCTGCCTCTTCACCCTGCTCTTCACCCCTGCTGTGCGTACCTGCCTCATCACCCTGCTCTTCACCTCTGCTGTGTGTACCTGCCTCCTCACCCTGCTCTTCACCCCTGCTGTGTGTACCTGCCTCTTCACCCTGCTCTTCACCTCTGCTGTGCATACCTGCCTCTTCACCCTGCTCTTCACCTCTGCTGTGCGTACCTGCCTCCTCACCCTGCTCTTCACCCCTGCTGTGTGTACCTGCCTCTTCACCCTGCTCTTCACCCCTGCTGTGCGTACCTGCCTCCTCACCCTGCTCTTCACCTCTGCTGTGCGTACCTGCCTCCTCACCCTGCTCTTCACCTCTGCTGTGCGTACCTGCCTCTTCACCCTGCTCTTCACCTCTGCTGTGCGTACCTGAGTCGCTTCCCCCTCTGTGTCCTTCATCCCTGCAGCAGGTTGGCACGCATCTGTTCCAGCAAAGATCTCGTAGAATGTCGCACAGTTTTGAGCTATGGAGGCGTCAGTCAGCAGTTCAGATCAAGCACCCCGTGTGGATCCAGCCTGAAAGCTTCCTCGCCTCAAAAGCACAAACGCTTTCTGTTGAGATTTCTCGAGAAAATGCGTAGTTTTGATGGCCATGTTCACAGGCGTCCGAAGCGTGGAACCGTGTCCTCTACTGTTGCTTTGTTTGCGTGGTCCGCGGCGGATCGGTGCATGTCGCCGAGGTCTCGACCTGCGCCGTGTCTCCCTGAGGGGGAAAGATCTGCGGAAGGGTACGAGCCCCAGGAGGAGGGCACGGTGCGTGTGTGTGTGTGTGTGTGTGTTGGGGGTCGGGGTATCCGGAATGGAACAGGAGGAGTATGGGAACGGTACCAGTGTACACGTGTGTGTATGTGTGTGTATGCGTGTAGGGGGTGTCCGGAATGGAACAGGAGTATGGGAACGGCACCAGTGTGTGTTGGATGCGGGAGCCAGTTCGAGTTCCCCTGGAGAAATTGGATTCTTCTCCACCGTTTCTTGTGGGTCTGTTCTTTTTTGAAAGTTTGACAGTGGTAGCAGTCTTCTCGAACAAGGTGCACCCAGGACATGAAAGGGTCTCAGGTAGCGAACAGAGAGGATTGTGTCACAACCTCCCAGGAGATTAAAGCAGAACGTGACAGTGTTCCTTTCAAGCTCAGCTGAAGTGCCTCACGCCACAACGGAATAAGAGTGCCTTTGGGGCTGACACGAGTTGGGGTGGATCCAATGGTGTCCGTTGGGGACAGTGTAATGAAATTACCAGACCCCGGTGACTGCTCAGTGTTGCTCTGCTGAGGGTGATGGGGGTATGGCCATGGGTTCCAGACCCTCACCTCGTGCCTCCTCATTTTACTTCACACATTGCGATCATTTGGCACCTGTTACTCAGAGCCTTGACCCACACCCTGAAATGGCCAGACTCTGGGTCTTGAAAATGCCGGGTCTCCTCATTTCATTCCACTGGGCCACCAGGTCCACCCTCCTCTCAAATTATCTGTCCAAAGAGGGTGGTGCCAGGTGCAAAGTCTGGGAAAGTCTTGAAAGCCAAGGCTAAAATCGGTCACCCACCCTCATCAAACCCTGGATCTGGGAAAACCCGAGAAAACCCAACATGTTCTTCTTTTCATCTCCTCCAAGCTAATTTCTTTCAAATTTATCAGCAAATGACTTGAGTGCGCGTTTTCACGAGGGGGTTCGTTTGAAGATGAGACGCACATCAGACTTAATGCAGAGTCTAAACTTCAAACGGCTCATTCTTCCCAACATGCAGCACAAAGCAGGAACAGTTTCATGTGCTCGTGTTCTGCTGTAGAAACACGGAGAAACATGGTGGTGACAACGGCTTCTATCTCGAAGCCAAATGAGGAGCTTGTACAGAGTGCGCACCTGTGTCCTCCTGTGAGGAGCTCCAAACATCTGACCGACTCCACTCAAACCAACGTTGTTTTCAAACAGAGCTCTGAAAATCTTCGTTTCTTGAATCTGCGTCTTTTGACACAGCGACGGACAGTGGAGTTGCAGTTTCCAACCCACCAAACAGCAGAACAAGAATGTACAGGTGCTGTCTTTGTTTGCGCATTCAAATGCGTCCCCCGCTCGTGGACGAATGACAAATGTGATTGTCAACAGTCGTGTACTCGTTGCGGATGTGCGCTGCGACAGACAAGCGGTTATCACATTTGTGACGCGCGGTCATCTTCTTTTTGACGTCGGCCAAGCCAACGGCGTAATTTTTGACATCAGCCCAAAAACGACCGCGCGTCGCCCATTGCGACAGACACTCAGCCCGGACGCGTCGGATGTGAAGCAGACTTTGCACTGCTGACAGTAATGACAGCAGCTACATGTGGGAGTCCACGGAGTTAAGGTCCCAGTTCACATGCCGTGGGATCGTTCACGAGCAGAAAGCTACTTTCATGCCAATTGCTCTGCCAAAATATCCAGGGAACACACGAAATATTTTTACAGTTCTTGCAGTACAATTGGCCACGGGTGGATCCCAGGGGTCGTGGGTGGACTCAGGGGGTGGAGTTCCAAAAGTTTCATTCTCGCCTCTGCAGCCTTGCATGACATTTCCTCACCAAAGTTTTGTTGGGTGTGACCCACCCTTCCCATACCCCCTGGGTCATACCCTGGTTCCGCACCTTCTGACATGAATGGAGTATTCACCCTCGTAGCCGCTCCAGAAGGGAGTCACTAATTTTTCCTCGTTCAGTTCGCCTCCGCAGACCCACGGCCAAGGCCAGGGAACGCAAACCTCTTGCAAGGAACAATTTCGCACAGGTCTGCATCCGCTTTATGAGGGGTGGGGTTTGTGAGGATGATCAGGGCTCCAGGCCCCTTCAGTCCCCTGGATCCTCCACAGAGTCATGCAGGGCTGCACCAACTCGGCGACGCAGCGCAATGGACTTCCTACGAGACGCACGAAACGCTGCGCACCGTGTGAACCCAAGCTGAAAGCTTGTACTCCTCGAGCCCGCTTCCCACACGCGTCACCACAGAGACAGCGTCTCGTTACTAATGGCAACCCAAGTGGGGACGTCGCGCACTCAGGTAGCCACGCAGCTCAGCTTGGTTTTGTGCACTTTGGGCAACAGAAGCACCGTGTCCCAGAACAGTTGTGGGTATCATTTGTCATGGAAGACAGACAGACAGACAGACAGACAGACAGACAGACAGACAGACAGGACATGGAAGAACCTTCGTTTCCGACGTCTGGGCCAAACATTGAGGTCTTTCCCTCATTTTGATCTCTGTCACACGTTGCAGAGAAGAAATCCAGATTTTGCAAGCCTCGCTTTGCGTGCTGACGTGCAATTGTGTGTGTCAAGTTGTACAGATCGCTGCTCCACGTCTTGCGTGTCTATTTCCCCGAATAGGAAACTGCAGTTACCTTTCATCCTTCCTCCGCACCTTGAATTCGCTGCTTTCGTGCACCAGGCTCAGCGCTCATGTATTCTGAACTCTCCTCTCCGTCTGTCTTCGTCACTGAATCCCTGGGGCGCGTTGTGAGGCTGAGGACCCTGGAGTGTGCGGGAGATGGTGAGAGGGGCAGAGGCTTTGAGATAGACACGCGCTCACATAGGAGTAGCGCTCAACAGGCGGGTGGGAGAGCGGCTGTTAAGGATGGTGGGAGTGGGAATGTGAAGGATGGTGGGAGAGAGAATGTGAAGGATGGTGGGAGAGAGAATGTGCAGGTGGGTGGGAGTGGGAATGTGAAGGATGGTGGGAGAGGGAATGTGAAGGATGGTGGGAGTGGGAATGTGAAGGATGGTGGGAGAGGGAATGTGAAGGATGGTGGGAGAGGGAATGTGAAGGATGGTGGGAGAGGGAATGTGAAGGATGGTGGGAGTGGGAATGTGCAGGTGGGTGGGTCTCTCATCCACACGGAGTGCAACGGTGTCGTCAGATGGCCTCAGCTCTCATAGATCCAGGATCATTGGGACCAACATCCGAATCACTGGAATAAAAACTTCAGCCCTCAAGGTTGCAGACAGTTGTCAAAAATTGTCTTTTGTTGAAATTCTCACTGTTGTTGTAATTTATCCGGACCCATTCTGAAACGGTTGAGATGACTACTGTTTTGAAGAAAGCATTGTCCACTCTGTGTCCAACAGACCAAGGATGTGCAGATATCTTCAACAACAATTTTTGATACTTTGTTTTGCTGCAGAGTGATATGTTCAAGATTTGTATCAGTACCTGACCTCGACCTGTCTGTGGTGAGAGGGGCAGTTTTCAGGTCTACCAAAGCAAGGGTTGAATTTGAGATTTTATGAAAGTGTTCATAATGGTCATTTGGGAAAGAGTTGGGTTCATTCATTTGTTTGCAATCAAGAAATGTGATTTTTTGTACATTTGGCTGTGTTGTTTGAATGGAGGAGCAGGCTCTCAACAATTTCTTGGAGGCTCAAATCACGGTGAGTTCCATGGAGCTATTTTTGTGGCTTGAAACTGTTGCTTTTGTCAACTTGATGAGAGCAAATCAGCAGATAATGAAGTTTCTCCATTGTTATTTTGCAAACTCTGTGTGACACTTTCTCGAAGAAATTCAATTTCTCAAAATGAATGAAAATGATTGTTGAATTGTTGTGCGTCCTATGAAGATCTGGAGAGGGTTCGCGGATCCTGGTCCCCCACGAGTGAACCAATGTGCAAGTAATCCCACAGTTTGCATTCAACCATTTGTTTTTTACACGCAGATTTTTCAAAGACAGACTTAGGGCCTCCCGTGGATCAAACCTGGGTGCTGCTCTGGATCCGCTTTTGGTCAGTGTGAATCGAACTGTTGTTTTCTTCTGACAAGAGTATCATGACAACTGGGAAACAACAGACACGCACTGAAGTACAAAATCAAGTTTGTGTTCATGTGTGCCCATCTGAGGTAGAAAGGATACACCATGAAGTTGGTGGCAGTTCTTTTCAAAGTGGATGTGATCATTGTGCAAGGTTTGTGAAAATGTCCAAAAACAAACAAGCAAACAACTAACATGATTGAAAGCACTCTAATCACCAAATGGAACATGACAAATATTTTCAGACAAGTCACAAGACAGAAACACTGATTTTCATAGAGCTTCCACAGTTTTTCTATTTTCCACAATTGTTGTCTTTTCAGTTTGCTTTGCTGTGAAGAGCCCAGAATACAGTCACTGTGCCAAGTCACTGAGCCCCATACAGTTAGCTTGTCAGCAGGATCATGTGATAGAGAAACTACTGAAGTTTGAAGTTGGACACAAAAATGGAACTATTTCTCCTTGCACAACAGGCTCAGTCTCAACTTATCTGAAAGAAAATAAGAACAATTTGTGCTCCATGTCTCTGATGTCAGGCCTCATGTCATTAAATTATATAAGACAAAACCTACACAGGTTGGGCTTTCCATGTGCTCATTCTTTTTGCATTCAATTTATTTCACAAATCATCATGAATTGCACATTGTGGTTCCCTGCTTTCAGAGAGTTTGTTCATTTCTGTGAGGGCCAGTGGAGATGCCTAATGCCAGTGGCATTTCTCAACCAACTGCAGCTTGAAACCTGTTCAATTAGCCAAAATGAAGATGAACATTGGATATTTTTCATTCAGCACACATGTGTTTCTCGTGAGTACATCTCGCTCCCATGTTTAACTTTTCAACAGAAATAATAGTTCTAAGCAGCATGTCAACTATTTTGATAAAATTCTCAGCCCTTGATCTGCCCAGTCTCCTGTTTCACTGACAGTAGACTTGAACCTTCTGTCTTGTGAATGTGGGTAAGGGCAGACTATTTTGTTTCTGTCTTTTCTCTTCTCCTCAAACAGGTTCAGTGAAACATTCTGTTCACATGAGCGCTTGTGGTACCTCACTGCCAAGCAAAGAGGCGCACCTTTCCTGCAAAAATGGGTACACAATGGATAAATTGAAATATTTTTATATGGGTCACGTGCCTGGCGCCACTGCTTCGTGCTCAGGAGCCCTGACCTGGATCAATAAAGTGGAGAACAAACCGTGCCTCATGAGAATGGAATCAGCATTCAGGTACACAGATCTGTTCTTCTGGTGCATCTGTTTTGATTTGAAATTTTTTGCAAACTCATGCATTGCTCTTGTTGTTCACCATTCAAATTGAGCAAAAATGAAAAGCTGGTGAGGCTTCCCCAGTTCAACCCATGCAAGCTGTTCTGATCTTTAGTTTGTCCCAAAGCTCTGAGAGGACTACAAGAATGCAATAAAATTTTTACTTTCTCTTTGAATCATTACACAGAAGATTTGGCAGAATATGCCACGGAAAAAACACTTGCCAAATCCCATTGTGGTATTTTCAAAACCTCCAACTGTCAAGCTGCTCAGCAAGCATCAATTCTGAGAAGTGTTGGATATTGTATGTGCAAAACACGTGTGTTCGCAGTGAGTACATGCTGTACAGGGGGAGGGGGCCCACAGTCAAACTTTTTTTGAACAAAACAGGTTTTGAAAAAGTGACCTTTGCACTTGTTTGGAAAATTTTGTGGAGAAGGCGATCATTTTGGAATTTGGATTTTGTTGTTCTGTTCAGACATTATGGTTCTTTGGTGTTGTGTCTGAGGAATGTGTTTTATGGGGTGAAAAGAATATGATAATTGATAAAAAGTGTGAAAGTTTTGCCAGTGTCCTGACACACTGTGAGCAAATCTAAATTTTATTGCTGCTCATGTGAGAGAATTGTTTGCCTGTTTGATGGGTCAGAAGAGTTTTGAAAGCTGTAATATATTTTTGGTGGTTGTGTTTTGAGGCTTTGTGCAAAGAAAGCATGCCCGAACAGGCAAGCGAACAAGCAAGCCAAAGTTTTGTCTGTGTCCAGTCAGCTGGAAGTCCATGGGCCTTCTTGTTCTGTGTACAATGCAAAAGCGTGCACTTGTGACTCAGGTGACGAAGTTGTGCAGAATGGAACAGAAACAACGCAGAAAGGAGAATATAATCTGACTACGAAGGGAATGACACAAGACACAACCACAATCGAAACACGACCACAAACTGAAGGTAGTTGTGCCAGCAACAAAAACCTATTTCAAGCCTTTTTGCAGTGAAAAGCAAGGGTTTGCTCTTTTCTACAGGCTCTCCTGTTGGAGTGATTGTTGGGGCGGTCGTTGGAGCAGTGGCGGTTGTGATATTTCTTCTTGTTGCCATTGCTATTGTCACTCATGTGCTGCGGGTGAGAAGATGTTTTTTGTTTTCATAATTTTCTGGGCAAGGCAAAGAAATACATGCAGTGCAGATCTATGCCTCTGTGTTTCCATTTTTGTTGAATCAATCTTCAACTAATTTCAGAAAAACTGGTCAAAGTTTTGACTGAACCACAAATGAGACACACACGTGAAATGACAAGAAAACCATTGGGACAGACCGGTCAGTGTGCTTCCTGTTTGAGGTTTTAAAGCGGACTTCCCTTGGACGTTGAGGAACCTTATCAAAGTCTGGATATGCGACTCTGCTCTTTGGACCCTTGCACACATTGAGAACAAATAAACGGTCCTGTCCATTTCTCTCCAATTGAATGCCTGCGCATCAAAATTTTGACGCCAGCGTCAACAATTCTGACGCCGCCCTGCCTGTGTGAAAATGTCATTTCTTGTCGCTGTTGTTGTTGTTGTCCCACTGATGAGATGTTCAACAACTGAGGATAAAAATTTTTCTTCAATTGTATCACCAAATTAACATGAGAAACATTTCATTGTTCAAATGAAATAAAATTTTGGTTTCATAACAGCCTGCCCAGCTTTTATTCTTTTTTGTTGTGTCTCAAGCCTGAATGTCAGTTGCAATGATGTGGACCAAGTTGGACAAAAATTCTACAAAGACGACTGGCGACAATAAAACACAAGAGTTTTCTTGCGAATGACTCAGAATAATGACAGGGATGAACGTTCTTCTCACTGTTGCTGTGATGATGCGACCAGGTCTGTGCCCCCCGTCTGCTGGAAAATCTGAACAAAAACTTTTGACGCCATTGAAACAAAGGCCCCACTTTGACAGTCACACAATCTTTGGCTGATGTTTTGCAACTTACTTCTTCAATTTTTCTTTTCAGTCTGCTTTGCTGTGGATTCTCCAGAATATAATTACTGTGCCAGCTCATTGGGTTCATTAAATTTATCTTGTCACCAAGATTATGTGATAGAGAAACTACTATATTTTCAAGTTGGATACAAAACAGGAACTATTTCTCCATGCAGTACAGTTCCTGTTCTGTCTTGGCTGAATGATAAATGAAACAAACAGTGCTCTATGAGAACAATAGCAGTGCATTTGTCCACAAAGATGTACAGGTGAGACCATTGTTTTGAAAAAATTGTTTTTCAAATAATTGTGGGCAAACTTTCTGGTGATATAGGGGAAGGAGAACTATGCAGGTCCTGTGTTGTGCAGTGGCAATGAGACCATTCCAGAGGGTTGGGAATGACTCATGTTCCTCTACTCACCCACCCACCCACCCACAGAATTTGAAGCAGGTCGTGCTCCCAACACTGACCTGGAAAATGTGGACCAGCTCCCACCTCCTCCCAGGGACCTGGTGCCTCGAGACTCCCCAGTGATCAAGGTTGTTTTCAAACTTTCAGTGTATTCCTTGACCAATGTGAGCGCGAGAGAAGCTGCTCCATGTCTGTGGCATTTTTAAACGAACGACTGTTTCAGAACTGTTCTGCCAGCCAAAAATTAGACGAACATTGGATCATTAGTGCCAAGCATTCGTGCATTTCTGGTGAGTAGTGAACGTTTTGGACAGACAAGCGGAAGTGAGGTCACCAAACTTTGCGCAGGCAAACAAAACTCGTAATGGCCAACATTTTTGAATTGCGGACATTTCTTTCTTTGTTGGCACAAATTGTTTTTTGTATTGTTCTAAAACAGGTTTTGGGGACTACCTCCATTTTGGGACCTGTTATCCCTCAGTTCAACAACGCTCAGTGTCTCTGAGCTGTGCACCAGGCCACCTGCTGGACCAACTCAAACATTTTGTGATGGGACACAGGGCCTGTGATGTTGCTCCTTGCACCTGCAACACAGAAGAAACCAGGGTGTGGTTCAATGAAAACAAACTATGTCTCCTGGGAATCAAGGCAGCACACAGGTAGACAAAGTTTGTTCAACTGGTGTTGCACCAAGTTTCAGAAGTGGACTTGCTGGCTGACTCTTCTTGATGTTTGTTTTGGTTTTGGAAAATCAGAGATTCCCTTTTGATTGTAAAAGCGTAAGAGCATATTTTTGCTTGTTTGTGCTTGTATTACAGGATATTTAGCAGCCTTTGTAGGGGCAGAAGGAATTGTACAATTGCTTTGGATTTTGCTGAAAATATCACATCTCCAAACTGCCCTGCCAGTCTGCATCCCCAGAAATGTTGGGTTTTCTACGAGCAGCATGTTTGTGTTCCCTGTAAGTTTCAAAGATTGTTGATGAGCAGTTCTGTGGCAAATTGTTGTGTTCAAATTGTTGGCCTCAAGTGAAAGTTTGGATTGTCATTTAGGGTATAAATATGTGCCAGAGGGTGAAAACAGTCCAACAACAGAGGAGGGGGTGACACTCAACACAACAAATGAACCACTGCAGCAAACTGATGGTTAGTGCTCTGGTCTCTGTTCTACCAATAATATTGTCTTCTCAATGTTTTAGTTTGATGAAAATAATTGCTTCCTCTGTGGCAGGCCATCCAGTAGGACTGATAGTGGGAGTGGTGGTTGGAGCAGTGGCCACAGTGCTCATCATTCTGGCTGTCATTGGTGTTATAACTCTCAAGTTCTGCAAGTATGAACTATTTTATTCATTCACTGACTTCCAGTTCACACACCGCTTGTTTGGACACGTGCACAGGCAACAGTACATGGTTGGTGTCAGACATTCGTGTGCGTGGTGCTTCCAATGTGAATAGATTTGTGTGCACCCCATTGTCATGTCATCTGTCTGTCCACAAGACCAAAAAGAATGTGTTGCACCATCGCCGTTGCATGTCTGTGAAGTGTTCACTGGGAGCTACAAAATTTTCAAGTGACTTAAAATTGAAGCAAACATGTTTGTGACAGAAGCCTTTGATGATTTTCAGGGCAACTGTTTCAACACAGACAAGAATGTCGGAAGAGACGAACGCTTGTTCAATCTCAGGAAGCTAAAGTGACTGACAACTGTCTGTTTTCACAGTGTCAGGGGACGGTGCAGGTCCAGATCCAGGGTGTGAAAGACTCTACCCCATGACTCGCACGTGGGTGAACTTAGGGGTTTCAACCCACTGGATATTATTTCCCCACAGGTGCACAGCTCTTAGTTTCTGTGTGAGGATTTCAGTTCAAAGCAAACTTTTCTCAATGAAGTTACAACCTGACAAGGATACTGAAGGACACACGGTCATTGCTTGTTGTTGTCACTGTCTTTCGGTCTTGATGTTCAGCAGGTGAACAAAAATAGGAAAAGGCGAAAACACACAGACAACACTGAGTGGATGCTGAGTGACTGCAATAAATCTTCCAGACAAAAGTTCATTTTCTGGTACGAGCAAGGTCTGGACAAGGTCAAGGTCAAGACCAGCTGCAACTCAAAGGTCAAGGTTCCATTGAGGCATATTAGTTTTAGATTTGTGACCATAGCTTGGTCAACAGGTGCTGTGGGTATTCCTGTAACGTTTGTCCATAGGTCTCCACTGAGACACTCAGAGATTGAGGTGACAGTGGGACACATCTGCACACCGGTGTTGTGCCTGGTTGTAGTTCAGCTCAAAAAGGTTGTGCACACCCTGTGCATTTGTTTTGCCCAGAAATGTTCAAGGATTATTCTGGATGCTCGCTACAAAGTGTTTGTCAAATGCTGCTCCAAAACTGCGAGGTCAGCAGGACCACAGAGTTGAAGATCTCAATTGCAATTCCAGTCGCACAGACTGGTTATTTGACCTATCATATATTTTGAATGCTCAAATCTGATGATCTTGCCTCATTTGGAGGTGATGTTGATACATCCAATGTTGTGCCTTTGTTGTCTGATCGTTATTTCAGGGTGGTAGAAAAGTAGAAAGGGCTTGTTTGTGTTGATGTCGAATTTTCCTCGCACAGTGTTCAAAAAATTGTCAAGCTGATTGGATTGACAAGAAATGAGGGAATAAAATATATCATTGGAAAGCAAATTGACAAAACTAAATGTTCAAATGAAAATTAGTCTTTGTTGTTTTATGTCTTGTGAAAATGTTCTGTTCACAATGGTGTGAAATTACCACGGCAAAACAACAAATGTACAGGATGGGAAAGACAGTCTGAAGAGTTTGCTTTTCCATTGAGACAAACTCAACAAAATAAAGTTGTTTGCCTTTCTTAGGACTGTTGACACGATCATGAAGCAAGGTTCGTTCAAGCCAGAAATTTTTCTGTTGTGAAGAAACTGATCTAAAGATCACATCACTTGTGGTGTTTGTAGGCCAAAAAGGACAAGTGAATTGTGCTGGACCTGTGTTGACTCACAGGTCTGTGTTGTTGACAGTTTTTCAGTTCTTTGGGTGTTGCCAGTCAGTTTGGTTTTCTCTACAAGATGCAATCACTCTCACAACTGAACTGATCTTATGCTTGTTGGGCACAATGTGGGTTCCCCAAGTGCAAACCAAACACATTTCCTGCTGAACCCAATGTAGACTCAGGTTTCTTCAAGAAGAACAAATACACTGGCCATGTTTCACCTTTGAAGCTTTTCATCCACAAGAACTTTGCTCTTTCAACCTTCTGTTAGCAGGCATCCAACAAGTAGACATCATAGAAACTATTGTGTGAGAGGCTGGAAAGGAAACCAGAGACAGGGTTTTAGCTTTTGAGAGGCAAGCCTTTGACTCAGTCACTGAGTGTGTGCCATTTTGCAAGATGTTATGAGGACAAAGTTTTGCAAATGAAACCAAAACAAATGTTCAATTCGAGTGATGGACAAGTGCAGTTGTTTTGGTGGGGTAACCAACAGCTGGTGATCAGTACATTGCTGTTCAGATCTTCCTGTTGATTCCAATTTCAGAATCAGCAGAAGTCACTTTAGAGCCAACACATTTTTACCAAGGATGCTGACACTTCTTTCTTTTTTCTTCTCTTTTCTCCCCTTCAGGGGCAGCATATCTAGGAGCATACTCGCCTTCAGTTTCTTCGCTTGGTTATTGTGCTCCCGCGTCAAGAGAAGTCAAATTGGCTTTCAGTTGCCAGGAAGGATACGTAATGGATGAATTGGTAACATGTAAAATTGGACAAATGGCCGCTGGCATTTCCAACTGCTCCTGCAGCACAGAAACAGTTTCAGCCTGGTTGGACAAGGAGGAGAACAGACGGTGCTACATGTAGTTTGAGGAAACAAACAGGTTTGGAGGCCTTTGTAGTGACCAATTGTGTTCATATTTGGTCTGTAGATTGGTTCTTGGTTTAGGACAAGGCACCAGTGAGGAATTTGATCAGATCATAGCTGAAAAAAGTTGGTATTTTTCCAAGAGTGTTCTAATTTGTGTTCTATATTTGTCTGGTACTGTTGACCTTTGACGACCCCAGGTGCAAATCACTCGAGCTCCATGGAGCTCTTTTTTTAAGTTGTACTGCTTCTTAGAATGCTGTCATATGACTCAAGAATCAAAAGCTCTGAGACAAGAAGTCACCAGCAGAATGTACTCTTTGGAATAGAAAAGCGGAACCAGGGGGTGACAATATCACACACATCACTCTCGAAGCTCACTTCGCACCACAACGTTATCCCGACTGAAGGGCAGTCCTCCTTCCTTTGTGACAGGGCATTTAAAGAGCGGTGCAGGGTCAAAGGTCATTGCGATATAACTCTCCTCTTCACCCGAGAGCAAAAGCTTGATCGTTCTCTCCTGCACTGCCCAGCCAGTCTCATGCAGCAGAAATGTCTGATGTTGTACAAGGAACACACCTGTGTGTCCAGTGAGTACAGATCAGACAAATTCACACAGATCTGTGGGAGAACGATGTCATTGAAATTACATATCAGAGCCTGATAATTTCTGTGCTGATCAGATGGTAGACAGGTGTTGACAACTGAGGAGGAAACAACCGAGAAGGAAACAACTGAAGGGGCATCAACTACAAAGACAGTGGTACTGGACATGACCACACTGCAAGCACAAGAGCAAATTGAGGGTGACTAGAAATTACACAAAATATACACAATACCTGACTGTTGATACGTTTGCATCAACTGTATCCAGAACAAATCTTTTTGACAAGAGAAATAATTTAATTGTGCTGCTCTTTGCTATCTGACAGGCTCTCCAGTTGGAGTGATTGTTGGGGTTGTGGTTGTGGCAGTGGCAGCTGTGATGGTTCTTCTTGTTCTGATCATCATGCTGACTCTCAAGTGCTGCAGGTGGGGAAAGGAAACTTGTGTTGTGTAGCAAAACTCAGAGACAGCAACAATGCATTCACACATTGTCTTTCTGTTTCTTTGTTTTACAGAAAAACTGAATGAAAATTGGTCTAAATGGCAGTGAGACAGACAGACATCTTTCTCACTTTTTCTGTGGAAGTTCCTGCAAGAAAATTGGATTGGACCCTGTCAGCTGGTGATCATATCCAGTGCCAACGGAGAAAAATCATATTGTACAGAATGAATTGTTGAGTTTGAAATTGAATGTTCAAAGACTGCAATAAAGAGGACAATTGTTCACGGATTTTCCTTTCTGTGTGAGACTGCGCCTTCGGAGGGTCATCCCCCAACTTGTTCAAGCATCGCCCAAACCGAACCCGCAACCCCCCCCCCCAGATTCCCTCCCATCAGGAAATTTCATGGAGAATACAGATTTTTGAAAAATTTTGACTCAGGTGTGGACTAGAAAATTTTGGACAAGACCCCCCCTCCCAACATGGCCAAATTGGGACTGAGTTGAAGTGTAGCAGCCAAAGAGGCTACATCTCAGGGACTTGTACCAGCAACAGCTCGGGTGGACTCGCGAACAAATGTCCTGCAAGGCATACTCATTGTGACTTGCATAGCTTGCAATGGATCACTTCCAAATGTTGCAGAGACTATGGATTTGAACAGACGCTGCACCCCTGGCAATGGTTCCTGTGGCTTCTGCGAGGGCAGAAGGAAGGCTGTGCCTGTGGCGTTCAGAAACTCCTCTCACATACAGCAGTAGATTCAGGGGATCTCAAGACGCGTGTGTTTTTCCTTTTCAAAGAGACCCTCATGAGGCAGTCATGTTTGTCCTCCCCAACTGGGGCCCAAAGCTGTGGTACTCTGCATTGGAGAATCTGCGCACGCAGAAAAAGTTACAGACACCTCAAGAAATCTCGAAGTGGTGTCAGGGGGCTTTGTTGCTGCAGGATAAACTGAATCCTTGTAAGGAAGCGTGGCTAAAAACTGGTTTATTGAGCAGAATTGAGGGCAAGTAAAAAGAGATTTGGGATCGAGAGGGTTGCGGGTCTGTGGGTGACTCCCGGACGTGCATCTTGGTGAAGCACGCAGCCTCTGCCTACCTGGTGGAGGAGAGAGCATAGAGGTGTGGGTGTTTTATTTCCCTGAAACGCGTGCTATTCAGCCCGTGTGCCATGATTTTCGTGTCCAGTGCTATTCAGTCCATGATTTTCGTGTCCAATCTTCCATTTCACATTGTCACGCGCCTTGACCACGCCCATCAGCAATTCTCAGAGATTTGCCCAGCTGATTAGTTTTCATCAGAGCTTCATTGCACGTTTTGGTTTTTGGAAAATCCTGCCAACACGAAACACACGATTCTGTCAGACCAGCAAACCACAAGGTGAGTGGTTTTTAAATTGTTTTTGATCTTACACTCCCATCTCATGGCTGGACACCCACCATCAATTCTCAGGTCAAGCTCGTTTTCTCTCTGGCATGAGCAGATTTGATTCGCCATGATCAGCGCCATAAGGGAAACAAAAAGAGAAAATTCCAGGCAAGTTTCCTGTTTCTACTTGAATTCAGGAATTTCGCATAAGGTTTTCAGTGAGCTTCTCTGAAAATCATTCAACGAATGGAACACTTCTTGCAGAGCCAAATTTCAGACACAAATCGTGGGTACATTCTGAGAGAAGCGTTTTGTCAGTCAATTTGTATGATGTTCTGAGTTCTTGTGACAAATTGTCCACAGAGGAGGTGCCAAGGAAGGACCATTGCATGTTAGTGTAAACCCTCCACTTTTGTGACAAGAGCAATGTCAATGATTTCCATCAAGGCAGTGTTTAGCATTCAACAAAAGCTCATTGCAACCTGGTTCATATCAAGCAGACACACCTGGTTGTGCACACTACAGATCCAGTTTTATTTTTTCAGTTTCCTGGTGACTGTCATCAATTCTTGAACTTGCAACAACACTGCTTCCAAACAGATGCACTGCCAACTGTGGCCACAGCTTTGTATGGCACAACAATTACAAAACCCTCCCTTGGGTTTCCCTGGTGATGTCATGGTACCTGAGGAGGCTGAGGCTTCTGGGAATGAAAGAGGTAAACATACAAAACACAGCAGTAGAAACTCTTGGTTTTTGACACTGTTGTTTCCTTCTCAAGGGTTGATCACTCTTGGTTTGTTTCTTCAAACACATTCAACAGATTTAACTGCTGCTGTTTTGATTGGTATTGGAGTTGGAATTTTGTTGTTCCCCAGCATCTGTGCAGTTGCACTACTTCTGCTTATTGTCTGGATTACAAGGTGAGTCTTTCACAGTCTGAGAGAATGTGTATTCACATCATCTCACTTTGCCTTACAAAGAACAGCAACCCCTGATGGGTTTTGTGTCAGCAATATCACAGGCGTGTGAAGGGTCCGCCAGGCAGCAGAATTATATTTTTCAATACCTCATGATTGTGAAGATCTGGACAAATGTCCCCACTTGTGTTTAATTTGCAGGAAGAAGAGAGACATAGATACGGATGAGTCAGCTTTGTTGGAAGAAGACACCACGGCCATTGAATTTCTCTGTTTGACTCAGTTGTCAGAAGTGGACCCTGGTCCATACTTAGAACTCTGATAGCGATGAGGAGCCACTGGGTCGCAGAGCTTTGCGATAGGCAACTGACCGGTGTTGGTCAAAGCCACTGATCTACCTTGTGACAAACATGGGATTTTGGAACTTTGTAAATCCAGGGTGCAGTCGTGTGCCATCAACAGATATATGACCTTGCCAAGAAAGTGCAAACCTGTCAAGCATCTCTATTTTGGTGTGCAAGTCAGAATCGTGTGTGTGAAATTTATCTTGTAAGTTTTCATGTCTGGTTCTCATACTGTGCATGTACACTTCACAATTGTGCTTGTCTTGTGTGTGTGTGTGTGTGTGTGTGTGTGTGTGTGTGTGTGTGTGTGTGTGTATGTGTGTGGCCAATCCGGCTCTACTGGTTGTTGTGGTAGATCCAGAAGTTTGTGAGAAATTTGTGGCCGTACCTGGTGCGGGCTGGTGCTACTGAACCATCGTGGCATCTGCCCTTTGTCTCAAGCATGTCTGGAAAGAAAACAGTCTGGAAACTGGAGGCTTCATGTAAACTTTCTTGAGTTGACACCTGAGCAACTCCAAGCAACGTGGAGGAAGACTCGACAAAAAATTGTGAGGCCTGAGGAAAACTGTCTGATTCGTAAGAGAGGCGACGTTCAACAAATTACCTTCTGCAACAAACATGTGAGTGCAAAGAAGAAGCAATGTATGTTCTGCTTTCATGTTTGAGACATCACTGATTAGAAATCTTTACGTACATGCAGGAGCAGAATTGCAGCACGAAGCATCTGTTGTGGAGGAGAGTAATCAACAGAGGAATGACTTTTCAGCAACTGCTACAGATCCAGGGTCGTGTGGTTTGGGCTCACTTCACCCACCCACTTGTTCTCTTTGATCCTTCCTTTTCGCACCCGCACCGGGTTGTTGCCAATTCTTTTATTCCTGAACATATAATCTGGATCTGCAGCTCACATTTTTGGAAGAGAAATGGCCACTGCAAAAATTGCAAAATATGCCTGTGCCCCCCCCCCCCCTTCAAGCACAGAGTTCGGGGGGGGGACAAGGCTCGCATCACCGCAGAAACAACACCCCAAATTTTGGGCTGGAGACCCCCAACAAACGTGAATCTGTTTGGGATTTTCCACATTTCCTGTTCAAATTTGGCCTCAAACCCCATTGGGGACCCCCACCTCCTCGCCTCACCGAGGAAGCAGCACCCAATTTTGCGTTGTAAATGCAACAAACGTGAACCTGTCCAAATTGGGCCTCGGGCCCCTGGGGATCACCCCCCCCCCCCAATGGACTCAGATCCCGGACCCGCTGGTAGATCCACGCGCACCCCGCGTATCTCGAGATCCAGGGCGACGCCACTCCACAAGGTCGCGGACCCGCATCGGAAATCGTTACGTCAGTGCGAACTCCCCGGGTTCGCGTTCCCTCGCGACCTCCTCCCCCCCCCCCCGCAGGTGCGCGCAGTAATCCAGGCCACGCTTCACGCCGGGGCCGCTTCAGGCGTTGTGATGGGGGTGATTGAATGGCAGACAGACAGACAATGAGAGACACATACTCAGGGTGATTTTACCTCAGGGTCTTGCCTGGGTTCACCTTGCCCAAGGCTGGACCAGTGAGACAACAGACATGTGTCTTCAAACAAAGAAAGTTGGGATCAGCATGTGTTGAAACGCAGAAATGAATCCAGGGACCCCCTTGAGAACAGGCCTCCCAGACCTCAATTCCCTGAGACTCCTCTGCTGTCAGTGTGGAGTTGATGTTGTCACACATAGCAAAGGGACAAGGTTCCTCGCTTAGATCCAGGTGTCCCTTCTATTCTGGACCTCTGAAGCTGATGTTACTGTTGCACCATTGCAGTGTAAACAGGCATCCGTGGAGGGGATACCCCCATCTGACTCAATGGGGTTCATTTTGAACTACAGAGCACAGAGCGACAGAGCTGCCCCCTGCTGTACGAGTGCAGTGTGAATGGGCATCCGTCGAGGGGATACCACCATCTGACTCAAGGGGTTCATCACAGACAGGCCTGACCACAGAACACAGAACGACGAAGCTGCCCCTGCTGTACGGCTGCAGTGTGAACCAGGTTCCGCCCCGACGCTGTGTCGCGAGGGGAACAGAGACGACGAAGCTGTTTCTGCTACAGGTTCCTCGCACCGAGAGCTGTGACTGAGATTTCCTCGTATTCACAGCTGCATCTCCAGCGTCCACAAGATGAGCTGAGACAAACGTGGATCATAGGCGCTGCAAAATGCTGCACCAAGCATCAAGGGATTTTGGTCAGTTCTGATTGGACTTTAACTGGACGAATCAGGAGCGAGAATCAAGATGCCTGAAAGCCAATCAGCCGACAGGAAGAAACACTACAACATCTTCGGTGAGTACAGCAAACACGTGAGGGCTAATATATGTGGACAAATGGCGTTCTTTCGTTGGGTCCTTCTTTCAACACTACGGTAATTCGTGGACTCGGCTCTTTGAAACATGTCAGAGATCCACTTGCTACAGATGCATGAAAGCAGGCTGACCCCCACTCTCCTGACCCCACTCACTTCACATCATTTTGCCACCTGCATGGACACGCAGAACAAGACTGGCAGAGAGCAGAAAAAGGTGGAACCAATCCGGAGCTGCCTGAGGCAACACCTCGAGTGATTTGTTGGATAATTTCATTGAAAGCGCATGCGCGCTGGAAACGTACGTATGCGCGCAAGAACCTCTGGTCAATTTTCCAAGAAAACTGGCGTTGCTTGGGTCGGCAGGGTCCCATTCTGGGTGACTGTTGACCCTGGGTGGCCAGGCTCCAGTGGAACAGAGCTTCTACAATTCTACCATGCTGCCGTCACAGAGCCTCTCGCACGTGACCTCATTGTGGTAGAAGTGAGTTCACCCACTGCAAAAAAGGTTCCTGTTCAATCGCACAACTCTTTTCTCGACCAAAGGTCTTGAAAAGTCATTGTACGATTTCACAGGAACTATTTTTGCAGCGTGGGTGAACCCTTACCTCTGATCCTGAATGTGTTCACGCTCCTGCATGCCGTGTCTTCAGATGGCTTGCCAATGTTCCAACGCTCCAGTGAGTAGACTCGTAAAAACTCAAAGGGAGGACAAAAATCACCGCGATGCTGAGGCGTTGTGTCGTCTGATGCCGCCATTATTCAATTTGGAGCGATTTCCGGGTCAATCAGCTGATTTCGCTCAGTTTCTCTCGCGTGATTGACTCCGTGGAAGCCGCCATTGCTGGGTGGCCTGGGTGTGGTGTGGAAATCCTTGCGTTGTGTTCCTGACAAGCAGGGACAGGAGGGTCTGAGGTCTGAGGATCGGAGCCTGGTCTACTTGTCATCAACCTGGAACACTGACTTGATCCTGATCCCTCTATCCTTTGCCCCGTTATGGGTTTTCCGCGCAAAAGTTTCCCTCGAGGGTCCTCCGTCAACCAAAGCTGAATACAACCGACACAAGTCACTATCGCTTGTTCGAAACAGCCAGGCACAAAGGCAGAGAGCAGCCTCTGTCCGTGGGCATCTGCGAGTTTAAACACCACGTTTGAAATTGAAAACGTCAACATCAATGTCAAAACAAACTTTTGCCTGCCTTGACTTTTCCACATTTTGGGAGTAATTCTACCTTTTCAAAGTAGTGTTGAACAAAAGCCAGGGTTTCTCAAGTAGAATTTTTCTGTGTAAGGGTGCATAAAATTGACGTGACGTTGAAGTTTTCACTCCAAACGTCGCTGTTTAAACTCCCTATTGATTGGGTTTCTCAATCCCTTCTTCATACGGAACGCCTTTTGCCACTTGAACTCGGATTTTCGTTCCCGCTCTGGATCCACCCTGTTCCAGACCTCCTTCCCCGTCCCAGTTGACACTGGTCACTAATTGATGTCATGGTCACTCGGCGTGTCACCCGTCACTTGGCGACGCGTTTCCACGAGGCACCCGTCACTTAGCAACGCGTCTCCGTGAGGCAGCTGTCACTTAGCGACGCGTGTCGCTGAGCTGCTGTGTTCCTGTCCGGCCTCCAGGCATCAGGTACTCACCAGGACGAGGCTGCAGGGGCACGACTCTTGACGTCTGACCACACGCTGCGTCTCTTTCCACGTCAATAGACGCTGCACAACACAACACAACACACACGAACGTGAACGTCTTTTGGGGTGTGACGCAAAGCTCTGCGTGCAGCATGTAGAGCAGCATGTCTAGTGTTTGACGTCGTTTCCAGTTGCACGTGGAGAGTTCAGATCAGGCTGGTGGATTTCGCTGCATGTGGTTATCTCTTCCTGAAAGTCCAGCCAAGCTTGGGACACGAACAGTTCAGACAACAACAGGAAACAAATTGCTTTCTTCAACTTTACGTGCAACGCACGCAACATGCACAAATCCTGCTGCCCATCACACGTGAGTTGATTCTGTAGGGACAGGATCCTTGGTACGTGAACGGGACTCGTCCCTGAGATTCCACAGTCTCAATGTCCCCGCTACTGAACAGCTGTGACATACCCAACAGTGGATCCATCGGTACTTTCGACATTCTGTTTGCAGTGACAGATCATGCGAGGCCAGAAACACAGAGAACCTGGTTTTGGAATTGAGGTCAGAAGAATTTGTCACAAGCCGAGATTTGCAAAGGAGGATGAGCAACAGACATGTCCTACCACGGCGCGATGCCTCAAGCAGACACAAAACGACCCTGTCCCATTGGGACAGACAGTCAACGAAATGCAATTGAAATTCGAGTCAGCTTCAGAGTTCAACTGAGATGTGCTGCAGTTTGTGGGTGTTGGAGCTGAAGAGGTCTCTTTTTCAATGCACAAAAGTCAATGCAACAGCCACTAAGTCCCTCCCTGCACTGAGAAGCTTCAAACGCCTCCTGATACGAGCTGAACCTTGGAACAGTTGAACCAATGTCCCTTTCCTCTCCCATTCAACCTCAACTCAATCACGACGCGACTCCACTCAGCACAGCGACGTCAGGTGAGAACTTCATTTCTGTCTCCCGAATCGAGTTTCTGACAGCAGTGAAGAGGCGTGAGGGCCACACCCACCTCACCTGGGGGGATCAAAGGCGCCGCCGCCGTCACGTGGAGAAAGGTGTGTCTCGAGGCGGGTTCACACCGCACCGTGCACACAGTGCGGGAATAGGCAGTTTTAGCCGTGAGAAATGTGTCCGGTGTGATGTACCTCAAGCACGTGTCCCCAAGTCCGTGCTCTCAGTGCGTGCTCCAAACACGTGCTTCATGTTTTTCGCGGCCTTTCTTTCACGGATTTCTGTGTTTGATTCGTGTGTCACACGTGATCAGAACACGTGACACGCAGGATTTTTTGTTGCAGCCAAAAGTCTCAGATATTTATCAGGTCGGAATCACGCCCCATGCGCCACGCCTTGCGTCCTAAAGCCGTTTTCACTTTGGCACTGTCGACGTCAAACTTTGACGTCGCCAGCAGAATTTTGGTGTCAAAATTTGACCTGACGCTCAATTGATTGATGGGCATCACAAACGGTTCAGGCCATTCTTTGACGTCGCCAGAAAAGTTGCCGTGAACGTCAGAAAAAGTTGACGCTGTCACCGATGTGAAAACCCCTTTGTAAACGTGAATCCCTTCCTGCAGGTACGTGGTGCGCGTTCAACTCAGTGTGAATCAGGCTTCAGGTGTGAAGCCCCGAGACCCTGACCCAACTGCACTCACACGGCAGGTGTCACGTGGGGAATCATCCTACATTGAATTCTGATCAATACACACGCTGCAGGAGAAACAGCTCCAGTCAGAGGCAGCTGAATCCGACGCGAACGGTATTCTCAGAATCAGGCCTGTGGCAAGAGTGTAACCGTGATGAAGAACCCTGCGTTGGATTCACTCTCCTGTACCCACCCTCCTTGCACAACCCTGGACCCACCCTCCCCTGGACCCAAATCTCCCTGCACTCCACCCTCCCTGCACCCTCCCCTGCCCTGCACCACACCCTCCCTTCTGCGGGACCCCACGTCCCATGCACTCCACCCGCCCTTGACCCACCCTCCCCCGCACACTTCACCCTCCTCTCCCCTGCACCTACCTCCCCCGACCCTCCCCTGGATCCTGGTCTGGCTCCCTCAATCTGTGCCGCCCGGTGAGTCCGACAGATCGGTCGCTTCCACTTAAAGCTGCAGCTGTGAGGAGCTAATTCTGACGGATGGTGTCTGGAGCCCTGGGAGGGGCTGGTCACACAGCGGCTCGCTGGGCTCAATGCTCAATGACAGATTTGTGCTGAATGGACCTGTGTCTCTGCGTCAGACGGATGACTTGCAAACGCTTCTGGCTTTTCTGATTGGTGACTCAGGAACAGGGATCAGGGAAAGCATTCTGTGGTTTGTCTCTGCCACACGGGTTTGCAAAGCCAGAGCCAAGAACCTGTTGGCTGAGAAAAGCTCAACCTGGTGGCAAACTTGGAAAAGGTCCAAAGCACGCAAACATCTGGATTGTGAGTGAATCCAGAGTTCAATGAAATCAGACAAATCACACAACCTCCCACAGACAGTGCCGAAGAGCTGATTTTCATGCGAAATCGCACTTTTCTTGTAATTTATCCAGTTCTACGTTGTTGACGTTCACGGAAATTTGTGATGAAAGGTGTGTACCAGCGAGTGCAAAAGTTACACACAACCACGCCTCCAGGTAGAAGCTGTCATATGGAGGCCTTCCTGCGCCTCCCCCAGCCCGGAGTCGACTCAGACGAGGCCGGATTAGGCTCGAGACCAACAACACCTGAGCGGGAGCAGGGAGCGGGTTGTGGAGTCAGACCTGCGCGCTCCACACCAGATTCAGGATGCACGGGATGAGAGGTGAGGGGCGAGGGGCGGTTGGGGGGCGGGCGCTGCAACCAATCTCCAGGTCAACATCCCCATGCCCCAGAGGCAAATGAGTTCTGCGTACTCGGTCCACCCACCCCGACCCCTGCACGTGTCTAGTGATCAGTTTCTGGGTCTTCATGGCGACGCGCGGCATCGGTGTTCCCTGGATCACCGAGGGTTGTCACGCCTGTGTAGGTCTGTAGGTCAACCCCCACCCCTGCGAGCACTATGTCTTGTGATCTCTTCCCGGGTCTTCCTGTCAGAACTCGGTGTTAATGTTCCCTGGGTCCGCCCCCTGTCTCACACATCATATGTACGTGTGTGGAATCTCGGTCCACCCGCACCCTTGTAGCCGTCAGCATCAGGTGTCCCTGGGTCCGCCCCTGTCTGCAGCTACAGACGGTGTGTATGATGAACGGTCCTGGGGGTGACGCAGAGATGGAAATAGCCGCGGCTCCGCCTGTTCTCAGTCTCCTAATGAGGGAGGCAGACCAAACAGGACGATCCATACAGGATTCACACTGAATGCGTCCGTGCGTGTGTGTGTGTATGTGTGTGTGTGAGCGAGCGAGAGAGAGAGATAGAGAGAGAGAGAGAGATGTGCGTGTGTGTGTGTGTCTGAGAGAGAGTGAGTGATTGAGTGAGTGAGTGAGTGAGTGAGTGAGTGAGTGAGTGAGTGTGTGTGAGTGAGTGAGTGAGTGAGTGAGTGAGTGTGAGTGAGTGAGTGAGTGAGTGAGTGTGAGTGAGTGAGTGAGTGAGTGAGTGAGTGAGTGTCTGTGTGTGTGTGTGTGTTGTGTCTCCTGGCCTTGTCCATTGAAGTGCTGACCAGGATCCAACCAGTTGGTGTGGTGGATGTTTCCCCGCCAGTTGGTGTGTAGACCCAGCAGTCAACTTTTTTGCTTCATGTTTGAACAATGAGTCCGTGTGTGTGGTGGAACTGGACTCACGAGCTGTTTTGCTGGAGAGAAACTCGGGAAGTTCGTGGCCGAACCGCGCATATCTGAGCATGGTGTTGCCCTGCACACGTCACACGCATCGCGGCCCTTCGCTGGCCACTGGATGCTTGCTCTGCTCTGCGCATCGCATCCAGCGTGACCGACCGTGTTGCGAACTCACGCGTGACCACGTTCATTGATCCGTATCTCGATGGACACCACAGGCACTGATCGATCAACGGAGTCCATCAAAAGAGCAGCTCCCATAAAACATAAAATATTCATCTTCTTGTGGAAAAACACCTAAATTATTTGTGATGTTCAATGGCTTTGGTGTATCTGCCTCGTTGGGTTCGCTGCGACGTGCATCAAAGGGACAGTTGGCGTTGTTGAGCTGCCACTCGACCCGTGAGCACCGAACAGGTTTCAGGACCAGGTGAAAGAGCTCCACTGTCAGTGATTCAAGAGGTTTTCAGGGGGGATTTGCGGCAACGGCATCCATATCTGCTTGACGCTTGATGCTTGACGGTGAGTATTTGTTGTTGATGAACAATACAGAAGAAACCAGATTTTTCTCTTTGCTTCGCTGACACTACCTTGTGTACTTCGGTTCACAGCATTCGCAAAAGCAAGTGAGTTTGAGGAACAAAAGTGCGCCATGTTTTGTGAGGGAGGACGGTGTTCCTAAAAGCAAGCACTTGGGTTGACCTCAAGACCTGAGTTAAGATTCTGTCATTCTCCACAGGTATTTGTCAAAACAGATGTTGAACTGGAGATTCAGAACGATGCTGGGCATTTTTGTGGTGGTTGGTGTGCTGCACATCATTGCGGCTCAAAATACGACGGAGAGTACCACTCACAATGCAACTGAGAGTACCCACAATTCAACTGAAAGTACTCACAATGCAACTGAGAGTACCCACAATACAACTGAGAGTACTCACAATGCAACTGAGAAAACTCACAATGCAACTGAGAGTACCCACAATACAACTGAGAGTACCCACAATGCAACTGAGAGTACCCACAATTCAACTGAAAGTACTCACAATACAACTGAGAGTACCCACAATGCAACTAAAAGGTAACCAGAGCCAGGTGTACACGTATTTGCTTGTTCTGCTGCAGATGTGATGGACGTGACTGAGTCTCCTGCAGCTTCTTACGCACCTGCAGTTGAGAAATTGAGAGGGTTGGTTTTGTTAAAAAATGACCTGAAAGAGCTTTGAGTTGCCTGATTCAAAAGCCTTGAGTTCCACATGTTGCCGTTGTTTGGCCAGTTTCAGAACTGTGGTGACAATCCACTTCAGAAAACAGAAGCAACTTGTTCTCCTGTCCTTCTGGTGCAGACGAAACTTCTGACTTCCCTGCTGAGTTGTGAACTGCATTGACAGGTTCAGTGTTGACGATGCAGTGGCTGCCGAGGCCTCTTTGTACCAGCGTCTCTTTGAGAGCTACAACAAGAACATCCGCCCCGCGCGACGCCTCGGGGACACTGTGCGGGTCCGGATCGGTCTCACACTGAAGCAGATCATTGATATAGACGAGAGGACCGATGTGAGTTGGGGCATCACACACTGCCCCTCATTGTCCTCAGAGAAAACACTTGTTTCAGCGGGGTTTTCATACAGACAGGGCGGCGTCAGAATTTTTGACGCTGGCGTCAAAATTTTGATGAGCGGGTGTCAAATTTAACCTGACACCCAATAGAGAGCATAAAATGGTCCAGTCTGTTTCTGGTCTCGCGTCAAAATTTTCATGCCGCGTCATCTGTGTGAAAACCCCTGTGGTGAGGCTGATTCTTTTTGAACTGGCAAACAAGCAAAATCTGGCCTGCTTTTGGATGGATAACAATCACGTTTAGTGTCTCCATATCGGTGCTGTCTCCTGAATCCTTTCGCATGACAGATGACATTGTGGTTCCATTTGCGTCATGTCACCAAAATTTCCATCCCTTCCTCAGGTATTAGAAACCCTTGTGTGGTTGAGACAGGCGTGGCGGGACTACAGGCTCGCCTGGGAACCGGCGGAGTACGGAGGAATCAAGAGACTCCGAATTCCCAACAATCTCCTCTGGGTGCCTGATATCACCCTGATCAACAGCATCGATGAACAACTGGGTAATTCCCTGTCTTCCACTGCTCAATTGAAAAGCAAGAGAAAATTTCTCATCTGTTGCTCTTTATTTCAGATACAAAATCAGCACAACAAATCATATTGGATAACAATGGTGTCATTCATCTTGTCACTGGTTTGCATCTCAGAACCAGATGCCACATAAACATGACCTGGTTTCCTTTTGACACTCAGGTACAGTTTGAAAATATCAGCAAACATACTGCAACTTTTGCTTGATTTTAGTAATTTATGAAAGGGACATGTTTGTTTCCCTTGCCAAGGTTTGTCCTCTGGAGTTCACATCCTGGATTTATGATGGATCCCTGCTTGATCTGGACCATTATGATCACAAAGGTGTCATAGATGCCACCCCTCACATCACCATTCCTGAATGGTCACCTAAGGAAGTTCCAGTCAAGAAAAGGGTCAGACACTTTCTCTGTTGTGAAGAACCATTTGTTGTACTGATATTCTCTTTGAAAATCCAAAGACAACCACAATTCTTTGTGATAAAATGTATTTTGCCATTCATTATCATTTCATCATTGTCATGCTTTATTTTCTGCCTTCCACCTGACAATGGAGAGAGGGTATCTTTGGGAATCAATACAATGTTGGCTTTTGCTGTCATGTCCACTATGGTTGCTGATGCTATGCCCAGTTCTTCAGATATTGTTCCTAAGATCAGTTCATATTTCTTCACTATTTTTGTTCTGGATGTTGCCAGTCTTGTTGTAAATATTTGGATCATAAATATTCAGGCCAAATCATACCCTGTACCCAGATGGGTGAGAGTTTTTGTGCTGAAGTGTTGTGCTGTTTTAGTTTGTCTGAGACATAAAAATGAAACCCCTACTGCTTCTGAAATGTACAAGCTTCCAGATGCAAATGTCTCTGCTGAAGAAATGCATGGCCATGTGAAGAACAAAGTTGAGGATGGGGATGAGAACACAGAATTTGTAGAAGATATGGAGCCCACAGATACCAGGAGCATCTTGAATGAAGTCAAACATATCACCAATAAGATTCACATCACTCAGACCACTGACAAAATAAGAGAGGAGTGGAGGTCTGTTGCCAGGGTACTGGATAGACTTGCAATTGTGATGTTTGTGATTGCCATGACAACAGCCACTCTGATCATGTTCATCCAGGCCCTTTATGTTTCAAGGGAAGAGTAATTTCTCACATGCATTCTGCTACAAATTAGTTTTTAACTGTGGTTTATGGTTGATTTTGTGTGGGCATTCATGTTTCCCAACTTGGCAACCCTTTTTCACTGAACTCTTGATCTTTGCAACTTGTCAAGGTCTACAATTTTCAAACTGAAACTTTTCCTTTTGTATCAATTCGACAGTAAAATAACGAAACACAGAATTTCCACTTTGTGACTGTTGCAATTTATATTTCAACAGGTCTGTGAACCATGGCTACCATGACAGTCCTGAAGCAACACCAAAACGCAAAACATTGTGTGATATATTACTGACTGACAGTCTGGTTGAGATGAAGACTCCATTTGTAGAACGAGGCTGCACTCGTTTGTTGACAAAACAAGGGCTGGTTTATGGAGCAGCTTTGTACAGCTGATGTTTGTCACCCAGGGCAACATTGTCACTGAAGTGCACAAACAGCTGTGTGCATGTGTGTGTATGTGTGTAAGAGAGAGAGAGAGAGAGAGAGGGGGAGGGAGGGAGAGAGAGAGAGAGAGAGAGAGGGAGAGAGAGAGAGAGAGAGAGAGAGAGAGAGAGAGAGAGAGAGAGAGAGAG
>JAAUXT010104244.1_pt1 | contig 29959 bp, 27 predicted proteins | sample 7278171 | NCBI WGS metagenome assembly JAAUXT01 (sample SAMN14350112, study PRJNA611818) | marine sediment metagenome | isolation source: surface marine sediment (1.8m) | place: French Polynesia: Moorea | collected 2018-08
GGTGGAGGTGGGGGGTGGGGGGTGGGTGGGTGGGTGGGAGGTTACATTCCAAAGTGTGGACAGATGCACACATGAATGCTAAGGGTTTTTAAGCCAACAGCGGGACCTAGATGGCCGCTACCACGACCATCAAAAAAGAAACTGAAAACATGTTATCATGCTCATCACACCTTATGTACAAGTTTTCATTCTTTACTGTGCCTTTCAGCAATGCTTGCTTCATCCCAACTCATTTCATTGTGAGCAGCTAGTTGACAGGAGTCACACTTCCCTTGCACAAAGTCCCAACTCCACCTTTAACAGCAGAAATGGTCCAGTCCACAGACTGCCTGCGGTGTCGTCCACGCACGTTTGGAACGCAGCACTCAACGAGAGGATCAGAAGATCATGTCACTCGGTGTTTCTCCTTGACACACAAACGAACGGTGTTCACATACGAAGATGTTTTGCGCGAAAAATGATGGTCTCTGTGTCTTTCTCCAACTTGGAGTCTGTGAAAGTTTGCGCTTCAGAAACGCTTTGGGCGGAACACCTCTGCTTTGCGCACGTGTGCGCGTGCTTTTACAAGTACAACGCTGCTTGCAACAGTTCGACAACCTGACTGTGTCCCTTCTCAAGGGCTTCGTCTAGGGCATCTTGTCCATACGAGTTCTTTGCTTTCAGGTCAACTTCCGGGTGTTTCTGCAAAAGGCGCACAATGTCCACCAGGCCGTCCCGCGCCGCCAGAATCAGCGCTGTGTTGCCCAGTTGGTTCTTGCCGTTCACGTCCACCTCCGGTTGGTCCAGCAGGTACTTGACGACCGGAAGTTGATTGCGCAGGACCGCAATGAGCAGCGCGCCCATGCCACGCTTGTTTGTCGCCGTCTTGTGAACGTTGGGGTCATTGAACAGGGCTTTGAAAGTTGCGAGATTTCCACTTGTCGCCGCGTAGAGCAGAGCTGTGTTTCCTCTGTCGTCAGCGTAGTTCACTGCTGTGTCGGGTTGGCTCAGCAAGAACTTGACGATTTCAGCGTGGCCCAAGTGTGCAGCGGTCATCAGTATGTCCATACCAGCTTTGTTGGTCACTGCTATATTCATGCCAGAAAATCGGTGAAGTGTTTTGAAAGTTTCAGTGTCCCCACCTTCTGCTGCGTGAAGCAAAGCTGTGTTGCCCTCACTGTCTTTCTGGTGCACGTCAACGTCCTTCTGTTGCAGCAAAAACTCAACCACTTCACGATTGCCGTTTCCTGAAGCCTCCATCAAGGCGTTCATGCCGTGCCTGTCAGTTGCTGTCTCGTCCACAGCGTCGCTGCGGAGAAGTATCTGCAGTGCTTTCAGGTGTCCGTTCATTGCAGCGTGGACAAGAGGTGACCGTCCCTCGGTATCCTGTTGGTTTGGGTCAGTGTCATATTGATTGAGCAGAAACTCCAGAATGTCGCTGTGACCCCTGTGTGCGGCAACCAACAGCGCGTTTGCTCCGTTTTGATCCTTAGCTTCCCTGTCGACGTCCTTGTGTGCGTAGAGAATCTCAAATGTCTCCAGGTTCCCATTCCATGCCGCGCCGATGAGGGGTGTCACTCCGTACACGTCTGCTTGGTTTACCGCGGGTTCTGCCTGGCTCAGCAGGAATTTGACGATGTCGTAATGGCCCTTGAATGAAGCTGTGAGAAGCGTGTTGAACCCGTTTGTATTTCTGGCTTTCTTGTTGATACCCTTGTGAGCGAACAGAAGCTTGAACGTGTTGAGGTGCCCTTTTGCAGCTGCAAACAGCAAAGCAGTGTTTCCGTATTTGTCTGTTTCGTTTGGGTTTGTGTCCGTCTGTCTCAAGAGAAACTTAACAATGTCATAATGGCCCTTTTGAGCTGCAACCGGCAAGGTCGTGGAACCATCCTTGCTCTTCGGGTTTCTCTTCAAATTGGGACTATTGAACAGGGTCGCAAAGGTCAGGAAGTTGCCTCCCGAAGCCGCGTAGAGCAGAGCTGTGTTGCCCTCCCTGTCAGTCGCGTTCCCGATGTTGGCGCACCTGATGAGCAGGTATTCCACGATCTGCTTGTGGCCGTTGGCCGCAGCCCACATCAAGGTGGAAACTCCGTCCTTGTTCATCACCTTCGTCTTCATCTTCGGGTGCTTGAAGAGGATCCTGAACGTCTCGAATTCGCCACCTAAAGCAGCGTGGTGCAGAGCTGTGTCTCCGTTTGCGTCAGCCGCATTAGGATCTGTCTCAGGCTCGTCCAACAAAAACTCCACGATCTCACGATGGCCTTCCAAAGATGCCCACATCAGCGCGTTGACCTTCTCTTTGCTGGTGGCTTTGCGATTCACATCGGGGTAGTCGTAGAGTGTTGTGAATATGTGGAGGTTTCCGCCCAGAGCAGCATGAAGCAGCGCAGTGTTGCCATCATTGTCGGCCGCATTCACAGGAATATGTCCTTGGCTCAACAAAAATTTGACCATGTCATAATGTCCTTTGTAGGCAGCGCACATCAGTGCATTCACTCCATGTTCGTTGGTTTCGTCCTTCTTGGTATTGGAGTCGTTGTACACCGCCTTGAAGATGTCGAAGTCACCATCGGAAGCTGCAGTCAGCAACCCGACCGAGGTGTCCACGTTGGTGACGAACATGCTGAAGAACCCGCCCATGATGGTTGGTCGCTTTGCCGAAGTCTGAAAAAGCCACACGACGACAGTTCAGTGTCCGTACTCGCATTCGTGCGATACTTGTTGATTTGCAAAATTCAAAAGAAACATCCTGATCCTAAAAGAGGCTTGAGTCATCAAAGGATCAGTGATTTATTGTGAGAACACAGGTGGTTCCGGAAGCTTCTGGTTCAGTCACGCAGAACTGAAGATTTGTTCTCGAGCTGGGTCCAAGTCCCTTTGGAACAATTTCTGCACAAACAAGTCCCGACCCCGGGGCAATGCTCGTATTTCCGTTGCACGCAGCGCAAAAAAGTCCCCACCGCTGGGAATTTATAACTTCTGTTGCGTAGAATAGTTGAGCTACTTGTTTGTGGCTTTTGCTATTCAGTGCGTAACATTTTGGGTGATGTTGCAGCGTCGCAGACCAAAGTGTGTGCTGAAAATATATGAGTTTATGTCTTGTGAAAAAGAGTCTGCGTCGTACACCGAGCTGAAGAGTTCACCCAGATATCACACCATTTCTTCGAAGTCCACTTTCAAAAAACGCGTGTGCTTCGGACGGGTGGGCAATGACCTTCAATGAACTCAAACCAGTTTGGCACAAAAATGCTTTCGGGGCACGTCTCAAATTTATGCATGCCACATCAACAGTTTGACTCTGTCTCTGTCTCTCTCTTTCTCTGCCTGTCTGTCTCCTTTTTTCGTCTTTCTTTCCGTATCTACGTAGATTCTGCTCGCACGGCAAAAGAAGCAGTTTCAGTGAACGTCAAGAATGACGTTTCCAAACCGTTCCGTTTCGTTCTCGACTTTGTTCAGTTTTGTGACCAACCATCCAAATATTTGTGTGTGAAAGAAGGTTGGTTCATCAAAACACCAAGTCCGCTTTGAAGAAAGATTGTGGGGAGTTTTCTGACGAATTGTTTTGTGGATGGCTCGAGGTTCTGCGTCGGTGTGTCGGTCGGCACTCCCGTTTTTGAAGCAAAGACAAATTCAAAGCAAAAGTCAAATTTTCGAACCAATAGCCATTCGGTTCAAGATTCCAGGAGATCAAACTCTTTCACCAAGGTGAGCATCTTGCTGGACAAGTTTTCGTGAGCTATTCACTGGTGTACAAAACACGCACTCGGCGAAAATTTCAAACATAAGTACATTTACTTCCGTCAGGTGGCTTGAATATTTTCAGCAAAACAGAATCAGAGATTGATTTTCACTCACCAGAAGACTACGTGTCCTGCAAGTCCATTTGATTGTTTGTGTCTCTTGTTTCTTCTCGAGGTTCCGACTGTTAAGTGTGCTGTGTCAGTGCATTAAGAAGTCAGGACTCACGGAGCACATTTCCCTAATCGGGTGCGAGGCAAGTGCATATTTGTATCGAAGGAAGCTTTTTTCCGTGGCAAAAAGGTAGAAGACTTCTGCTGCACGGGTGAATTGTCAAGCAGAACGAGTTCAAAATAGATGTGCAACCTGAGCAGAACAACTTTTTTGGTCTGTGTGTCGTCTGAGGAACCGATCTCCCCGTCCCTCTTGAGTCTGCATTCCATTGAAATGCACAAAACAGAAAGGTGATCGTGGAGTCTTTCCGAACATGTGGACAACCAAGAAGAGTTTGTTGCATGGTGGTGGCAGCAGTTCTCTTCCACTCCGCTCGATACAAATCTGACAGCAGTGGTCACGAATTCTGTTTTTTGCGCTTTTTCATGTGGAAAAATCACACCGCGTGTGTCAAGCTTGACTGAGCAGAGGCAGCGAAATGCTGACACGCAGGGCATGTGAGCAACGATGTCGTGTCCAAAGATGCTTCTTCGTCCTTGTGGTTACCAACCAAAAGCTGAAAGACTGTGACACAACCATGCCGTGAGTCAATGCTCTGCCACACTGCTGCCTGCAACAAAGCTGTTCTGTTGTTTTGAAATTGACCGATATGAGTGCAGTGTGGGTGTCTCACACAGAAAAGTCTTGTCAAAGTTCTCAAGAAAACAAAGAAAGAAATAAACTTCGAAATCAAGTTTCGTGCAGCATGCATGCTCTGGCGTTCCAAAATGTGAGATTTCTGCATGCATCGAAGGGATTTTCTGGCAGGTGACTTTTCAATGAGACTGTCCTCCATGCACACCACAAACAGCTACATTGACACCGGAAACAATCAGCGATTCACACGCATTTCTGTGAAACTTGTGGACACAATTAGCGTTCAAGTGGCTTTCTGTTGAGGTTGTAAAGAGAAAACCCCTTCTGACAAAGTGAAATTCTACTGAGCACTTGTCTCACTGAGCCTGTCATCACAATTCTTTCGACACATTTTGAGGAGAATCATCAACACCACTCATACTGCGCAATTCAACACAAACAGATGCTTTTCTTGGGTTGTTGTCATTCATGATGTACTTCAGGATTCCAGTTTTGGGCGCATTTTCAGGAAACAACCATGACAATGCCTTCATCCTATGAATCCTGGTTCTTTGTCTTCGAATCGTCCCAGAAAGAAAAACGGATTCTGGTGGTGGACTTCAATCGGCAGGAGTGAACAGTTGACGACGGCGTGTCGCCCAGATCAGCCTGACACAGATGTGTGAGTCTTGGCTGGGAACTTGGTTCCTTTCAGCGTCAGTGACACCTGTATCAGTCTGAAGCAGGAGGCAGCGAATTTCTTTCACAGTGCCAAATGAACAATTATACTCGTATTTTAACAATTTGAGTGTGTGATTCATCCAACACAAAGTCGAAAGGTTTTTTTGACCGTCTTCCTTTCGTGTCGAAATGGATCCGTTTGCAAGTCTGTGCAACTGCAGCACAACAACACCCGTCGAATTAAAAAAAAAATCCTGCATCGAAGTGTCGCAGTGCACGTGGAATCGGAGTGTTTCTTGTGTTTGCTTCACGAACCCACTCAGTTATTTTTGACGTGCATCAATTTTTGACGCGCATCAAAAAATGTCTGTTGAGATGTTCTGAAAAATAAATGCTTCATAAACACTTCCTGTGTGGCCACCTATATTAGAAATAGTGCAAGATGTTCAGATGCGTCAAAAATTGACCCGCGTCAAAAATATATACGCGTGGCCTGTGTGGCCACCCCTTTACTGCAAGTAACAGATCTATTTTGGGAGAAACAAAGTCACCTCTGACTGTAGAATCACCTCGACGTCAGCAGACCCAAAAAAGGACAACGCTCAGGTGGAACCCTGCACTATCTTATCAGCAAAAGTATAGTCGTGACCCAGTGAGGACTCTTACACGCACAAGTCGTGCAACCGAACGAGTGAGATGAGCAATTCATGCAACTGATTCCTTTATGTCGGATTGAAAAGTTTACACCCAGATCCAGCGTGTGACCGGGCAGGATGGACACTTTGTGTCTGTTGACAGTCTTCCTGAAAAATTCATGCCAATGTTTTTTGGTTGGTAAACGGGGTTTCAAGTGCGTGCATGTTTGTCCTTGCCAACCCCTGTATTTCTTTTTATTTAAACTCGATATTTTTTGCTTTTGAGCACGCAATTTCCACTCACTGACACAAGCACATCAATGGCGAAACCTACATAATTGCATTTGATAATGCCCCATAAAATCTCACGACAGAAACAAAGTCTCCTTCTCCAAAAAGGCAAAGTTGCGTAAAATCAGAGATCACCTATGAACCAAACTTCCTGTACTCGTACTCGACACCTTTCAGATTCTCCTTCCATGCTTCCAACCTTCTGCTTCGCTGTCTCATCACAACAGCGTCTGGATGCGAGCCTCTGAAGCCTTTAACAATTGCCACGGTGTGCAATGGTGACGAAGTGATCACCAACCAGCATTGCGCCAGAAGGAATTTCACCATGCAGACGCTGATGCCTAGATACTCCTGTAAGGATTACTTCATACTCCTGTGCACGTGTCTGCTTCCCTCCCATTGTTCACGCATGAAGAGATTCATCGTAATCTGGTGTGGTCTCTGATTCCAAGACACAAAATCCTTTTGCCTCACCCACTCATGTAGATGCAAAAAGGGCCCTCCACCCTCTTTGTTTCAGAAATAGATTTGTGTTTTATACACCAGTGCAAAACCAAAAAACAAACGTGAGTGTACGGTATTTTCCTTTCAACAAAGGTGGTCAAACTTAGTCTGTCCAGTATGAATGGGTAAGAGGTCAGTACAGACCGCAAGTACCTGATGAATTGAGTGGATGGACTCTTTACTGATAGAATCAAGTGTTCCCAAGGATGTACTGGTCTTGGAGCAATGTATATTGTTCAGATAAAGACTGGGGCTCAGAACAGCCTTGTGATCAGCGGAACCTACAGTGATTGACAATGGATCTTGGGTGCACTGCAAACTGTAGTTTGTCACCATATTTGAAAGCATTCAGACCTCCAGACACAACGGGTTGTTTGTCAATGGTTGGTCACCTGTCACACACACTGGTAAATGACAAAGTGTTCAGCCACACTCACACTCTCATGTTCCAAGTCACGGTGCCAAAAACAATTTGCCCAGCATAAACCTTCGCACTCCATAAACTGTCTGTGCGATTTAGTTGTATTTTCTTTCATAATTTGTGAGATTTTTGCTGTGTCACGGTTTATGGGACACGTACTCCCTCGTTTGAACACTCATGTACACACGCACGTGATTCTAATTCTTGAGTTCAGAACGTCAGAGAATACGCGGATCTCAGTCTCGCAATCTGCGCTCTGCGCAAGTTCGAAGTCCGCGGTCTCACCTCCTTGACTTCCGTGCTATAGCATGTCCGCTTGTTCCGATCGTCTTGGTTCACGCAACGTGTGACTTTCAACATTCATTCGTTGTGCTGTACTCTCGATCCAGCGAAAAAGTCCAGCAAACTTGTACCTCATTTTAATTTGATACAAAAACAGTTTGAAACATAAGTTCTTTTATTCCTGTGTCGCGCTCGTGGCAACGCAAGACCTGCAACATTCCTGTTCAGACACAAAATCTTATCTTGTTAGCACTGCGAAATAGCATTTTGTTGAGACTTGCTCATCGCCATTGACGGAGTTAGCCACATCGGTCTGGACAAGAGCCATGACGAAGGTGTGTTGTTTTCTTGCTTCTTTGCGTGATCAAATAACTTTCTTGTTCAACGACCTGAAACTTTCTGTTTCTCGACTCAGAAACTGAATTCATGCCACATTCCTTGACGTCAACGTTCACTCAGAAAACATAGATCTACAGACGTCTTCAGTGCATGTGTCGACGTTGATCTGCTTTTCTCCAAGTTGTTCTGGTGGTGTCTGGCACACAAGTTTTTGTCAGAGTACTTCTTGCTGCTTGTTTTCGACAACGTTTCTGTCCTTCTGATTTATCCATGTTGTGAGTATCAAAAAGGAAACGTTGTCCATCGCAGGACAGATCCTGTGTGAAAGTAGGGTTGTCGTGCACTGACGACAAAATTCTCCTCGAGCCAAAAACTCCAGGAGGCTTCGCTCACCTGTGTTTTGTCTCATTTGTTTCTTGGACAGAGACACATTGACCGTTCGGAAGCGCGCTCCAAGATCGAACCTGGGTCCCGCACCCGACACGAGCCACATTCTTCTGAAGCGCACTCCAAGGTCAACCACAGGTCACCCACCCGACAGGAGCCACATGTTTTGGAAGCACGCTCTGCAGTTGAGGTCACACATGGATCCCCTACTGGACGAGAGCAGACAGTGAAGACAGACCTCCGTGAAGTCAAAATTGAACATCAGAACAAAAAAGAACCAAGAGGAAGAAATGCGCTCATGCGGGCGGCCCTCAAAGGTGATGTCGGAAAAGTGCAGTTCATCCTGAAGAATCATGACGTGGATTTGAACCAGAAGGATAAGGAGGGGAACACAGCTCTGCTTCTGACAGTTGCTGCACCCGATAACACTCAGCCACGCCTGCCGTTATTTCAAACCCTGTACAACTGCAGTGGTGTCGACAAAACCTCCGTCAACAACGCAGGAGGCAACGCTCTGACACACGCGATCGGATCAGGTCATCGTGATGTTGTGAAATTTTTGCTCGATCAACCTGAGACACAACCGAACAGAAGTGACAACAAAGGAAACACACCTTTGCTTCACGCGGCAGCAGGAGATCTGGAAATGTTCAAAATCGTTTTGGAGCATCCGAGAATCGACAAAAGGTCAACCAGCAAGAACAAAGCACTCATGCGAGCTTCCAGAAACGGCTCCGTTGAAATAGTCAAGTGCTTGCTCCACGAAGAAGATGTCACTGTCAACGAAATAGACCGGTACGGAAACACAGCTCTTCTTATTGCAGCTCAACGAGGACACTTCCAAACATTCAAAACCCTCTTCGAAAGTCCAGGAGTTAACAAGAGAGCGGTGAACACAGACAAGAGAAATTCCCTGATGCTGGCGTCTCAAAAAGGCCACGATAGCATTGTGAAGTTCCTCCTCAACCATGTGGACGACATTGACTTGAATGCCGTTGATATGAGTGGAAACACTGCTTTGCTTTGGGCAACAAAAGGTACAAACTCTTCTTGCTTTGAAACACTCTTCAATCATCGAGGGGTCAACAGAAAATGCACTGACAAAAAAGGACGAAACGCACTGATGCTGGCTTCTCAGACTGGGCGCTGTGACATCGTAAAATTCCTGCTGCGGGAACACGAGACTGAAGTGAATCAAGTGGACAAAGACGGAAACACAGCTTTGTTGTTGGCTGCTGCCGAAGGCCACGTGGGAACTTTTGATTTGCTTTATGATGATCCTCTCGTTGAAAGAGAAACCACGAACAAAGAAGGAAAGAACGCTATTGCCCTTGCTCAAAGTGAAAAAATTCGGAAGATCATAGAAAACCAAAGGGAAAAACGAGATCGAGAGGCACTTCGTGTCAGATCCACAGCAACTGAAACGCTCAAAATATCCGGTCGCAATCCTCCTTTCCCCGCGTCATCACAAAATGCGACAAAATTTGCGAGGAAAGAAAGAAGTTCGGCACCAGCTGAAGAGCAAACATCAGAATCGAGCAAAGTCTCGCGCTCTCCGAACTCCAAAACACCACCTACACAGCAGACAGATGCCTCTGAGAAGGTCCCTGCTCCCGAAGCTCCCGACAGTATGTACCAGCAAGAAACTGAACTGTTGCTGCTGAAAGTGGCTTTGTGTACAACTGACAAAAATCAGCTTCACAAACTTGCCTCTAAAATTGGAGGAGTTGAGCCCAACTTCGTGAACCAGTGTTTGGGTGCCAGCAAAACAGCGTCAATAGCAACTTTCCAGGTTCTGACAAGATGGTGTTCTCTGGAATTGAAAGAATCAGAGAAAGTCAAGCTTCTCAACGAAGCTCTTGTGACTTTGAAGGCCAAGGATTTTTTGAGTCTTCCCGAGCATCAGGTCAACGGTTCCCAACTGGACAACATTTCGCCGCCTCCATCTGTTGCCTCGAGTCACAGTTCGGAGGAGCCTGACTCATTCGTCTCGGCTGGTAAGTGTTCAGAGTTTCTGAAACACAAACGAAAATGAACGACAGAAGATGTGCAAAACGCGTTCATCCAGACCATCCAAGCAGGCTGAGCATCGTCTCAGCAACAAGAAGCAGTACTCAAGGCAACTGCAGTGCGAAGTCCCTTGCGATGTCGGTAATGTCATCGATTCTTCCTTGTCCTCCTTGTCTTCCACTGGTCATGCTGTCCACAGGGGGGGGGGTCCTGCCTCTGGTAGGGGGGAGGGGGGTCTGGTGGGGGAGGGGGGTCTGGCAGGGGGAGGGGGGCAGGATATATTTCAGTCCAGCTGCCATATACTGCACTACCACATGGTGCTTTGCCCTAAAGGGACTTCGCACAATCAGAACTGCTGGCAAGATTTGTGCCGAGCACAACCGCTGTCAAGTTTAGAAGAATGTTTACGCATATTGGCCGAACGCTCCGAGGTGGACTACTCATACCACAAAACGCCAGGTCAAGTGCAAACAGTTTTCTCGAGATTTCATCGAGATAGTGTGCGAGTGCAGTTGTGGCTCGTGTCGCTCAGATCAACGACAAGTGGATCTCTGTGGCTTGGCAAATGCGCAATTTCAAAGTGTTTCCAGAGAAGAATGACTCACCTGTGCAGACAATGCGGATCCCGCCTGAAATTTTCCTGAAATTGTGCCTGTCTGCGCATGAAACTCGCCAACACTCGTTCTGTTTGAAAAAGGAAAGAGTTGCGAGTGCAAATGTTTCTGTTGAACACTTGTTCATCTGGGCGCAGCCACCGGGACTGAGAGACGGACTTCAATGGGCCCGAGCTCTGCAGGAGCGCGCAAGACGACGCCGTCGCTCGTGGAACTCGTAAGGAGTGAGTTCGTCAATTCAGTTTCTCTTTGTGTGAGCAGGCATGCGGTGAACCATCGGCAAATGTTTCTTGTTCGAAGGGTATTTTGTGCTCTGCGGATTGGTTTGTCTCTTCTTTGTGCAGACGCAAACTGTGCGTTTTTCGTGGCAGCTTGCACCAGAGGGGAAACCATGCTGAGCAAAACAAAACAAACACACCAACAAAACAACAACAACAACAACAAAGAACTTTTTCCCCTCTTCAGAGTTCCTCAGAAGAGACATGGGTCTTCACATCGCAGAGGTCATCAATGGTTCGCCCAAGACAATTCAGGCTCCAGACTCAGAAGTGATCCTCCATGTTCCATCTGAGGTTCATGGAGTTATTCTGGGAAACATCCACACGGACCACTGGAGATTCAGTCACCTTGTGGAAGAAATGGGATGTTTCGTTAGTCCCAGGCCTGAATTCCACTTTGTCAAAAAACATGGATCCAAACCTGTCTCAGGCGGCTTTTTCAAGCTCCAGCTGCCAGTTTGGTCCAATCTGCCCCCAACAGCCTTGGACAAAATCCAAGTTTGGAATCGCAAGAACCGAGCGCACAAATTCCAGCCAGTGCCAAAAATCTCCAGTGAAGATTCTTCCCCGACAGAACCTGTGTGTTTTGCCGTTGAAGCAAAGACAAGTCAAAAACACAACCAGGCAAACAACCAGAACCAAAGTCCAACGGTGAACGTATACACAACAGACTTCTGCGATCATCTCGTCAGCGTCCAAGGCGTCAAATGCTGCAGTCAGGATGTCTGCATGATGGTGTTTTCCAAATTAAGAAAGAGAAAAACAAAAACAATCGCCGACGTCAGTCTACGCTTTGGAGGTCCTCAATATGACCAAAAGGACTATCTGTCGGTCAGTAGGAAAGTGACAGGTCCACGCGGACACTGAAAGTCTGTTCATCGACACCAGAAAGTTTGTTGAGCAATCAAACACGGAGGTTAACAGAAACTTCTGATGCTTTTGGAACCTCTTTCAGCATCATTTTACGCTGGCAAGTGCAAATGAACCCCAGAAAGACGTATTTGTGCAGAGCATAACAAGTAGACGGGAATTTCTTTGTGTGTTTGAACAGATACTGGCCTCCAGGATGAGGTTGCAACAGAAGGTGCTGAACTACTCCTCCGGCATTCACCTTCACCATGACTCCTACGATGCGTCCAAGAGCTCCATCATCATCAACTTCGTCAAAGCGGTTGACGATGAGGAACACTCTTGGAGTGGATACAGAGGCTGCCCCATGAAAATGGTATCAACATGATCATTACAAGCAAAGACATTGCCAAAATTCCAACACCATCTCGAACAAAAGCGTGCACTGCAGAACCAAACGCTTCTTTCTTTTCTTGGCACACCGCCGAATCTGAGTCTCGTGACATCTGTCATTCTGTGTGTTCTGAAGACTCGACTCGACAAACTGTGGCTTTTTCACTTCAGAAATGGGCGCTGAACAAAGCCCTGAACTACAAGGCGAAGCCCGACGACCAGTCTCCCGGCCACCTGTGCTGCTCGGAGCCCGTGAAGCTGAACCCGATCCAGCTGGAGACGCGCCGCGCGGAGACAGAGGATTACGAGCTCGAGATGAAACTCGACCTCGACATATTCAACCAAACAGGCTTGCTTCCGCGGCAAGGGAGGCACCACTTTTTCTCTCCGGGCGTCGATATTTTGGTGAGTTTTCTGACTGACGTTTGAAAAGCAAAGCCTTGCTCAAAATCAAACAGAGTTTCTTGGAACTGTATTTTGACAGCCCGAAGTTTTGGGATGTGTTGTGTTTATGGTGAAGTTTTTGTTTGTTGGTTGTATGTTTGTTCGAGAACGCAATAACTCTTGAAAGCTGAGATTCCCCTTTCAGGGAATATTGGGTACAGGTATGTCCGGGCCAAGTTTGATTGTGGGCATGGCAGCCTGCGAAATTTAGTGGGCACCTCAGAAAACTCAATCTTTTTTGTTTGGGTCCACAAACTTGTAGTCCACAAACTTGTATGGCATTTGAGGGTGGTGTTCCTCAAAATACAAAGTTTCCAGGTTGAAAACATTTTGGATGAATTGTATCTGAGCTGAGAAAGTGGCCACCAAAGGAGGCTCCCAATTTCTACCCCTTGAAAGATTCATGTGGTGTTGTGCTACAAAAAGGTGACAACAAGATGGGCCCCAAGGAAAGTTTTTGCCAATGTGGAAGTTGCTGTGATGATGACGAGCTGCGTGACAGCCTTTCCAAATTTCTTCTTGTGGACCCCCTCTGGTCATCTGCACAGATCTGTACCTTGGGGGGATCCCATGAAAAGCTCCTCATGGGCTCGCTCCAAGGTCAGACTTAGCTGTGCATCACAACATGCTGCTTTGCCTGCAATGCTGCTTGCACTTGTAACGCTGCTCTTCAGGCTTCTACGTTGGGTACAACGTCTGGTTTTCGCACCAAAACCGATAACGATCTCTACAATGGTTCTTTCATTCTTTCAGGACGAACACAGCAACATGGCGGTGGTAGGTGAAGCGTCTTTCGAATCAGGTGACCCTTGAGCACTTTCCTTTCACACGTGCATCAAACGAGTATCACAGAAGGGGTTGTTACTTGTGTAGAATACACAGTTGCATCCAGACACACGTACACACACACGCACACAGCAAAGGCACCTTGTTTGCAGGAGGCCAAGAACTCACGGACCTCACGATCATCAAGCTGGCAAAAGAAATCTCAACGAGAATTCAACTCGCTGAGCTGGGGGCAAGACTGGGGATTACGCTCAATACCACGATGGGCATCATAAACGACAACAAGAACATCTCAGATGCTGCACTCGACGTTCTCCAGGAGTGGCAGAAGACTCAGTGCAGTCGAGCGACAGCTTCTGCAGTGGTCAGAACTGTATTGGAAGAAATGGGTGAACTTGACATCTTGCGAAAGTGCTTACACACGTCTTCTGAGTGAAAACGTCTCCTACTCGTTTAGAACAGCAATAAAGTTTGCGTTGTTCTGACCATTTGAGTCATTTCGTGTTCGAAGCTTTCTTTCGTCAGACCATTTCTGTTGTCGTTTCGTTCGTTTCTGACGTCTGCGGAACACACAGAGACCGCACCGCCGCAGCTGTTCCTTTTACTCGTACCTGCACGCAGAAGATATTTCTCTGCGATACAGAAACATAGAGCCCGCACCTGCTCTGCGTTCTGCTGTGAATTCTGTTCTTTTTTCAAGCAGAGAAACGCAGCGCTGATCTGCGGAATAAGAATATAGCCCTCAGGAAAGTCTTCAAAGAAGCCAAGCGTTTGTTCTATCAGTCTGAACTGGAACTGTTCGCAACAGGCGCCCGTGGTATTTGATATAGACACTGCATGTCCCTCAGCAAAATCACCAGCCGGTAGTTCCACACAAATGAGTTCCAAAAATAAGTTTTGCCGTTCGCTCCAGAATGTCAGGTAATCCGAGCATCGTGTGAGGCTTTCTGCGTGGATAGTGGCACATAATCGGGGACAACATTTCGGGGATCTGGACCTGCATGGTCGCATTGGGCTCCACCCTTGGATAATACCAAATTGTAAACCTCGTTTGAGTTCTGAGGCCGTCTTTGTGTTCAAGGGCATTTGGGAGAAAAAACATCTCGGCTTTACAGCAAATAACAGATACAAAATTTGCAAAAAAAGAAAAGAAAACGCATTTGCAAAAAAAAGTTGCGCTTCACCCGCAACCGATCTACATTCGTGTTGTCGAACGAACGCACATGCATCCAATTCCAATAGAATCTGCTTCTTTGCATGGCGTCACAGATAAGTTTTCACAGGAAACTCTTTTTGTGTCTTTCTACGAAAGAGTCGAGCAGTTGAGTGTCCATGGGTCGCCCTGGAGCACATTTGCACTCCTGATCTCTGTTCTTGTCGCGCCTCTGCTGCTGCTATTTTCAGCCGTGAGGTAACTACTGCTATAAACGCACACTCGCTTGAGTCTGCGTCTTGCGCCACGTAATTTGCTTGCAAAAACGTATCCAGCGCAGTCTCTCGTGTTTGGTGAGCCAATTCGAATCACCATCTCTTGCCTGGCCACAAACAAAAACATGGCACAGAACAAACGAGTTGGGGTCTTTGCTGCGACAACGCTTTCATCCAACTTCTGTGGGAGTTAGGGGGAGACAATTGTGCAGGAGTGAAAGCGAGCAAGACAAAAGTCCGATTTTTGCACTCTCAAGAGCGTTGACAACAGAGGCGGAAACGCAAACACGTGCAGTTTTGTCTGAGTGTAGTGAGTACAACAACTCTGTCACATGTTCCCAACTGACATTTTTTCAATCGAGTTTTCGGAAGTAAATTCCTTCCTTCCGTTTTTTATTTCGGGCATGGCAACGCCAGAAAAGTTGTACAAGTTGACGGGCACGTGAATGGTGTGCAAACCGGCAAAACATTTTTGATCAACTCACAGCAACAACAGCAAACCAACTGATATTGCAAGGTAAGCAAATTTTGAAGATTTGTGAACCTGCAGGCAAACAGATTCTACGCAAAACACCCTGTTGAGTTCTGCTTTGCATCTCTCGGTTCAGTTCCGGGCAACTTTGCGACTCACAGATATCCTCAATTTGGACACGCACAAGTCACAAGGAACGCAAAGAGTGTTACAAGAAAAAGCTGGGTTGATGTCCAAGAACTCTGAATGCAGACAGGATGAAGCAGCAGCAAAACAGAGCAAAAGATGTGAAAGATGCAGACAAAAACAGAGCGCTTCTTCTTGCTGCGCGGAACGGACACGTGGAAACCTTCAGAAGCCTTTGGAACGAACCTTCTGTGAACAGGCAGGTGAGGACCAAGCCTGGAAATGACGCCCTGATGCTCGCTTCGTTTAATGGTCGTCACGAGGTAGTGAGACACATTTTAGACAAATCAGTTGAGTTGGGCATCGAGGTGAACAGACGCAATGAGCAAGGAAACACGGCTCTTCTGCTTTCAATCTGCAGTGGAGACCCAGCAACATTCACAGCAGTGTGCGAACACCCTGGAGTGGACAAGAAAGTAGCGAACAAACGTGGAATGGACGCTTTGATGCTGGCGTCGAGGGGAGGTCACCACGGGATGGTCACGAAGCTCTTGTCTGCGCCAGAAGTGGACGTAGAGAAGACGGACACCGATGGATTATCCGCCATGTTGCACGCCTCCATTGGAGGAAATTTGAAAACATTCACAACTCTATTCAACCACTGTGGTGTTTTTAAATCAGTGGCCAGCAGGCACGGAATGAGTGCTCTCATGTGCGCAGCAAACGAAGGGAACAACAGTATTGTTCAGTTTCTGTTGAAACAACGAGAAACGGATCTGAATCAGGTTGATGACATGGGGTGTTCTGCTCTGCATGCTGCAGCCGCAGGTGGAAGTTTGGACACTTTCAGGACTCTCTTCACGCAGGAAGGTACCAGCATCAGTGCAACGGACAAAAAGGGGAGAACTGCATTGATGTGGGCTGCAGGAAGAGGCCACCTCGGGATTGTGCAGTTTCTTCTGAATCAAGCAAACACGGACATCCACGGAGTTGACAAGAGCGGGATGCCACCTTTGCTACACGCAGCTTCTGGCGGAAACGCTGAAGTTTTCCGGATTCTGCGTGACCAGCCTGGAGTGGACAACTCACCAACGGACAAGGCTGGAAGGAATGCCTTGTCGTGGGCTTCGTACAAGGGACACACAGAACTGGTGAGATTCTTGCTTGAACAGCCAAGCACAGACGTGAATTCTTTTGACAGACGAGGAAACTCTCCCCTTCTGAGTGCAGCCATCGGAGGCAATGCTGAAACTTTCAAATGCCTGTACAGACATGTTGATGTCAACACAAATGTTTCCGACAGTGACGGTATGACTGCCTTGATGTTAGCGGCGGCAAAAGGACACGTTCATGTTGTGAAGTTCTTGCTGCAACAGTCTGTGGAGCTGAACCGAGCTGACGCGTACGGAGACACAGCTCTTCACCACTCAGCGAGGGGTGGGAACCTGGAGACGTTCCTTTGTGTGTTCAACCATGCTCAAGTGGCGAACAACGTGGATCAGAGTGGAATGAACGCACTGATGTGGGCTGCACGCATGGGCAACGAATCAATTGTGAAGTATCTCCTGTCTCAGCCAACGACTGATGTGAATGAAGTCGACAGCAAAGGCCACACGGCTCTTCTTCACGCTACTCTTGGCCGAGACCTGCCAACATTCTTGGCTCTGTTTGACAAGCTTGGTGTGCACAGGGGTCAGTTTGGCGTATCAAAATATCTTTTCCCTGAGACTTGCAGGGAAGGAATGAAATCCAGTAACTGTGGAGGCTTATTTCTTCTTCGTGCAGCTGCCAGGGGAGACCTTGAGGCCTTCTCAGTCTTGTACCGCCACCCTGCGGTGAATGTTGCAGCAGAAGATGTTGATGGGATGAACGCGTTGCTGTTGGCATCGATACGAGGGCACCGTGAGATCGTTTTGTTTCTGACGAATCAGAGGGATGTTGACCTCAACAAGAAAAGTAAAAACGGTAACACTGCTCTTCATCTGGCAGCATTGAACGGACACCAACAAACTTTTGAAATTCTTTTCGACCACCCGGATGTCAACAGAGCAGCTGTTGGCCACAGAGGAGAAACTGTTCTGCAGAAGGCCGCACGACAAGGCCACCACAGACTCGTGGAGTTTTTGTTGCTTCAGGGAAACAAAAAGGCCAACCACACTGACTGTGAGGCAGAATCGGCCGTGATCGACGCCATCATCAGTGGAGACTTGAACACATTCATAAAACTGCTGCACAGCAGCAACCTGTCTGAGGAAGAGGCACTTGCGTGTGCGTGCTTCTTCGGGCGTCGGAAAATAGTGAAATACTTGCTGCCTCTGGCGGAGGAGTACAAATTTCTGAGAGACGACAATCGAAACACACTGCTGCATCTGGCGGCTCTTAGCGGAGATTTGGACACCTTCAAAATCGTTTTTTTCAATCCTGGAGTTGACCAAAAAGCAACCAACAAGAAAGGAACCAACGCCCTGATGGTGGCCTGTGGAGAAGGTCAAACAGAAGTGGTGAAATACCTGTTGAAGCTGCTGACAGCGCAAGGGAGAGAAAATGTCAAGTCAATCGACATAGATGTGAATGCGGCAGATGGTCAAGGAAGAACGGCTCTGCTTTACACAGCTGCAAGTGGACACGATGAGACATTCGAAACCCTTTATGACCATCCAAAAGTGAACAAAGCAGCTACGGACAACAAAGGAATGGATGCATTGATGACAGCTTCCAGAGAAGGTCATTCACGAATTGTGAAGTTACTCCTGGCTGGAAAATTTGGAAACGTGAACCGAAAGGACAAGAAAGGATTGACCGCTCTGTTACATGCAGCCTTGAGTGGAGACAAAGAAACATTTGACATTTTGTGCCAACATCGTGATGTGAAGCGGAAAGTTGTGGACGGGATGGGACGTGGTGCTCTGATGTTGGCGTCAGGGCCTCAAGGTCACGAAAATATGACGCTGCACCTTCTTCAGGAACATGCATTTGACTTTGACGTGCACAGCACCTGCCACGAGGGGAAAACGGCTTTACTGCATGCAGCATCAAGCGGACAGTGGAGAACGTTTACGATGTTGTTCTCTCGTCCGGATGTGGACCGCAAAGCCAAAGACAAATGCGAACTAAACGCGCTGGCGTCAGCGAGCGTCGGGGGGCACACAAACATCGTCGCGTTCTTGTTGGATCAGTCGGACACGCAGATGAATGAAGTGGACATAAGCGGAAACTCCGCCCTTCTCCACGCGGCGTTGAGGGGACATGTGAGCATCTTCAAAACTCTGTTCAAATGTGCTGGTGTTGACACGAAGGTCGCCAACAAATCGGGGCACGATGCGCTCACGTGTGCGACGTTGGGATGTCGTTCCACAGGCGGCAAGGAAATAACCAGGTTTCTCTTGGATCGACGCGACACAAATGTGAACAACACCGACTCTCAGGGCATGACACCTCTTTTGTGGGCTGCTGCATTGGGAGACTTAGATTCTTTCAGCCTCCTGTTCAATGACCAACGTGTGGACAGGAAAGCTCGAAACGTAGAAGGCATGAATGCCTTGATGTGTGCGTCAAGTAAAGGTCAACATGACGTCGTGAAATTTTTATTGGGCGAGTCCAGCAATGGCATTGAAAATAGAGATAAGCTGGGAATGACAGTTCTGCAACATTCAGCCCTGAATGGAAACGTAGAAGTATTCCGAACTCTGTTCAATCACTCAGAAGCGGACCGTACCGTGACCAACGACCGGCAGAAAGCCTTGGTGTGCGCTGCAAGAAGTGGACATCACAAGATAGTAAAATTCCTATTCAAATCTGCGGACGTAAAGGCCAGTGATGTCAGTCTCGCTTTACTGCACGCTGCCTACAGTGGGGACATGGAAACATTCAGGATATTGTATGACCATCCTAATGTGAACCGTTGTGCTGTCGACTACGACGGACACACAGCGCTGATAGTTGCTGCAATGAAGACAAACAGAGAGATTCTCAATTTTCTGGTGGGACGACCTGAAACGGATGTGAATGCAGCAAACAAAGCCGGCAGAACAGCCTTGTTGTGCGCTGCGATCAAAGGGGATTTACAAGTGTTCAAAACTCTGTTCAATGACCCGCGTGTGAACAAGAACGCGAGCGATAAAAACGGCAAGAACGCGTTGATGTGGGCCTCACACGGCGCTCACCACGAAATTGTGCGGTTTTTGGTGAAGCAGCGAGGAATCCAGATGAACGAATACGACCGCCATGGCCTCTCGGCGTCAATGTATGCAATCACGAGTGGGGATTACGACACGCTCCAAGCAATCTACAGCCATCCCGACACGGACAAAGACACGCTGAAATTGGAAAACTTGGCTCCTGACGATCGTGTGGAGTTCAGGAACTTGCTGTGCGCGGCACTGCAACACTATCCCCAGCTCGTGGAAGTGGTTGCAAGTAGTGACGCCGACAAACAGCGACATTTTGAGGGAGGAATCCAAGATCTCTGCTCTTCCCTGGGCCTAGAAGTCATTGATGTCTTGATTGTGCCACGAACAGAGGGCTCAACAGCAGGCGAATGAATTTTGAACCGGAGGTGAAAGAGGAGGACATTGGATTTGGGGCGAGTGACTCGTTGAACCTTTCGAACTGCAACGCCAAGCTGGTCAAGCTGTTGAGCGACAAAACCACTCAAAACAATTTTGAAAACTCCAATTCCCAATGGTGACCGAGCGCGAAACTTGGTGGTTCCCTGAGAAAAAATCAGTGCAGAACGCAGGAGACGAACGGGGTCATGTTCGTCATCGCCCGCGAGGTTGCTGAGCTTGCGGAGCACTGCTGCGCACCGAACCAAGCGAGGAGTTCGAGTGTCGGGCTCAGCGTGGCCGTGGCTATGAAAGGGAATACAGCTTCTTCCTGGAGGCTTCCCAACACATTCCTTGACCACGTTGGACTTTGGAGGCTGGCATATTGGCACATTAAGTTTTGAAAAACTTCTGCGTGTAGAAGCGAAAAAAGATGAAGCTCATTGCGCTTTGTTTCGAGAAATTTATTTGTTCAAAATAATGGGGGCAAAAATGCAAGTTCAAAACGGTTTTTCTTTGCCAATCCGTTACGTAAGTTAGTCTCTCAAACAATGTCAGTTCATACATGAGCTGCTTATCATCAGGCAAGAAATTGCACACACGTACAAACACACAGACACACACAGACGAGTATGTACATATATACACACACGCTTGAAATGATTTTGATTACCCTGGACTGATGATGCTGAAATAATTCTTTGTTTGAACAAATTTCAGAAAAAATCACAACTTAAAAACGAATTTCGGTCTTGTCGAATTGGTTTTGTTGGGTCTTTTTTTTGGAGTTTGGTGTTTTTGTGCTCCACAATTCGACAAAATCGGCTTCAAGTCACTGCGGACGCTCACACTGCGCAACGCACATCTGTTTATCTGATGTAAATGTAGTTGATGAGCAAGGCCAGCACGAGGAGCACGAAGTTGCAGGTGCAGGTCACAGCCCCGTCGTCGTCGTCGTCTTTAAACCTGCAAAACAGATCCAACCGTGTTCCCACTGGACACTGGAAAGGTCGGGTTTGATCCACATGCAGACAGATCACAGCAACAAAGCAATTTATGTTCTCTTCTTCTGGCGCACAGTGTTTGAATGTGCGGTTTTCTGTATTGAGCTCCTCCAAAGCGTGAGTGATTCTTATCCACTACGCTAAGGACGGGGCTGGGAGATGATTTCATGTGCGGAACAACAGTCCTCCACATGGCAACAGTGGTTTCATGCAGACTCATCAAGTTTCGAAAGAACGACAAGAGGCACAGGTCTATTCACCCAATGTTCAGACAACAAACAAAATGAATCGCGTCACAACGTTCCAGAACCCACCAGGACTGCACAATCAAACAGATTCCCGCTGCATGGGGTTTGTGCCAGTGGCACATGCTGGTACAAATCCACGCCTTGGGCAACTGCACTCGTCCCTGGGTTGCTGTCTGTGCAAAATGTAACTCACGCGGGGAGCAGTTTGTCGCAGGTCACGACGGTCCATATGCCGTTCCCGAACGGATAATTGTTCCCAATCACCTGCGTCAGTCGGGCGTTGTCGAGTTCGACGGAACCGTGCAATTCACCTGCAGGACGACACAAACACGGTCGGTCAGATGCACGCCTCCGGAATCAGAGCTTCTGACTGTGAATACTCGCGTAAGAGAGACAAAGCGGACCACGTTGAAGGTTGATTGAACAGCTTGTCTTGTTCAACCACAGTAACTTATGTATCGGTTCAAAAAATAAGCTGAACCCCACTTTGTACCACTCAGAAACTTCTGCTTCTCTTTTACTCCATGCAAGGAGAGCAATTTTTTATGATAAAAATGTTGCGCCTCACAATTTCCAAATCTATCGCTGGTAAGCTTGTCGTAAAAGATTCCTTGTACGATGTTGGGCGTGTTGTACTGGTAGAACGTGAGCAGGCTGTGTGAAACGAACTTCAGAACCAGTCGCCCGCTGTCCGTCTCCACAACTATCCAACCTGCACAAAGAAATCAGCAAATTACTCGCAAACGAACAGGTCTTACACTGATGCCTTTATCCAAAGACAAAATCTTGTGCCAAGGGTTTGCAAGGGAGGTCGTGCAGACCTCGTGTGACAGGGTTGAGGATTTTTTTCGATACAACTCAAGACAAAAATCATCCTTTGAGGTTCGTGCGATCTTGAGTGGTTTTGTTTTCGCTAGCAAGTGACAATAACTTTGATACGCCGTCCAAATGAATGAGTGTGCATCAAAAGACACGTGAGTGAAACAAACTTACGGACAAATGCGCGGGCGGATTTCTGAACTGGCTTTCCGTTCAGCATGCAGCCGTTGTCCGCAGCGCACGACAGTCTGTAGTAGGGCAGCTTCACCGATTCCAAGCTGTCCGGAACATCGCACTTGGACTGAAACAAAAGAGACGCAGGTTTGGAGCGGGTTTCTGCTGACTGATGTTCTTTGAAACTCATGACATGCGTTGGTGCAGAGGTGGTGGACATCGGGTCAGGCCAAGACTTGGTGTTGTGTGGGTGTTCCACCTTGTACCCACGGGCATACAACCAATCAAGCCATGGAGAATATTCAAAACTGCCAGTTTGTTATTTACCAACTCCGTCTACAGCTAGGTCTAACTAACAACCCGAAGCTTCTCATGGGCCAGTTTCATAAACCCAAACTACTTTCAGGTATGCTCACAGGTGAAGCTGTACAACAGCTTCAAACAGGGTTGGTGGGAAGGTTCAATTATGAGTGAAAACATGCGCTTTCACACGTAACATTGGTGAAAACAAACTCCCAAGTTTTGGACAAACAAAATTGTTGAAAGCACGAAGGGCAATCTGACAGCAACAGCGTGCAGGTTATTATCCTTTGGAAGAGTGTGGTCGCCACAAGTAAAACGTACCATGTTCAGCGTGGTTGCTCGTATTTCATTTTGATCAAGTCCATAACTCTCCCGAGGCGTCTCTCTGAGGTTACACGAGTACTCACGTATCCATTGACGTCCGTCATAGTCCGGACAACCATGCGGTAGTTGGCCTCAAACTCCAGGGTCCCAGCTTCAAACTCCCAGGTGCCGGTCGGGTCCTGCAGGATGCCGGGATTGCTCAACAGGTTCTCGTCCTTGACAAAGCTGCAAAGTGAATTACGCCTTGTGGGTCGACTGATCTGCATGGTTGAGACCACAAAGGGACACACAAACTTTCAGGATTGTGAGTTGTCACCTTCACGCGGTCTTTGCCTCCCTTTTGTGGTTTGGCTATTTTTGCCAGACAACGCATCTCTCGTGTGCAAATGCACTTTACCTGAGCTTGACTTCCGCGTACAGATCACCTTGTTCTGAACTTTTGTGGAGTGGGGCTGATTTGATGTCAAGAAAACGCACGTACTCGATGGGAAAGCCGAAATCGTCCCGCAATTTTTGGAGGGCGGCTCGTCCTTCCCGCAGCAGAGCTTGGTCCCCGCTGAACCCAGCAAGCTGAAAAGACAGAAGAACGTTCAGATTGTGGCGGCCAGTTCAACTGAAACGAAGGCTTCATTCTGCGAAGGCGCAGAGGACGTTTTTTGTGGGTGACGTGTGGTTTGACATGGTTGTTTGGAGAGTCATCACTTCACGCTTGACACAAGCCATCATGGCCCTTTACAATACGATCACAAGGGAGGTGCGCACGAAAGATCAAACGTGGGTGGCAAGCAACTCCCAGCTCCCACACACGGAACTCAAGGACACCATCCAAAACCACATCAGCAGCAGGCGCCTTGTGCAATGTTGTCAATGTTGTCAATGTTGAATTTTTATTGGAGCCCCTGATACCCCAAGACAAAACCCTCCATCGAAAAATAGCCTCTCAGGGTCTGGATCGCTGGTGTTTGACAATTTTCGCGATTTCTTCCAGATATAGTGAGACAAGATGCTAATGAGAATCTACAATTGTGTGCAAAGTTTTAGACCGAAGGGAAGAAACGACGGTGTTGCTTCGTGCGGGCGCAAAGTGCAAAACAACAAGGTTTGTGTTTTTCTCGGGGATTCGAACGGAAAAAGCACAGCTTGTTTTGAATTCACCTTCATCGCTTCTTGAAACTCCTCGATCAAATTGTGCGTGACATAGGCGCCTGAACCGTGCAGTGTCATGGTCATTCCGTATCTGTCAAGATAAGAAGGAAACAGGTCTCCTCATGATCCATTGTGTTTGACACGAGAGCTTGGATTATGCCAGTAAATCTGCATGTAACCATTCCTGTTGTCCCTTTGAGTCATTTGTTCAAAAGCAAACTGGGCACCACACCAGAGGGGTAAACATGAGAAGCAGGTGGAAGCAAGAAATTTTGTCAAAAACAGTCATCAGCTGATTACATGTATGGCTTGAAAATCAACATCCACACATTGGCTAGGACCTAGGACCGTGAAGCAACTTTTGAGATACTCCCACCAAAAGACCGCAACTTCAGAGGAATGAAGTCTGCAGTAACATAGACACGCAGTGCTCTTGGTCGTGTGTTGCAACAGACGACACAAAAATGTCCCGACCCTGTTCAGGTTGCAAGTGGGTTCTGTGACCAGAAGGGTTCGGCTCCCCTCCGTGACCTTTTGTTCAGCAAAAATACACATACAGGCCAAAGAAAGCAGAAACAGAACACACAAGAAGACATATATCCGGTTTCAGATGCACGTACAGAATGGTGGGGTTGATCATCGGGCTTCTGGAACGGATACACGACCAGTGTTCGCACTTCCCTGGTGCAGTTTGGAGCTTTTCCTCGTCTTTCCACTGCGGCAGCGATCTGAAATAAAATAATTGCACGCAGGTCGTGGAATGACGAGCGCAGACAAGGTTTCAAACAAAAATGAGGAAGAGTTCAACCTACACGGACTTTACACGTCTTTTTCAACGGGATGTGAATGTTTGTTGTGGGCGTGTAGCACAAATGGACCCTGCTTTGCAGGTTCGACGTCGAACGGCCCTTGGTTCCAGAAATAGATTCTTTTTGAAACATCCGACTTGTTGCCCAGTCCGACCACTCAACTTTCAGAGGGCCGAGTTGAGATAGACAAGCAGAAGCGGTCTGTACTCACGTAAGGAGCCTTTCGAAGGTGACAATGTACCAATGGCGCACGCTGGGGGGAAACGGATTTGGGTCAGGCGGTAGGCGCGCATTCTGATCGATTTCTATCACCCCGTTCAGTTTACCTGCCATGAATCGACTTCTTGTAATATTTGTGTCAATAGCTGATGGAAAATAGACAGGGATACAGTTCAAGGCTTGTCGAATAGCGCGTGCTTTTGTCGCAGCACACACATTGATTGAAAAGGCTGCGTTCATGCAGATTCTTTCGGGCAACAGGGACTTGATAAAGAGGGTGTATCCTTGCTGCTTTGTTGAGTCACACGCACCGGGTCCGTACTCATCGCTGTCAACCAAGTCGTTGAGGATCCCCGTCACGATGCGTCTGTCGTTAGGTGCGTGCAGCTCGAATATCTCCTTGCTCTTGGAATAAAAGCTGATGTCCCAACCTCGGTCCATGTCCTCCTGCTGTGACACCAACCATTCTGCAAAAATGTGGTGTTTCTGCAGCCTTATTTCGTCCCCGTTTTCACTGTCGCTGCATGACAAAATTTGAATTTTTCCATTTTCGTTTGGCAAAACTTGAAAAGACACCCATTTTCAACTCTCCGAAGCAGTTGATGAAAAACAGAATCTTGTTCCCCCCAAAAAAGAACAAAAAACAGGGTCCGTCATGTCCGCAACCGAAGTCTGAGTTCTGCAGTCTTCTTTCTGACTTCCACACCTTCTACCATCCCAACGATCACATGATAATATTTTCAAGCCAGAGAAGTGTCCCGAAGTCTGCATGCGCGTGTACTCGTATTTCTTTCTTTTCTTTCTGTCGTTTTTTGTTCTGTTTAGCCCGAATAACTGCGGACACTTACGCGCGATGGCCTGGCTCCGGATAGGGACAGTGCCGCCTGTCACTGGACATCGTTCTTCTTTCACACAGCGCATCGTCCAGTAGGCGAACGAGAGACGCACCGGCTTGACGGGAACGCGGCACAGCGTGTCCTGCACGAACAAGACTCTGGTTGTGGTTGAGTTACAAAGGCGGAAACTCATCTCATCGGGCTGGAACATCTCGGCAGGTAGGTCTTCCTGATCCGCACTCGATTCGCATGATGTTCGGGCTCAATCCCAATCAGGCTCACACAGCATCAGGTCACAGGCTTCATGTTGTTCAAGCTGGGCATCTTCTTCATCCGCTTTTGAGATCCCTTTGTGGAAAGGACCGTGAACATACAGAACTGCGAAGTGCAGATTTTCGGTGGGATGCCTTTAAGTGGCTGATATTATTTCTGACAACAAAGGAGGAATAGACTGCAGACTACGGCTGAAGACACACAGCGCGGGGCCAAGCCACCTCCTCCCGCTGATTTTGAGTGGTGAACCCGCAACAAGTCCCGCAAGTTGGTAGCAAATCAGTTCCGTGCAAGGCACGTCGTCAAAGGCAACCTTTGTTGTCAACAGGAGATATTCGGAACAAGTAATCTACACTTGTCACCAAAATGGTTTGACAGTTTTGTACTTTTGGTTGCCTTGACTTGTGCCTTACAACAGGTAATCAAGTGTTGCATGGAGATAATTCAAATCCTTGCCTTTGACTCGGATTGAATATTCTCCTTGCCTCCCTTGATTACCTATACCGGAACACACACAGCAGGGCTAAAGCAAGACTGCTCACTTCATCTCTCAAATTGCTCTTGCAGTGACCAGCAGGACCAACTGAACAGTGTTTCTCATTGGATTCTAGTGAGTCCCTTCACTTCTGGGGTCTTCTCCGATATTTTCCCTGGGTTTGAACAGACCAGACAAATTTCAAATCTGTTCTTGACAAACAGATCATGATGTCGTTCATTTGTTTCTTCTCTGTGTATTCAATACAGTTCTTGCTGCACAGATCCATTCGTTAAAATATATTTCCTTGTCTGCATGATGCAGCTCTCACCAAACAGATCTGTTCCTTTGTTTCTTTCTCTGCATGATGCACCTCTCACAAATTAATCCGGACTGAATGGAGTGACGCACCGTTTGAACAGTTGGCCCCGTACCGCGCTGTGTGTCCTCAGCCAACCAGTTGTACTTCCCGTGTCCAGTTTCAGCCAAGGATGATTGTCAACTGACCGGACGGAGGACGGACAGATCTGCTGAAACTCCCCAGTGCACAAGTGACACGCACCAGGTACCCCGCACAAACTCACGCACTAACGCACTCTGGCGCACCCAATTACCGTGGCTGTCCTGACGGTCTCCGAAAGCACGCGGATGTTCGTGTTTGGACTGAAGAGACCAGCTTCGAACTGCCAGGTTCCATCAGTGGCCATTTCTGTGGTGCTGTGCAGCAGATGTGCGTCCAGGACGAAGCTGAACAAACAAGAGATCGGAGATCAGAATGTGCGCTGATTCACCAAAAATTTTGAGGGTCTTTAAGAAGAATGCGAGGGTAACCAGCAAAGAAAAATGGGATCCCAGACCCGTGGCTTTTGGGGGGAAAAACATGCAATCAAGGTTTGAAGAGTGCCGATCCCTCGGAGGTGTTGGGTGGCTCCATTACAACTTTAAAAACGTTCGCCATCGCAAACAAAACTTTCTGTCGTGTGCTGAAGGAGCATGGGATTTCTCACCTTGAGTCGATGCCGAAGGTGTCCTTCATGTACTGGAGGGCATCCCTGCCGGCCTGCACCACTTTCTCATCCGTATCGATTCCTACTCGCTGAATCACAGTGAACAACGTTTAATTGATCGTTTTGCTCCAATCGTTCTGCAAACCACTGACCATTGACCAGGGAAAGAAAATGCTTTGCCCGTTTCTTGCTGAGGAAGACGTGCTTATTTCGTCACAGCAGACACAAACAGACACTGGCTTCTTTAAGAAACAGAACAACACACGGTCTCACCCTGAGGATCGCCCGGAAATCGGGCCCGACGTTGCCCCTCGCTGGGGCAAAGGGCCCGTTCAAGTGCACCGTGATGGTCCGTCCGAACTTCGTCGCATCTGGAGCGTCGTGCGAATGATCATCATGACCCCAGGCTCCAGGCAGGATGCAGCACAACACAAACAGCCTGCGTCAAAGACATGACGGAAGCTCCAGGTCATGCATGTCAAGAAAGGGTCAGAGCGGGTCAGCTCAGCGTCGGTCACATTGAAGCCTGGTGACTGCATGACCCGCCACGGCAACTCAGCACCCAGCAGCAAGGAACAGAACACTGAGTTTGTCACAAGGATTGAAAACAGGCAGCTGGACGGACTCTCACAATGGAGAAAGTAGCCACCACCGATTTCACCGTGTCACAATTATCAAATCAATCAGTGGCACAGACAATCAAACACGAACTCGTACGAACTGAGAGGCAATGACAAGCAGTGCCCAAATGATGTGTGCGTCAGTGATCTGGGATTTGGGACAGGCAGGCGCACGGATGCAGCAAAACTCGCCAAAGATCAAACACATGCATATATATTATAAGCCCTGCAGGCATGCAGTGAAGAAACTGCAGTGCGAAAATACATTTTGGTCAGGCGTTCGCACAAAAAGGTGCATGTTTGCGCGCAAACACACCTCTGTATCTTAAAAGTTGTCTTGTTGCGAAAAGTCCAGAAACTGGTACATCTCAATCTTTTCCAAAAATATCGCAAAAAGTGACCTTGTTTGTGCACTGTTGGTTGCTCCCCCGTGCTCCTAATGACAACAACCCATGCAATACCTCCTCGAGTGCGGAGAAGGCGTTGTACAATTTAAACAGCTGAAAGGTTTTTCAATGCTGATTTGAATACTTTTCTGCTGACTTCAGTTGGCAATGAAAATTGAGAAATGATCTTTGGTATCTTTGAAACCTCTTTGTGAGAAAGTTCGCGACGAATCGAATTTTGTGGGCTTCCCTCGTAACTTCTGACTTGCATTCTTGCTTGGCTGGAGATCAGTGTCGGGTTGTTTGGGAATTGAGCCAGTTCAACGACAAATTCGGTCAAAACATACAACTTCACCACTTCCTTTGCCACAACGTTGAAATCTTACCGAATCCAACCTCCGCCAATCTTTTTCAAAGTGTTTCCTTCAAAGACCAACATAATGTGGCCTATTGAAGTTTCGATGCAGCCCGTGCGGGATAAAATTCGCCTGCCGTCGCTCTCCGTCGCCACACGGGAGTCTTTTTGCACACAGTCGTACACAGTATACACACCGGAATACTCACGTGAAGACAATCATTCTTTGAATTCCAAACTTTCAATAAAGTTGAAAAAAGAACAGTGATGTCGTGCGATGCGTCGACGTGTTGCAGCCAACTACGGTGGACTCTATCTAACGCTTTATGCTTTGCAAGTGAAAAATTGTTCAGGTCAAAGGCAGGGTGCAGGGCGCGTCAGGTTCACAGGAAATCGTGCACAACTGCATCGTACACAAACAGGAGGGAAAACTTGGCCCGAGTGGACAGCAGACTCCAAGACAAATGAAGAGTGATTGACGCAATGTTCAAAGTTTCTGGCAGACGTGTGGAGTAGTGGCTGCAAAGGACATGGCTCTTCTTGCTCCGGCACCCTGTCTCCAGACGCAGAAAGAAAACTTGGTCAGGTGCAACGAACCTCTTCTCAGGGCACAATGCGCTCAGAGCCTTTCTACAACGGTACCGAGTTAGTCGCGGGTTTGTAGATGTTTGCGGACAGTTGTGCGAGTGGCGCTTCTCACACTGACCTGAATCATCGTCGCCAACGACAAAGTCATCATGTGCTTGTACTCAACTGAAATTTATTCAATCAAACACAACAGGAACTCGATGGTTAACATGTTCATTTGCAAAATTTCACTGACAACTTCACAGACTTCAGCGATCTCTTCCGACACTTACGCATGTTCTTGCGGTCAACTGCCTTCAAAAAATCACATATGCCACCACAGTCGTCACCCCGAAGACAAGGTTTCTTGTGGACTGGTTTGCGTTCATCATCTGAGACATACA
>JAAUXT010035701.1_pt1 | contig 29955 bp, 27 predicted proteins | sample 7278171 | NCBI WGS metagenome assembly JAAUXT01 (sample SAMN14350112, study PRJNA611818) | marine sediment metagenome | isolation source: surface marine sediment (1.8m) | place: French Polynesia: Moorea | collected 2018-08
GTCAGTCAGTCAGTCAGTCTGTCTGTCTGTCTGTCTGTCTGTCTGTTTGTGTGTGTGTGTGTGTGTGTGTGTGTCTGTCTGTCTGTCTGTCTGTCTGTGTATGTCTGTGTGTCTGTCTGCCTGTCTGTGTGTCTGTCTGTCTGTCTGTGTCTGTCTGTCTGTCTGTCTGTCTGTCTGTCTGTCTGTCTGTCTCGCTACATGATGTCAGTTGGGGCTTCTTTTTCTTCAGAGAAGTTATCGCACGATGCTGTAGCAGCTGCCTGACGCACTGCTTCTTACCGTACCCACCCGTGTACAAGACACACCTTTTTGTCCCCATTGTTGTGTTGGGCTCCCGGTGTATGCCCACCTCGAGCTCTTTACCCAAACCAAGTCACGCTCGTACACACTTACTCAAACCAGTTCATCTCAGTTTCAGCCTGTTCAACCAACAGTCTTAGGTTTATTGGTCTATCCATACCATGTGATCAAGAAATATCAATACAGTCATCAAATGTACAATATGCAAGTATTCAATCAAAAAAGGGTAATCTCAGGCAACTGCCTCAAGTCTGTTGCACAAGCTTTATTTATAGTCAGCACAAGTTCATAAATCACTTTTGTGTTCTCTTATATTTATCTGATGCTCCCAGAAATGTCAGGGCCCTGGTAGTGCCCTCCTTTGTCACCAGGTTGTACTTATCAGCAAGGTCAGATGATGCAACCTGCTGTGGAGCTTGTGTCACACTGACGGTCCGATCGGATTTGTAGAGAACCGATACTCTTTGGGTTACACGACACCATAAAAATCACCAAAACTATGGGTGCGTCTTTGACCTGACCTGAGGCCAGAAAATCGAGGTGAAAGTTTGTGGAAGCGTCTTGTACTTTGGGTACGACTTACACATGGATGAATACGGTATTTTTTGGCAGGGAGGAGGCGAACCGCACGTTCGCGATCGTGCGCGGCATCGACGCGACGCTGCAGCAGGCGACGCAGAACCAGCTCGACACGAACGAGCTACGTCTCGCCATCGCCCAACTCGACGCCAACATCCAGGTCGTCATCCAAGACGTGAGTTGACCTCGAGTTGACCTCATCAGAGAGTTTTAGCCACCACCGGGTTTTTTCATCGCGTACGGTGCCTCAATTGCCAGCTCGATCAAACAAGACAAACAAGAGTGACCTGTTGACTTTTGTCCATAAAACCTTGTGTCACTGATCAGTGTGGCAATCGGAGCCCATCAAGGCAGAGATACATTGACTGCATGCAGAGAACAGGACTGATCTGCTTGAACTCGCCACTCACCTCTGCTCTTTGAGCGTGCGCGGTATCTGGTCCCAGTATCGTACGAACGTCATTGCGTGCAGCATGTCCCGAATGTTGAAAGTTGGAAGTGGAAGGTGACGTGGAGATTAAAATTGCGCGTGGCATGAAAATGAGGTTTCATACCCTTGTACAATGATGAACGGAACAACCTGTTGCCTGAAGGTACCCGGTAAAAATGGACTTTCTGGTGTTACATCGTCCGACTGGCGTTGGTGTCATGTTCTCCAAATTTTGTTCGCCAGGTTCAACAGAAGATCACGCTGGCGAGTGATTTGGGGTTCGGGATCGACGATCAGATCCGGGACCTGGAGCGGAAGGTGATCGACATCCGGGCTTGCTACGCCGCGAGACTCGCGGAGGCGAACGCCGCGGTCGCTGTCGCGCGTCCGCTCGAAAACGCGATGCAGGTCATCGAAGCGGTGAGCAACAAACAAACAAGCTTTTGAAGTGGCTTGTCACATAATGTGACGTATCTGCTAATCAAAGATTGACCCAAGAAACGACATGTCCCCCCGTTCTTTTCTTTGACTTGTCTGACTCTGAGGTTGACGTCATCTAGTCATAGTTGAGACACTGTGCACGGCGTTTTGACAAACGCCAACGTCAACATCCGATCGGTGATCATGGAACGCCATGGAAACGGTGCAATTTCCGACGTGGGCGTTGGCGCTATGTGCGCTTCAGCCGTCAGGCGTGAAGTCGCTTGTGACATCATGTCACTCTGACATCACTCTGACGCAATGCAACTCTGACATGACGTCACGCAGGAGCACCGCGCGAACGTTGGCACGGAGACGCAGGCGCGCGCAGACCTCGGCGTACAGGCGGGCACCGCCGAGACGCGCGAGACGAACCTCGACGCCGTGAACGCCGAGTTCCAGGCGCTCAAGGACTCGCTGGGCAGGATCGGCGGCACCGCTGACATCCAGGGTACGTAGTAGTGGTCCTGTCCCCACAGCTTGCTTTGATGATTTTTCTTCTATTTGCCTTGTCTGCAACAAAAACGCACGCACTAATTCTTTACTCAGTGCAAAACTCATTGCAAACCGAGTCGCCCGAGCCCCATGATAAATTTGGGAGACTTCAATGATCATCCTCCTCAATCTCTTCAACCCCCTGGAATGCATTTGTTCTTGATTGATGTCCAATGTTCTTGGTCGCAGCCCTTCTGGACCAGTCTCTGGCGCAGCAGACGGAACTGCAGAATCTCCAGCGGGACGTGGACGCTCTGGACATCGAGGCGACCACGCTCGAAAACAGGGTGTCCGTTCTGGGGCCCTCAGTTTCCTGCTAGCAGCAACTTGCTGAAGGCGCAAGCAGACTTTTTGCACGCGCCAAGGGAGCAAATCAACGGGGTATCTTTCGAGACAGTGCAAGTTGTCTCGCTCTTCAGACGTCTCATGTCAAAACAAGAACGATCTCATGGTATTCTATCAGGTACTCGTACGTTCGTATCATGCGTGATTGGTGTTTCCAAAAACTAAAGTTAGAAAGGACGTTTTTTTCCCGAGACAGCACAAAAATATTCATAAATAGAGGTTGTTCGCCCACTCCTGGATGGTACGGTAGTTCCAGCTGGTTTTGATGCACGAGCACAAGAAATACTCCTATTTGTCGGTACCTATGAACATGGTACTTTGCGCTGACTTAAGTCAAGCAAGTGATGACCCCTTGTCAGTTGCCTCTCTTTGTGTCTGGATTGTGACTGCCTTTGTATTTTTGTACACGGCCCATCCTTTCACTGTTTTTGGGTGTTTTGAAATTTCAGTGAGGCTGATTTTGGAAGTGGATGTATTTGTTGCATGCTTTGGACTTGGGTTTTCAGTTTCATATATGAGGCAGCTTTGCATGCAAATGTGAAAGAAGTCGAAAAAGGGTCAGTGAAACAGGAAACGCAAAGACGCCAACAAGAAACGTGCTCTTTCTGTGTAGAATTGTGCAGCACAGGTTGGTTTCCACTGTTGCTGTCAAACCATTTCCAGTGCGTCGTGTTCGTTGTCATTTTGCGGTGATAATTTGTTGATGGAGGTCAGGTACCTCCACATGAGCTTGGTGTGGCAAAGCGAGTTAATTCTAAGAAAGTGATGATGCGATTCTTTGCAGTTTCATCAGTTTGCATCTGGTTCAGAAGGAGCCACGTCTCAGTGCCCTTGTGTGGATAAGTGTGACAAAGCAACCCTTGGTTCTCAACAGTAGATTTAGAAAATATGTCTACAGTTGTCCCTCAATTGGTTTGACACTTTCACACTTCAGGTTTCCCTGTCTTGTGCCCACAAAGTTATATGTCTTTCATGGAACTTTGTGCTTGTGCCTCAAGTCAGTTAATGAACAGAAAACAGGAGATCAATTCAATCCTTGGTCACGTCTCGGATAAATTAATCAACTGTTTTTTGTTCAAAAATAATTACAGAAAAAGATGTGTCCACGGAATCTCGCCTTGGCTGGTCCAAAACTGGATTGATCTTGGACTCTTGCGAGTGTGTATCATGTCATCCGTTGTGGATGCAGAAGGACGTTTCTCTTTTTGATTTCAAACAGTCAGGTGTAAGGTTCCATTTCATTTCCGTGGTGTAAATAAGAACATTCAGAGTTTGACTTGTGCTTCGTTGTTCTCGCGTCCTGTAAATTTCAGGTGAACTCGCCATGTCTCCAATCCAGCACAACTTGCACAAGTGGGAGCTGGCTCACACTCAGTGCTGTTTGACAAGCACCTTCCCACAACTTCAGGCTCAAAAATTTCACTCCAGTCTCAGTGCAAAGGCTGGGTTCACACTGCACTGAACGGGCTGACAGCACGGGTTGCCTGTGAACGGCGAGACTTTGGAAAATGACAACAGACACACTGGATGGCATGTCACTTGACTGGATGGCTTGTATGTCACTTCAGTTTGTAAAATTCTTTTCAATATTGCAAGTTCAGTTGGGTTGGTGCTTCAAAGAACTGTACAGTGAAGGATTGTGTTTTTGATGACTGAATTGTTTTGTTCTGTACAGTCAATCAAGCTTTTCAAAAGCCATTCAGCAGCACTGCACATCCCTTGGATGGGGCAGTCAGTGAATAAATTTTGTTCAGTTGATATACAGTGAAGGTTTATGTTTTTGAAGACTGTACAGGAATATTTTTGAGTTCAGTTGATTGAAGGTTTGTGTGTTTTGAGGACCATACAGTGATTTTGTTTGAAATTCAATTTTCAAAGTCATGCCATTCACAGCAACCTGTGCTGCTGAATGGCTTTTGGATCCATCCAGGGGACGGGGCAGCCTGTGCCATCAGACGGGATGGCCCATGCTACATCTAGTGTATGTGAGTATACAGAAAAAGTCTGAGATCTATCCAGTGAATGCAACAGTTGCGTGACGGGCCATTGCATCTGATGGCACGGGTTGCCCCGTCGCCTCTCAGTGTGTCCGCACCCAAAGCATCTCAACTGTCACGAAATATTTTCATCTGGTATGGTGCGAAATGCGCTTCTCAAACTGCGCCAAGTGTGAAATCCTGTTCATAACCGTGTATAACTAGAAGCAAAGATGCATAAAATACAGGCAAGGAAAAATCTCCATTGCATCTGTGCAAACTTTGGTGCAAAATGAACGCTCATTTTTGCAAATCGCGGTGCACTCGTTTGCACATGTCCTGCTTCAACGCGTTGACTGTCGTAGGTCTGTGTGTGTTCCGTCTGTTCGATTCTCCTTGATGTTCGGACTCCCCTCTCAGGGTGATTGATTGGGATTGGGTGTTGAACACGATTTGTTCGTTCCTTTGTACGTCGCGTCGATTTCCTGCAAACTTCGTTCACTTTGACCCGTTGAAAATATATCATAATGTACAAAACAAATAACAAGTGTATAATCAAAAACCACAAAAAATATAAGCATTCTGAACGAAACACTGTTGGGTTGTTTTTGAAGTTGTCCTTTGCTTCGCATAAAATTTAGTCAGGCATTGTTTCAGCGCCGGAAACCACAGAAACACAGTGCAGTGAAACCAAGTGCAACAATCAGGGATCTTGGCCAGATCCCGATTTGCTGCAATTTTGAACTCATGTGAAATCCCAATGAGGGCTTCAACTGCAGAACCAACGTGCAGTTTTGTGTTTCTTTGGGCCTTGAGATTTGTTATCAAATGCAACTTGAAGATTTTGTCATCCCACTCTGCCAGAGCACGAAGGGTATTTCCAGCGCAATCAACGGAGGTCAATGAATTGATTTTGCGCTGTTAAAATTAATTAATAAGCATCCTGGTGAGACTTGATAACCAAGCGACAGTAAATTGATTCAATTTGCCGCTTCTGCAAAGCAAATTGAAAAAGACAGGATTCTCTGCCTTTTTTGCAAAAGAGAAAAAACTTTTTTGCTGAAGCGAACGAACGGGCACCTGTCCATTTTGGAATCATGTCGTATCGTCCTTTCATGTCTGCTGCACGCATGACTTTGACACGAACTGTGTCAGGCTGCCACAAATAACTTCCAAAGAGGATTACTGCATGATACGAAAAATCCACTTCCGCGTGTCAGCTGCGGTCGATGCCATGAATTGTCAAAGCTGATTGTTTCATGTTCGTGGACAACTTGGTCTCAGACACTGACAGATCGAGAGGTTTGCATTCATGCAAGTTTGAGCAAACCTGCACAAAATGTTTGGTTTGAACATTTTGGATGCGACGTCAGACAATGTGATTCTTGCAAAGTTGACAAATATCACCTCGCTTTTGACGTGTGTGCAATCGAACTCGCCACAGTGAAGACAGTTTTCTTCGCCGGTTGCTTCGTGAGAGTGAAAGGAATAAATACAATTCATTGTCAGAGCTGGGAGAAGACGTCACACAGACCAAGACAGGTGAGCAAATTTTGATTGACAACCAGCTCAGGTGTGAGGAGGACGCTCAACTTGGTGATGCCTTCATGCGGAGAACGAACGAAGTTTGAGTCTTTAGACTTGGATGTTGTGATGTCCACAAACAAGAAACCCAAGAACAGATCCGGTCCTTTCGTACCTGGTCGAGCACTCACTCCGGCCAAGGTCTCCTGTTTCTTTTCAGTCTCACTTGAGTTGATCAGCTGTTTCACTCATAATGGACGCACGCACTAGCTCCTTTAGTATTTTGTGACAGAAAAGTGACCTTCCATTTTTCTCCCAGCGGCGGATCTTGGCTTCGTTACGATGAACCGGAAGTTGCATCCAACATCGCGCAGACCCTGCAGTGCCTCTGCTGCACGATCCTGATCTCTTTCCCAGGAGGACCAAAATGCAGAGATATTTGGTGGGTTTTTTTCAGATCAGGATGCTGACACCGGACGGCGCCACCGTCACCCGCAGGAACATGTCCATCGGACACGACGACGGCTTCGAGGAGGCTCTCGACGCCTTCAAGCAGCGAGAGAAGCGCAGGAAATCCTTCACACCGAAACCGCAGGAACTGGAGGAACGGAAGGAAGAGTCCAGAGCGAGACGAGCTCTGTGTGCGCTGGTCTGGATGGTTGTGGTCGCGCTCGGCGTGATAATTGTCATTGCTCTGTTCAAACGACACGGATTGGGGAGAATGTTCTGAAGACGACCCCCCCCCGCCACACACACACACTCATTGTGCTTCGCACAAAGACTGCAAAGAATCGAGCTGAATATCCACGTGTGCTTCTCGTCTTCAACGTCTGACTCACAAAGGTGGCCAACGGTTTCGTGAAAGAACTCAAGGATGTTTTCCCGGTCCTTTTGTTGAGTGTTTCACTTCCTGCATGTACAGTCGGCGGCTTCTGAGCAAAATGACTTCAATTGTTGCTGCGTACATTTTTATTTGTAAAATAACTGAATGGTCACAAGTGTAGCTTCACACTGGTGAGTACCATCAGCAAACGAGATTTTGCCCAGTCGGGTTGTCTGTTTATTCCCTCAAACTCCATTGATGTTTCCAAAGGGCTGGAACTTGTGCAAGAAGCTTGCCGCCATCTTGAAATTGGGGTTGAGCATTGCACGTCCAATTAAGAGATGAAGAGTACGTACGTTCAGATCCTCGTGAAAGTTTCGGTTTGGAAAAGTTCCGTTCATTCAGCGTGCGTTTTGAGCGATTTGACGTGAACAAATCTTCGAGGGCAGGGTATTCGTGAACAACTTGCGACTGCAAAAGGACAAACAAGAACAGAACGCTTGAAGGCGCGGTTTCGATGCACACGGCTTGTGCAACATCTCTGCCATGTCATACCGAAGTCGAGAAGTGGGCAGAATACTTCAGAAATTAGTCACAAATGTCACAATTAAACTTGGTTGCAAGCACATTCCCCCCCTCGCGGCGAATGATTTTTGTTCATAATGCCCAGAGGAAACAATTTGCAGGTGATAAAGATGATGCAATCTGGTGACCATGTCCCCCCTCCCAAACCCTGGACAATGAAAACCTTTCGTCAGCAATGCCTGGTCAAAATTCAGACAATGGAGTGGGAGTGTGTATTGTTGCAACACCAACCCCCCTCCCCTGGGGTCACCTGGCGACACACCGGACGGTATCCACAGTGACTGTCAAAGACGCGACGCGCGGATTTCACATCACGCGTCCGAAGAAACCAAGAAAAACACGGCACAATAACCGACAACATTTCGTGCACAAGGACCATCAAGGCAACAAAAAATGTGAACAATAAAAAGCTGCAGATCTTTTTCCAGAACTAATAATCACAAGAAATGTGGAATGGGGAAAAGACTGATTCTCAACACTGTCATCACAACTTGTTTTGATTTGGATCTGGGTCTGCACCAATCACAGGCTCCTCACGCGGCGCATGCGCGGGAGTCGGTGGAATCAAGACATCCGGTGCGGAACGCAAATGACACTGTAGTTTCTTGTTCCAAACCCTGCGATTTTCAGTTAATACTTTTCTGGACATCATAAAAATATATTCTCTGCAGCCATACCACAACAAGAGTCACAAAACGAGCAACGACGTCCGTTTTATCCACAGTGAAGCATACAAAACGAACAATTGTGTTTCCTCTTCATCCATTTGAATTCACAAACTGTACGAAATGTAGAATTTCTTGGCAAACAGTGGCAGCAATAAAAATATAAAATGAGATTCCCTCGATTCTCTGCGTCCCAGTAGAAATTTGTGGTCGTCGACACGAGTATAAGGCTCCTGTGGGGAACAACTTGAGCAAAACGCAGACCTCATAATCTTTGTCCTGAACGTCTGAAACATCGACGCTTTGAAACATGACACATGGTACTTTTTACATTTTTGCTAAAGTGGTTTCGATGATTGTGGGTTTGTCTGTTTTGCTTGTTTGTGAGGCTGTTTCGAGACATGTGTCTGGGGAAACTCGCCGCCCGAGCTCCAAGCAGATTTCACGACCCGACCAAGACCTGTCCAGAAAATTCGGTTCACCTGCCCAGTTCTACGTCCCACACAAAAGATTTTTTGGTGAGACGCGCGATTGGTTGCTTGGGCAGGCAAGCAGTCCTTTCCCCCAGGCACGTGACTTCACAAATGGCGTGTTTCCGGGTCACGTCATACCGGTTGAGCGGTCAACGCCGCACACAACGTGACACGTGACAGTTCGTCGCAGTGACGGTTTTCCCTGTGACTGAGCTCTGATTCGGCACGATCCGTGTCGTATCCTGAACCACTGTCACAATTAACGATTGTCACCCGCTTTCCGAACAGCCCAGCAGCCCTCAGCATAGACTGACTGGCAAAGTCCACGAACGTAACTTGCACAACTAATCAGCTACTGGAAACGTCGAGGAATCTCGTATCCTTTGGTGAAACATGCGCAGGGGCTCCAAACTGGCATTCCCTCTTCACTTTGCGTCAATCCATCGCACGTCACATCACGTCCTCCACGCCACCACCGACCGACAGAGGGCGCGTGGAACTGGCTTCCGGTCCGGGCTGCTCCAGCAGCGGGTCGGATTGGCTGGGGCGGACTGTCTCCACTACGCAGGCGTACAACTGCGCCACCAGGGCGCGTGGCTACACGACGGTGCCGCTGACCCCGCCCCCAAGGGGCGACGCACTCCGCGCGGCGGCGGCGGCGGCGTGGTTGATGGCCGGCAGCACGATGTCGGTCGCCGTCGGGGGCGGCGTTCCGGGCGACGCGGCTGGGGAGGCGCCACCGAGCGGCGTGACCGGCGACGACAACTCGCTCACTGACTTGATCTTCGACATGTCCTGCAGCGCGATCTGCAACAAAGACTGCTGGTCTAAGTTTAGTTTCCTGATGTGTACTTGTGTGTGTGTGTGTGCGTGTGTGTGTGTGTGTGTGAACGCAGCGCATGCTGCTCGTTTCAGTATTCTGACTCCAAATTCAGCAGGTTTGGAATTGCCTCGCATTGAATCGTACAATCGGACGTTGCGAAACTGTGTCGTGCCACGGTGGACCAACAAAAGAGTGTCGAAGGTGCGCTTCATTCAACACGGTCTTTGCTTTTCAGCTCGTGCGTGTGAACGCCCAACTGTAAAGTGTTTGCTGTTGCAAAATTGACAAAACGTTTCTCGCACTCCTACGTCTGCAAATTTATGGGAGCAAGACAAACATGCAAAAGATCGAGTTTGAAACAAGAGTGTGCGCGTCCTTTTTTTTGCTGACCAAACACTTGATCTGAGTGCTTTTTGGGGGAACTAAAGCCTACCACGGGTCAAAAAGAGAGGCAAAATTATTGCTTGGTTGATGCACAAAATTCTACATAATCGAAACGTTGTTTGCAGAAATTCTCGCTGTTGTGTCAAACAAGGTCGCAGGAAGTGGCGTGGTGGCTACAGAACAAACTTGGGAAGAATGGCAAAAGTGTCAGAAAACCTGTTGCGACTGTTGGCTGAAGTTCACTCATATTGATGTCTGAAGAGCAAATAACACCAAAACGTGTCAAAGGCTCAAGTGACTGAAGTACAAGGCCGTTGTTCATACATCGGAAAAAATTGTCATGACGACAAGGTCCTCAAGGGGACAATGTCTTCAATTGCCAGAAATCTAAGACGGCCATCTCTGCAGATGTGTGCGCGGCCTTCGCTTCTGAAATGGTGACTTTTTCGCGTGGATATGTGTACGTGTATGTGTGTGTGTGTGTGTGTGTGTGAGTGTACGGGCGGGCGTATCTGTGTGTGTGTGTGCGCGCGCGCGTGTGTCACGGCAGCAGGGGGCGCCTCCTCCCTCCCACTGGACGCACCTCGACCTCGTTGTTGTTGACGGGTTCCCGGGAGCAGCGCTCGGCGCCCGGCGGCTCCTCGCGTTTCTGGAGGCGGCGCCGCTCGTCGATCAGTGGCGACGCCTGCGGCGACAGCGAGCTCGGCCGGATCAGGTAGCTGCGAACAATGAACAAGAACAGTCAACAGTGTAGACACGCGTCGAGCCGGCAACCTGGCCCTCGCAACGATGAAGACCATGCAGACTGAGGCTGGAGGCGGAGTGGTGGTCAAGACAAATGGCGGTGCATGTTGAACTTGTTCCTTGCGGAATCCAGACAAAAGGCCAAACGTGGGATATTTTGAAAACGGGCTTGGATGTTGCACATCGCCGCAATTCTGTGTGACTGAGTCTCTCTCTCTCTCTCTCTCTCTCTCTCTCTCCCTCCCTGCCTCTCTTTCTGTCTCTCTCTCCATCCCCCTCTCTCGCCTCTCCTCTCTCTCCCTCCCCCTCTCCTCTCACTCTCACACACACACTCACATGATGTCGTCCAACTGCAACTTGAGATCGTAGCTGGGGTTCGTGATGACGTAGGAAATGGTGTTCCTCTTGTCACCAGCGTCATCTGCAACGAGTCGCATTTTAGGCGTCTTTGACTTGGTGTTGATGAAATGTTGCACGCACGAATTCGACGTCATTGTGCACGTCGTCTGACTGCACATGCGCAAGTCTTTTGCATTCAAAGTGTTCTGATAATGGAAACCTGTTTCTTTTTTTGCTCTGTCAGAACATTCCACGCCAACGCCACAACCGAAGTGAAAACGGACTCCAACATTTTCTCCGAAAAGAAAGCGGTCGTTTGAACTCCACAGTGTATGCAAATAAGTGGCAAAGAAGTCCGCCCTCCCCCCGCACTTCAAAACGAGGCTCACTGTAGTCGTCGAGCGGAAGACCGAGGCTCGACATGCGACACTTGACCATTCGGCTGATCTCCTGCCGCTCCACCGCCATCCACTCCGTCGCCTCCAGGTTACTGGCGTCCTCTTCAAGTGCTAGAGACATCTGCAACAAGGGCATCCAGAGTGCTGTTCCTCATCAATGTCCGAGGGGTGAGAAGGTGTGACAATCCAGCGCGTACACGTGTTCACTTTATCAGGAAAGCAGAGCTTGCAAGAAATTTTGAAAACGTCTGTGGTGAGTTTTGCTTGATGTTTGTTTGCGAATTTTTTGAATCCTTGTCACGTTTTGTTCATCAAGTAAAGCTCGCCATTCTCAACCACAGATTCTTATCAGAGTATCACATGTACATCAGAGTCTTTGTTCAAGATTTGGCTGATTGTGAAATTCATTTCAACATTTTGTTTCAATTGAATATTCGCCAGGTGCAGCTGTTGTGTGCACTGTACATGGGGCAAAGTTTTGCAGATGCATGGAGGGAGGAGAGTAGTTCGTTTGTGTGACGAGAGCGATTCAAATCTACACGATTTCAGGTGAAGCGGATGCTGCCTATTCGTGCACAACTGCAACGAAAATGAATTTCAAAATCTCACCAACTCAAGAAAAACAACAAGATGTGCCACGAAAGCGTCTAACGGCAAAGAATTCTCGTGAAAGCACACCACAAAACCACACCGTCTGCTGACAACTTCGGAGGGAGGGGGGAACCCAAAAGCTCGTCAGGGACATTGATGAAAGTTTTGTCCACATGACACTCAAAAAAATTTTCCACACAAAACGACTGATGCCGCTTTGGCTGAAAATCACTGTTCGAAATTCGCGACCCAGTTTTGTGTGGTGGCGCCACTGTTGGGAGGGATGACGCCCCCTGACGGCGGTGTGATTACCGGTGTGTACCTGAGTGGAAGACTGGGGGAGGCGCCTATAGCCTGGATGAAGAGAGTGTTTCCCGAGCGACGCGGACGATGGCGCTGTATCCCCTGACGACAGCCTGTCGCTAGACGCCGCGTCCGCCTCCGCCGCGTCGGACGCCGCCGCCGCTGCTGCCGCCCTCCCCGCCCCGTGGCGCGGAGACTTACTTCGTATGGAGCGGCGGAACGATTGCAGGCGCGACAGCCGGGTCTCATAATACTTGTGTGAGCAAAACAAACATGCATACGATCACGCACAACTGTGTGACAACAAAATGTGGTGCATCAATGTTGAAATGAAAAGAGTTTGTGCAGGGACTGACTCACACAAAATATACACAAGGCAACAAAATTGATGAAAAGTGCAAGAGAAAAATGGAAGGACCAGAAAAATGTTCGAAAAGGAGGGCCGAAGTGAAAAGAAATCTGTGTTTGAAAGATGCCTGTGGATTCTGTTCGTGATCCTGGAAACTTCTCTCACATCAAGGAAATGTCCGTTTGAACCAAGTTTTGAAAGGAACTCAACGGGTGCTTTTCAGTTTGAAATCAAATATTGTGGCCAAATTAAATTTTAGGGATAAGTTTTCAATCAAACCAAAGTGGAGGAAAATATGCCACAAAAAAAGAAAGGATAAAACACAAAAATATCGAGGGAAAGGGTCGTACATAATGTTGTAAGTGAAATAATGTCTTGTTGATTCAAAAAGGAAACCCCTTTGACAAAAACATCAACTTATCATCAACACTTTGCGTTTCTTAACACAATTAATTTGTCTTCCTATTTGCACTTGGTTGTGTATCTTTGCAAAGGAAAGCACGTTTTCTACACTGAGCTTCTGTCTAACAGATTCAGAATAGATTCAGCTTCAACAAAACGCCTGCGTTTTGTGTTTTCTATGCTTTTTTCTGCTGCTCACTGCAAGCGAGACGAAGGCAGAATGAAACGACAGTTCCATTCTTCATGCGAGAAGGCACGAGACCAGACCTCGGAACACGAATGCACAACTAACTTGTTCGGATGCCAGACAAGCATTCCAGTTCACTCCTTTCAGGAAAATGATGATGATAGAAAGAAAATAAACGAGACTGGGAACAAATAAATTTTGAATGGAACCAAGTCAATTTCATGAGGAGGTCATCAGCTGATGCGTTCTGAGATCAACAGCACGAGACCTTTCGACAACACTGCCAAACGGTGGACACAGCAGTCACCATCGGGTGCGTTTCTCCTTCCAATCTCATGCACTTTTCATTTCAAGTTCACAGATGTGGTTGAGGGGCATTTGATCAAGTCCATGCGACACAGAATAGCGAAGTTTGGAACAAGACCAGAGTTGAGCTTCCACACGAGCTTTTCTGGGGAGTGTTGACAAGATGCAAGGGAACAAACAAACATGCCCCGAACGGTACATCGCAAAACCACCGTCACTGAACTCTCAATCCAGTCAACTTCAGTTTCAGATGCAAAAAGGCACCATGGAAGTACAGCCTTTCAGGATACGGAAAACAAAACCAATGCAAAAATAATCTTGAGGAACATGTTCCAAGGGCAAACGCTACTCGCAGACACAAACAACACTGAGTCCAGCCACATCCACTCAAGGCACTGCAAGTGCAACACGGCGTGGAGGTTTTGCGTGTGCGGAAGAAGCAAGGAACGCGAGGCGGGAACTTACGGATGAGCTATCGGAGCGCTGCTGCCGCTCAGTGCGGTAGATGCCGATGGGAATCTCACAGGACGTGGAGCACAGCTTTTGGTAGAGACGCCCGTAGGTGCGGATCCACAGGTCGTCCTGCGTGATCTTCATCTGTTTGAAAAGGACCAAGAACTTGGTGTGACGCACAAAGAACAGTGTTGACTCCCCCTGGAGATCCTTTGTGATTGACCTGTCAGGGGAAAGGAAATGGCCAGACCCGGCGACCAGAAGACACCGGTGTCTGTGTCACACGTGAACTGGTTAAACACTCATCTGGGCTCAGAGAAGTGTTTTTAGGGGGTGTCTCACCATTTCGGGTGGGACCTGAAACCAGGAGACCTGTCGTTTCAGGTTCCAACCCAAAATGGCCAGATACCAGTGCCTGGAAAACTCGCGTTTTCTCATTTCATTCCACCGGTACGTACACAGAACTCGTTTCAAAGGGCCTCAGTGTTTGTAGAAGTTTGGTGTTGTGACATCAATTGAAAGCAGGTTGAAAAGCTCTTATGCACCTCGACAAAAGTGACCGCAAAATGGACCTTGCGTACTTACACACGAGAGGTGCCCCGACCCGACGGCCTGATCGATGCCCAGTAAGAGTCGCACGAACGTGATGAGGTAATCCTTGACGAACGCCTGCAAAACACGTGACAAACACGTGACACCATCAGCACGTGATACAATTGATATGGAAGGGCTTTTAGTGCGACTGAACAGTGAACAGTGTCCGCGTGGTTGCCAGAGCACTTCGAATGCTCAACGCAAGGAAAAAAGTCCTTGACATCACGAGGCCGACAGGAAGTGATTTGACGAAGCTGCTCCCCGAGAGGTGAGGACGACACACACCTGGTACAGCAGTGTGTAACGCACCTGGTACAGCAGTGTGTAACGCACCTGGTACAGCAGTGTGTCGAGCATGCTCGCTGCAAACACGTTGCCTGCAGCGAACGGCAGTCGGAACATGTAGTAGAGGTGCGAGCCGCGCTCCTTCTCTTTCTGCAAAACAATGAGTTGCCTCACGCATCTGTGAAGCCCGGAAAGGGGGGCAAAACCCCGGCGAAAGTAAGGTTTACATCTCAGGTCGATTCGTTTGGTCTTTTGAACCTCCATAATCCGTCTCTCCTTGTGCCAAGCTTCAAGAACAGCAGATCTGCACAGTCCTGCACTGTCCGCTCGAGAGAGTGGTGCGATTTCCCAGTCACACTTCGCCCAGCGCTGACGTCACAGGAGTCTCACACCCACGAGCCCTGACGCCTCACCTTTTCGCACTTGGAGAGCTGGAGCGCGTACAGGTCGCCGGCGCGGAACTGCATGAAGCGCATGTTGGACGCCTGCGACAGCTCCGTGATGATGTTCGCGCTCGGAAACAACCTGAGGCGCGAAAACGAGGCGTCACCATTCAGTTCAAACAGAAAACATTCCAAAGATTGTTCAAAATCCTGCTTCCAGCAGCGAGAACACGGATCAAACTGATCCTGCGAAGAACAGGTGGCCGAGACCAGCTTCAACAACTTGTGGAAACTACACAAATTGCAGTACATGATCAGGGCTTGGGCGCAGGGTACTTGTCCAGGGGCTGTCGAGGCCTGTACCTGAAGATGGTCTGCACAGCGACGATGGTGTTGCAGTCAGCGAGCGTGTCCTCACCCTCGGAGTTAGAGCTCTCCTTGTTGACGATCACCACGTTGTCTGCCAGATTGATGCCGGCCCGCAGCAAGTCATCCAAGCTGAGCGCACAAAAGGATCGCGTGTTCATCCACTGGATCTGTTTTACACTGTAGCGGCGCCAAGCAATATTTCAAGGGTACCGTACTGTCTCGTGAACCAGATGCCCTCATGAATGTGTAAGCCGCACGTCAACATTAGGCCTTTTATCAGGTACCGAGACCTTATGAAACAATGATAACTTGCACTCAAGATGCACCCTTGGTTTGAGTTCGATTTTGGGGCACAAAAGTGCGTCTGACAAACGAGACGGTACGGTACCTTTTCCAGGCTTCAGTCATAAAAAAGACGAACTTGGACTTCAAGAAGAAACAGCCCAATGATCGCCTACGTACCAGTCAATGGATCCGATCATCCAGTACACCATGGGGAAGAAACAAATGGTCTCCTGGAAACTCTGTTCGGGTCTGCAAGACAAGCGCACAAAGCGTTGAAGCGTTGCCAAAACGTGGGTGAACACACGGGCACGGGGCAATTGACAAAACTTCTTTCAATGACTTTGTTGCGACAAATGACAAAAGTGAATTCCACGGAGAGAAGTCACAACAAGACGTGGGGCACCGTACTTTTTCTCCAGCAGAAGCACGATGGGGTTGAGCGTGTGTTTGGGGCGCGCGTGTGAGCGCAGAGGCACGATGAAGTTGTAGAGGCCGTTACTCGCGAAGTCCGCGGCCACGATGACGGCGCGGTTCGGCCAGTTATACTCCTTGGCGTGCCGGAAGCTGCAGTGCTCGCACGCCTGAAACAGCCACCAGGGGGTGTGGGCACTGTAGTACGGCGGTGGAGGCGTTCGTTGCGCATGTCAATGTGTCACATTGGGGTGCACTGCCTGAGTGTTTCAGTACGCGTGAATTCTGACTTGCGTGAGTCAAACTCATCAGAGCGAACGTTACACCATGCAGCATGTCCCCTCGTTTGAAGAACAGAGACCCATCCCCGTCCTGATTTCATTTGGAATGCGTATTCAAGACCCTGTTTACCTCAAGCACACGTTTCTCCACTGGATGTTGTCCGAGAAGTTACACAGTGAATGGTGTTTGCAAATTCTGTGGCCAACATCGGGTGTTGCATGTACATTAGAAGACGCAACACACACCGAATGAAACTTGCGAATTTTAATGTACAAATTACACCAATTGATGACTTAATGGGTATGATACAAATATTTACAAAACCAAGCAAGAGGCAGGCAATGTGTGTTGGTGCAAATAAAAATATTGCAGAACAAGAAGGTTGATCAGAAATCATACGGAACCCGACATGCTGTTCAAACCAATGATCCGAGGAAGCGATCAAAATTCTGGGATTCGGAAACTATTTGCAAATGAAACAAGAATGTCATGCGGAGAGGCGCCGCGCGCCCCGAAGGACTAGGCGTCTGAGCAATTTTCACGGCAGCGTCCTTTGGTTCTTGGGTGGTTGGGGAATTGACTGGACGTCTCAAGAGTTCACAGGGTTTGATCGTCGTGTGTGTTTCTGTTCACGGTTTTGTTCAAATTCATTTTGAAAGGGTTTTCCTCGAAAACAGTCAGACATCTCCCTCCTGACACAAAAGGAAATGGTTGGAGAAACTCTTGATCTTGTTCAAAAGAATTCTTCTGAAGTGACTGCTTTCGAAATGGAAACAAAAGGCGTCAAAGAAGCCGGGAACAAGGGATCCTACTCAGTGAAAGGCGAAGGCGCCTGAGCACCAACACATTCAGTCCAAGACCAACTTCGCAAACGGTCAGCAGTACCTGGGCGAGTTGCAGACAGCAGTGGTGTCGCTTTTCCCGCAGGAGGTGGCATAGAGTAGGGCTAACTCCAATGTACGGTGAGACTGGAGGGAATCCTCGCACATAACTACAGCGGGGAAGAACGCAGACAACACACAACTTAAATGTTGAGCAAATGTGTCTGAAGTTGCAAAGGGTTCACGTGACGTGAAGGCAGTTTGCTGCAGTCTCGGTCTGAAGCTTGACTCGTTTCAACCAAAAAGGCAAAACACGCTTTGCTTCGAATCGCAGAGGTCAAAACCATTGCCGCACGCAGCACCACATTTCGTGGTGTGTTTAAGCTTCAGGCCGGACTGAGGTCTGCCGGAACACGTGTGTACGACGTATCTCCGAGATCAACTGAAAGCAGCGACCACGGCACGTGGAACGCAATCGGGAGGTTCGGCAAAGTGGATCGCAAGCGTGGGCGTGGAATTCTCACGCTTCAGTCTACTTCTTGTGTGAAAAACAATTTCCACAGATCTTCATCAAATGTTAGATCTGTGTCCTTCCAAGGTGTGGGACTCTAGTTTTCACGTCACGTGGACGTGAAAATTGTCACGCTGACGCTCACGTCTACGTTTCAATTTGCGGAACCTCCCCAATGAAACAAATCAGCCGCTGCATGGACGTCTTGAAACACCTGAAATCAATGAAACTGCACCGGATGAATTGAACAGGCGACGCAGGCACAACATCACAGCAAAAAACAACCAAACGGCACAGCACGGCACACGGCGAGCGATGTTCGCAAGATGCTGAATTTGATCGTCAATTTGGAGTGGATGTTTTCCCAAACATTTTGCGGGGATCAAATTCAGGCACAGTGCATGATGAGTGCGCAAATGTACAGTTTGAAAATGAGGGACAAGCATGCGACTTGTGCGCAGACACACGCGCATGCGTGTTGACCGGTACCTGGGTTAGTCGAAGGCAACAAGGCGGTTGTCTGTTCCGTAGCAGGTGACATAATATCGGAGAACACCCAATGTAAGACGGGGTGGGTGGAAACCCCTTGACGTAACTGAAGGATAAACATTCAAGAGAAGAGCTATTCACAAACTCCAGAGAAACGAGAAAGTGGGTTTCTTTTTCTTTTTCCAGACAACCCCCGACATCTGAGAACCTTTCTGGTTCTGTTGGAGTCAAGCCATTCAAATGAACCCAACTCACTGTGCGAGCATCGTGAGGACCGACCCTGCTCCAAATCTCCGGCGAGATCCCACATCCCTGGGCAGCAGCACACAAACTGCAACCTTCCGCGTATTCAAATTGTGTTGTCCTTTCGCGACGGAACAAAGCTTTGGGGTGGATGCCTCAAGCGAGTTGTCAACTAAAACGGAGGTTTAACGCAGTTTTGGTGTCGATCTCTTCAACTTGCGACATCTCTTGCTCGAAACTGCTCCAACAGCAACAGTTCGGTCAAATGCGAATTCAAGTTCATTCCAAAGCATAAAGCCTTTCTGAAAGTTTCACCCCCACAAAACCCCAAAAACAAAGAAAATCCCACAAAACAAGAACACCTACAAATGTAGACACGCGCTTGGGGAGGGGATCAGGAACTGCGGGAGGCAAGACAGTTTGGTGGTACCCTCTTCCTCCCAAGCAAAAAGAATTCTGATGCTGTCCCACCTTTACCTTTGAAAATGTTCAAAACACCAAAAACCAGACAGAATTTTTGAAGAGGGGGATGAGAAGCTCCCCTTTGCGCAGCAAGCACGCGGTGTGTGCTGAACTCGGACGGACCTGTGATTTCTTCCTTCAAAAAGTATTGTAGCAAAGCTTCAAAGATCACAAATTCCATAATGAAGTCATGCACAGACACCACTGTCACTGTCAAGCCCAGAATCAACGTCACACGTTGGGTCAACGCGCGCTGCTTCTTGCATGCAAAATCCAACAAATGGACGCAAAAATCCCCCACACAGCAGGACGAAACGGCACAACCCAGAATAATCACGGACGAAGCCACACAGGTCACTGAAAAATGGACATCAGTTTGCATGAGCGCAGGCATTCTGATGTACAAACAAGGGAATCGAGTCTTCCTACTTTCTGCATGACTACGGTAGCGCACAAGAGGCCAAAGAGGAACTACCTAACAGCAATTTGCGGAAACATTCAAAATTTTCCATTGGCATCGCACACCAAAAAGAGCCATCTTTGCGTGTACTCACACAGATTCAAATCTGTATCAATTAGCAAATTGAAAAAAATATCAAACGGTGAAATCTTGGTCGACGCAGCTGTGCGTTTGTCATCCTTACAATTCGTGCGAGTTTCTTTTGTGTGTGTGTGTGTGTGTGTGTGTGTGTGTGTGTGTGTGTGTGTGTTTATGCATTTTGGCGCGGAGTGCGCATGCGTGCGAGTCGACTCACTCGGGTACGACAGAAGAAGGCCAGGTCGGGTTGTCCGGCGGGAACACCTCGCACTCAGACTCCGATTCCGACTCGGACTCCACCTGCGAGACCACAAGAAAAATTTGCCTTCCACGAATATTTGTCTGAGCCGGTGACCACCACAGGTCATTGGAGGTTTGACAGCTTCACTCCTCGCTGATACTATTTCGTCCAACACACAGGGAAAAGTCCAAATGTTTCCGTTCGCTGCGTTTTCTCAAGGAACCAGCACTGGACTGACCACGGGGAACTCCAACTGCCGCGTCTCACAGCAACGTCTTCCCAGCAGCGGACAGAGTTCCCCTCAAGCACCAGACCCCCCAGTGAACAGAGCTCCACCCGCCGTGGACAGACCCCCCCCCCCTTTCCCACGTAGTGGACAGAGCGCCTCCCCAGCAGTGCCCCCCCCCCCACATACACACGGAGCCAGCCCAGCCGTACCTGAATGTCGATGTTGTTTCCGTCGAGGAAGGCGGGTACGGGGGCGATGCTCGGTCGCTTCTGCAGCGCCTGGTGGTCGAATCCCCGTGGCAGGTCGAGCAGGTTCGAGCCGCTGCCCGTGCTGTTCCCCGGGGGACTCTTGGCCATCTCCCCCTTGTTGCTGTTGCTGCAGTCCTCGTTGTTGCCACCGCCTTCAAACAACAAAATTGCGCAAAAATCAGATGTGATTCGACAAAAAAGTGCTTGAGACTGTTCCTTCATTTGAAGAGGCTTTTGCTGAGAAATTCCAAGTGAGAAAGATGTTTTGTTTCCAACAAGATGAAACCGTCAAGAGAGCAAAGGTGGACATATTCTGAGATTCTATTCCTGTCAAGCACTGAGGACACTTTTTCTTATTTCTAAAGCGTAAGTAACAATGGTCCAAACAGACGCAGCTGGAAGAACAAAGTGTTGATTAACGGTGCACAACGTGGTGCGGGGTGGACGAGGTGCGGCAGCCCTGGTGCGTCTAAAGCGTCTCTCCAGTTATACACACCAACATCTCTTCAGAGTGTAAAACTTTGGAGACAGTGTAAAAACAGAAAGATTGAGTTATTGAACATATTGTTGTCACACTGCTTCAATGAACCTTTGCGTCTTTCTGACACATCCAAATCACAGACGGAATTTCTGATGATGTTGATGCGGATTGTTTTGAGGAACCCGAAACACAGATAACGTTTATTCACACTCAAGGAACAGTTTCCTTTGAGCTTTGAAGCAATATGAAGCACATAACAACCGCATGGTTTTGACAGACTGGTATGGATGCAACTGCAACCAATGGCAACAGTTTGTTGCCTTATTTGCAAAAGAAGTTGAGCGCAACTGCCTGTTGAAAGATTGTGCTTGCAAAAATGTCCGCAAGTAAAACCACCGCCCGGCGTAAATTTGGCAACCTCAAAATCAACTGGAACCAGTGTCAATACCAGTGACACTTTCAAAATTTGTACAGCAAACGAGCCACATTAAAAAAAAAACAAAACAAAATTACATGCATGTTTTCAAGAGTGAGAAAAGCACTCAAGAAACAAAACATCAGAGTGGTCAAAAAAGCTTTCAAAACTTTTTCTTCAAATGAATACTGAAGTTGGCACATAAATTCGTCGTGCATGCCCAAAAGCATAAGAAACAAATGTGTGAAAATTTACAGAACATGCGGTGAAGCAGACTGACTTTCTAAAGATGCGATTTGAGCAAAGCCAGTTCGTTATTTGCAAACAGCAACTGCAACTGCTACACAAAGCTTATTTTACGTCTGTCAACTCCATGCAAGAAACATCATCACTCCTGCGCTCCAGTCACAAAATGGACTCGTTCTCAAACCGAAGCGGACAAATTTTATGTTTCTCCTTTGTAAGAAACCTCTGCAAAGACTGTCAGTATCATCAAGTCCACCCTGACAAGGCCTCCCACCAACGGTGACTGGACAACAGTTGTGCTTGTGAAGGAAGCGACAATGTGCATCATGTGTGTCTGACGTATTCAGTCACGTGGTTCAGTCACGTGGCTGCGCATGTGCAGAACCTTGGCCTTCGGATACAGTGACGGACTCGGTATTCTCAGGGTCAGTGGCAGAAGAAGGCACTACGACGTGACTAGAGTTGGCGCCCCGACTGTCCTGCCGCACAGCGAGGGCCACAGCACCTGCAATCACAAGCGAAGCCTCGTTGTGGCTCAGTCTTCATCCAAGCTCTGCGCATGCGTTGCACATGTGGTCACACAGAATGTGGTTCAGATGCACAGAATGTCGAGTCTCCAAACGAAAACTAAACTACGCACACATGACTATTCTGGAGAAGGATCAATTTTCACTTCAACAACAAACAGAAAGGGCAGGAATTAAGAACACAAACCCCTGGGACGTTTGCCCAGTTGTTGGCCACACAACGTTTTCACAACGAACGTGTGAGGTTGGTGCAACTATCCCCGATATCACCACTGGAAACAACTCCTCTCTACAACTTTTGTTTTCATCTCAACTGGAAGGGTTAGGAAGTGTCCAATGTTGTCCATCTTTCTCACCTTCAAACGGCTTTGTTGAGCCCAATAAAATGGGGAGAGCAGTGAAGTTGAAGAGGGTATTTGTGTTGAACAGGTAGAAAATGTCTATCGCTTGAACATTCAAAACAAGAACTGCAAGGGAGCCAAATCAGCAACAGGACATAAAACTTCACTGCGAATTTGACACGTGTGCTCGTTTCCATAACTGGGACTTTTTCCGCAACGAGGGTTTTTTTTGTGTGTAACACAACAGACAGAATGGAACCTGCAATCCAAACACCATAAGTGCATCTGACCACATCTGTTTCGGAGCGAAATGACCTGAAGGTTCCAGAGAAGAAACAACAGATTCTTGGGCGACGAACTGAGCTGCAAGTCGCGCGGGTCACATCTAGTCAACGGAACCAGTTATGTTGTCAGTTGAAAAGCACGCAAAACATCAATGTTAATTCCACAACACTGGTCTCACAGCAACTGCCAACTTACCACGGACCATTTTGTCTGAAACAAAATCAAAATACGTACTTCAGATGAGAGGACAAACATCACGGTTCAGGCAACTCAATGCGCACAAGAAATTAAAGTCCCACTGCCAACAAGAAAACTGACCAACGCAATGAGGATGTTGAAAGACTTCGTCAGAATACAGAACCAACGTGTTTCTGCTCGTGCACAACATCAACAAAACTTGCACCACTTGCGTGAGCTTCCCACCAAGCTATCTTTTTTTAAACCACTTGTTTCGTGCGCCGTTGTTTCCCTGTCATCCCGGCAAAAATCAAACTTTCGTCTGCAGGCTTTGTTGGTCGTTCTGGGTCTTGTCATGGAAAAATAAGACCCACATGCAAACAAAACTTGACCGAATCACTTTCGACAGATTCTTGACCAGATACACAATCATTCTGCTTGGAGGTGCCATCAAAACGAAGATGCACAAAAGAAACAAAACTGTGTCGGACGTCAATTGCAAAGTTGTGCACGAGGGGTGGTCAAGTGATGGTTTCCCTTTGCTCTCAGCATGAGGTCATAAGCACGTTGACCTGAAAACCTTCAACTCATCTCAACTGTCGTGAACCCAGCGGAAGCGAACATGCTGAGAGCGCAGAGAAAACCACAGCAAACCCACCCCTGGTATCAGACAAGCAGCGAGTCTCACCGACGCTGGCGATCATGCCGGCCACCTTGGAGTAGTTGTTGACGGGAGGGGGAGCCACCTCCTTCCGGCGGATGGAGCCCGAGTCCTTGTCCTGGTTCGGATGCGCGAGGATGAAGGCGGAGTTCTCCTCCTTGGTGATGTTCATGTAGAAGCACATGTCGGTGGCCTTCATGATGTGGCGCGGCCCCGGGTTCAGCTGGATCGTCGAGCCGTGTTTCTCCTGCTGGACCCCGACCAGCGCGACGCCGTACCTGAGAACACAACCGTACCCACCGTCAGTAGGGACGTACAGTCGAACTGTCCGGTCTTTTCGGCGGCCTTCATTTCTCACCGCACTCACTCAAGAGACTTGAGAGGTTTCTGTGCAGCGCGTGGGAGGTGCGGCCCCAGTCGACTCCAGTGCCAAAACACGTGGGACCACAAGGTTTCAAATTGCAAATTTTCTCGGTTTGGCAAACAGGCAGCACAGCTTCCACCGTGCTGTGCCGTCACAGATTGTTCTCCTACCCAGCCCGGCAAAAAATCCCAAACTTTTCCATCTGCAGTCTTTGCACATGCAAGGGCAGATCAGCTGAACCTCCCTGCTCGGGAAGTTTTATGCAGCCCGTCCAGACCCGCCCGCTCCTAGAAAACGTCCGGTGGGAAATCCAAATGCCACGTGAGCAATCTCCAAGACAGTTTCACAGAAAAACGACCCAACCGACCAAAGTTCTTGTCTGAGCAGTCCGTCTTAAGCGGGGGACATAATTTCTATGCAGGGAGCAGGATGGCCGATCACCCATGCACTGCAGTGCTCGCCGAGGAAAGTCCCCTTCACGCAGTTTCGACAAACAGTGTCGTGTTTCAATTCACTAAGTTTTCCACGCCGTGTGTCGTTTGACATTTCTCAGTTTACACGCTTCGGAAATTTGTGAATACAACTCCAACATTCAAAGCAATGACGATACTCCCACACCACTTTCACATACGCACGAATTTGTCCCACACTCACTTTCTATGCGCATGGAAAGACGCGTAGGTGAAGCTCTTTCCGTCGTACTCCTCGAAAAAGCGACTCTCCCCGAGTTTGATGTGGTAGATTTCGTTGCCTGAGCAGCGACCGTAGAGTCGCATCCACTCTTCAGACGAAGACTGACCCTCCCTGCAGGCGCAAAACAAGTCGCACTTCAGACAGGACAAACAAATTGCGAGGCAAGGCATTGAATGACAGCAAAACAATCCGGGAATAAAGTTCCCGACAGTTTGCAGCTCCTAAATTTGGGCACCAGTGGTTCGGAATGTTTGCGCTGGCACATTTGAATGCTTTACGACTCCAGGATTTTGTTCTCAAGAATTCAGCACTCGGAGCGTGAAAGGACCCTCACGACGCAAAATAAGTCTTCGGCGTCATTCGCATTCCTTCGGAGACGCTCGTAAACCATGTGATAACCATGTGATGGCCACTCACTGTCCTCTGGACGTGTGAAGCAGCAGAGTGACGAGCGTCGAAGCACCGGGACACAAGCAGTTGTTGGCAAGCAGCGCATATTTGAACTCGTCCTCACACACCACGTGCTCTGCAAAAACAAGAACACTTAGCAGTGTGGACACACGCCTGATCAGCAAGCAGCCCAAACCAGAATGCGCCAACACCTGGCCTGACAGATTTTGCCAAGTTCTGAAAAATGTGTGTGTGTGTGTGTGTGTGTGTGTGTGTGTGTGTGTGTGTGTGTGTGTTCGCAACATCGTTGCCGAAGCGCGATTGACATGTGCACACACACACACACACGTCTTTCAGTGAGGACAGACTACCTCGACAAGACATAGCAAACGCAATTTGGCGCAACAAGTCCATCTTCTTGATCAAATTTTAGGGAAATGTGAACTGTTGGACATGAGAAGCCGCAGGCGAAACACACGCTTGTGTCCAGCGTGCTGATACTTTTCAAGATGAAGAAACGTGATGCAACCTTCACACCAAAATGACCAACATACTGACTCAAGCAGAGGATCTGACACGTCACTTTGATGATTCTCACCTGCAAACTTGACATGAAATTTATTTTCTGGTCTGAATATCTGCAGATACTGAGGACAATGCGGTGTGAAGTCCTTGACGGCCCAGGACCTCATGATCGTGTGCTGATCCTACAAAGAATAAACGTCAATTCACGCTCTACGATGTTGTTCGTGTGGTGCACCACAGCATGGGGACCTCCGCAGAGCTATTGTGTTCGCTTTCAAAGGAAGGCCCGTAAAACTTAATAATTGAAAGCTCAAGACTGTGTCCAACTAACGACACTAAACTCCGGACCACGGCTTTCATTGTAATTTTCTCAATCTGACACAGATCCGCGAGTTCTCGTCGCCATCTTTTGACTTTCCTTCGACTTGGCGGCAACAAAGCCGAAATTTGGCTGCTTCCAAAACTTCAAAATCTACAGTTTGACAAGAAAGGAAAGGTGGATAACTTTGTTGTGCGATGTCTCTCAAGGGCAAGAGCACCATGCATGTAGTTGAAACCAGAAAGATTCAGTGTGGGCTCTCAGCCAGGGTCAGCCAGGGTCAGGCCTCCCATCCCGTCATGTCACTTCTTGTCCTGTGACATCCCAGGGAATGCATGAAGGGGTTGTGCAACGGAGTGTTTTCAAGATGGTTCTTCGCTAAGATGTCTGTCTCATCCTGCCATATCTTGCCACACACCATCCCAGGGGGTGCACGCCCCTCTCATGCAAAGGGACACACCCACTTGGAAATTACACCCGCAGTTGCCATGGATGCGCACTGCGTTTACGAATGTAGCGACTCAACTTACAGCAGCTCCTCGGTCCATGTACTTTCTACCAGCCAATATGAAACTCGCTTCGGCGTCTTGCATCCTGAAAAGATACAGGGAGGATACACACACGAGAACAACGAGTGCTTGTCGTGCTGAGGACTGATACCCGACACCTCTGTGGGAATTGAGACCGACGTAACCATTTGAATGGTTCGTTTCAACAACTTCTCCGCATCTCGGCCCAAGAAAAACACCTGCTGTCGTGCTCCAGATCTTCTGTTATAAATTCTGCAGAAAATTGTTTTCAAAAAGCTGAAATAATTGATGAAATTGCTTGTGCTCTGATGCCACATACAAAATGTCAAAGCTACCTCTCGGTCCCTTCTCAATGCTCTTCGGTCCAAAAGGAAATGAGAACACGAACGTAAAACACCAGAGCACTGCAGCAGCTGTTTGAAATTTTGAGCTTTTGAGCAAAGATTTGTGAGAAATGTGTCCGCTGAAAGTTTGTGTGTGTGTGTGTGTGTGTGTGTGTGTGTGTGTGTGTGTGTTCACCTCCACTGGAGAGGTCAGCGTCATTGAGCGCAGGTGTGCGTGCGTGTGTGCGTGTATCTGTGTGCGTGCGTGTGTATTCACCTGCATCTGGACAGGTCAGCGTCCTTGAGCGCAGATGTGCGTGTGTGTCTGTATGCGTGCGTGCGTGTGTGCGTGCGTATTCACCTGCATCTGGAGAGGTCTGCGTCCTTGAGCGCGGACCCCTGGATGTAGATGACGCGCGCCGCCCACAGCGGCACCTGCAGAATCATCTTGAGCGTCGCGTCGAGCTCGCACGGCGACAGCAGCACCACGTAAAACTCCTGCAAACACAGCGTCGCCACGGTAACATGGTTGCCATGGTGATGGTTCCCCTTTGAAACGCAAAGCGAGAACCACAAGTGCAGTTTCAGACAATGGGCTGTTGTCGAAGAGTTCAGGTCCTGTCACAGAAACTAGACTTGCGTGGGGAACAGCATCAGGAACTTGAACAAAGAACCAGACTGCGCGGACTCCGCAAAACAAGAAGGACAAAAGTGCTGGAAAGCATTTGTGTTCGTCTGACCATGAGTCCGAACAAACTCCACTTCATCAGCAAAACAGGTGGAAGTTTCATTGCACGAGCTGCTCTCCCTCCTCACCGTCCATTAACCAATTTACCGTGCTCTCCGGGGCACTACGTGGGAGGTGCACTTTATGATTCAAAGGCGGAACAAAGCTATTGTGAAGCGAGACATTGACCCTTCTCCTCGCAATGTACCACACGCGTGCTGTACGGGGACTGAAGTGTCCATGAAGCTGCACGCTGACTGTGCGCACAACCTTGTAAGGCACTCAAGCCCCAATCAACGGAGCATGTGCGTCAGAGAAGATCCGGGGAAACAACTGCCATTCCCGCGCAGCAATCGCCGGGTCTTCTCAAGATAAAAAGTGACCTTGATGGCTTCCCAAGCAAGCAAGTTAATCAGAGGCCTGGATGCAAAAATGTCCCGAGTCAATTGCGGTTCCGGATACCACGTGGCGATATCACGTGACATCTCACATGGCGCATCAGGTGCAATGTCCACAACGCAAAGCTCCGTTGGTCGATAAAGCGTCCGACGCTATTCGCTTCAGGAACGATCAATGACATGAGAAATGACACCATAAAATTACAATATTGATGGGACGAGATGTATCCTGCGTATCCAGTGAAGTCAGACGACACCAGGTCGGAAATGGCCAATGACGTCTCTCCGTTATTTACGACTTGACTTCCACCAAATCCACCCAAGCTAGTTAAGGCAGACAATGTCTTCCAAAGAGACGGAGACAACATGTTCGTTGATTTGATTCTGCGCGAGTTGAGAGAACCAGAACCAAACAGCAACTTTGATGTTTCCATGAATCCAGGCGGCTGAAGTTGGAGCAACAGTCTCATCTCGGAGCCAAATTGAGTCTCGCAATCTTTGCACAACCTTCGCGCCGCATCAACTCTGTTGTTGCCGCACACAACTTTGATGTGCTTTGCCCCTGTTTGCAGAACTGCAGAGCTCTTTCCTTTGCAGTGTTCACTTCAAATGGGCATGTTGGCCTGGCGGTTTGCTCACAAGGTCGCTGAGAAAAAGGGCGGCTTGTGGCCACAACACCGAACGCAAGTCACAGTAGCAACTTTGTCCCCAGTGCCTAAAACCGAAACACCTCGTCTACCGTTTACGAGTACAAGACGCGCCTTTGGCCCCAAAATTTAGCATCAAAGTTGGTGTGTGTCTTCCACATGAGAGTGAATTTGCAAGTTTTACAACGGAACATTGGTACCAGAAAATGGAAGCTCATATTGAGGCGAGCGCGATGAAAACAAGGGTGAACAAGGAACCAGTGGGGCGACGCAAGCTTCGTTTTCGTGGTTCTCTCTCAAGTTTTGGTTGAGCGTTACACTGTTGGCAGAAAGAGGTCGCTGACCTGAAGTTTTGGATGAGCGTAGAACTCGTTGAGGAAATCCATGATGGCGTCAGCGTTGAGCGTCGTGGAGCAGACGACGACGTGCTTCTCGTTCTGCGCGCGGTGCGAGCTGTACGTCCCGCCCTGCTTCTGCCGCTCCATCCACGTGAACGCCAGCTGCTCGAACTGCAACGCGAAAAACAAGAACACTTTGCAGTGTAGACACGCGCCGAATCCCCTGTTATCGCCCAGACCATCCACGTGAACGCCAATTGCTGACTGCAGCACGCAAAACAGTTTTGCACGAGCTGGCGGAATGAAATGAGGCATCGGTTTCGCGCTTTCCAGACACGGGGCACTTGAAGCTTTGATGAATAGCCATTTCAGGTTGGTCTATGTTCATGAAATGATCAGATACCGGTGTATCCAGGCTTCAGGTCCACCTTGAAATGGCAAGCTGTTCCTGACAGTGCCAACCGAGCCTTGAGGTTTGGTGGCAATAACAAGTTGAGCCACCGGCTGTTTTCAGGTCTTTGCAGAACGAACCCTGGGTTCACTCGCATTTGCGCATGCGCGGCAAAATCACGGCGCCGATTGGCTGAACCGCGCCTCGCACCTGAGTGGGCAGTACGATGAAGACGGCGATGATGACCATCATCATGAAGGTTTTGCTCGGCCAGATGTCGGGCCAGATGTCTCCGTAGCCGACGGTCGAGAAGGTGACGGTGACGAACCAGAGCGACTCGAAGAGGTTGAAGGACTTGTTGCCGCCACGCTGCAGGTGCTGGAAGCCGCAGACACTGCAGAGGAGAGAGAAGCTCGTGAAGCGGGATCCTCAAACGTTTTTGAGTCGCAGACATCAAAGTTCGTGGCAGCCACGCCCCCCCCCCACACACACACACAAAAGCCACCCCTTTTTCCGTTTGGGATGATTTGTCTTTGAGAACGCGTTTTAATATTTTGAGTATCGTTTCGAAGATCCAGTGTCTTGGCGACTTTCTGAAGGACGTTCATCCGAAGGCATTACATTTTGTTTTCATCTGGTTTTGTTCCTCCACGGTTCGTTTCACCTTACACTTGGGCAGCGTAATTCAAACCAACCCAAGAACGACAGAACGATTCAACTGCGTGCGAAGGTTTTCTGCTGGGGCCGTGAATAACCTGCAAATTGGGGGTGCCTTGACTAGGATAATTTATAATGGCGTACTTCTGTCCAAGTTCTGATGCTGAGCGTCAAA